>ERZ1026854.1515-NODE-1515-length-14507-cov-8.697896_pt1 | contig 14507 bp, 10 predicted proteins | sample MGYA00380157_ERZ1026854 | MGnify/ENA primary metagenome ERZ1026854 (study PRJEB33269, sample SAMEA4719793) | human gut metagenome | biome: human-associated habitat; feature: organic feature; material: feces | place: Cameroon | collected 2013-10 ...
TATAAGAGACAGATCATCTACCCTGTAGAGGGTCACTGGACATGGGGTGGCGGTTGGCTCTGCAACGGCGAGGCTGGTTCATTCATGATGAACACCTTCGGTGCTGCCTTCCACGACTTTGCAGGTTCTGCCATCGTTCATAGCGTGGGTGGTGTTCTTGCTTTGGTTGGTGCAATCTGCTTAGGTCCTCGTTTGGGCAAGTATCGCAACGGCAAGAGCATGGCTATCCCTGGTCACAACCTGATGGCTGCTGCCCTGGGTGTATTCATCCTCTGGTTCGGCTGGTTCGGTTTCAACCCAGGTTCTCAGCTTGCCGCTTCCGGCGAGGTTAACCGTGTAGCCATCAGCCACGTATTCCTTACCACCAACCTGGCTGCTGTATGTGGCGGTCTCGGCACCATGTTCACATCATGGATCAAGTATGGTAAGCCATCATTCTCATTGACCCTTAACGGTATCCTGGCTGGTTTGGTAGCCATCACCGCAGGTTGCGATTTGGTAAGTCCGTTGGGTTCAGCCATCATCGGTCTCTTGGCAGGTATCATCCTGGTATTCTCTATCGAGTTCATTGATACCAAGCTTCACATCGATGACCCTGTAGGTGCCAGCTCAGTGCATGGTGTATGTGGTATCTTCGGAACCTTGATGACAGGTCTCTTCGCCCTCGATGGCGGTGCCTTCTATGGTGGCGGTTTCGGATTCTTCGGCGCACAGTGCTTCGGTATCCTCTGCATCGACCTTTGGGCAGCCGTAACAGGTGTTATCCTCTTCTGGGGAATCAAGAAGATTGCCGGCTTGCGTGTTGACAAGAGAATTGAGGAGGAAGGCCTCGATATCTACGAGCATGGTGAGAGTTGCTACAACTAAAATACCTTTCATATATAAAGAATAGAAGCGGGTGGATTGATTTCCACCGCTTCTTATTATAAACCCGAAAATAAGAGAGATTATGAAGAAGATTACAGATATGAAGAAGATGGGTGCGTTGGCACTCGGTTTGATGGCATTTGCTCCTGCTGCTATGGCACAGGACAAGGTGGAAACATCTATGGGTGCTGATATCGTGAGCCAGTACTACTGGCGTGGTCAGGATTTGGGAGCCGTTTCCCTGCAGCCTACATTGGGCATCGGATACAAAGGCCTCTCCCTCACAGCCTGGGGAAGCGTAGGACTTTCTCAGCCTGAGGATACCAAGGAGTTCGATCTTACCCTGGCATACGAGACTGGCGGTTTCCATATCGGCGTAACCGACTACTGGTTCAATTCGCCTAACGAGAAGTATTTTGCCTACAAGGCGCACGAAACATCTCATGTCTTCGAAGCAAACGTAGGTTATGATTTCGGAGCACTTGCCCTCAACTGGTACACCAACTTTGCGGGCAATGATGGAGTCAACAAGGATGGCGACCGTGCCTATTCATCTTATCTCGAGGCCACAGCTCCATTTAAGTTAGGTGGTTGTGATTGGGAAGCAAGTGTAGGTGCCGTTCCATTTGCTACATCATTCTATGGTGATGCCAATGGCTTCGCCGTTACTCATGTTGGTGTGAAAGCCACCAAGGATTTGAAGATTACAGATTCCTTCAGTGTTCCGGTCTTCGCCCAGGTGGCTGCTAATCCTAGCACCGAGAAAGCCTACTTGGTAGTAGGTTTCACCCTGCAGCCATAAGCCGTAGTTCTTTGTCCCACAGATTTCACAGATTTACACAGATACAATAGAAAAGGGTCTATATGCCACGATAATCGGGTGGCGTATAGACCCTTCTTTTGTTTTCTTATACTTCCTTCCAGTCAACCAGTCCCTTTCCCATATCATCCAGTTCTATGGCAAGGGCGATAACTTTCCGCTTATCAGCCTTGAAAGGCTCGGCATACTGCTTGGCTTTCATCTGCTCTTCGGCAGCAACCACGCCACCGTTGTTGCTCAGCTTTAATTCCAGCACATAGATGAAGTTGGTGACTTCTACCACCATATCAATCCTGCCCGTAGCAATCATCTTCTCTACTTCCACCCGGCAACCGATGGCATTGAAGATGGTACTCAGAATCAGGCGATAACGTTCCTCCATGTCCATGCTGGCAAGCTTCTTGTTGCTGTAGGGAACATCCGCAATAAGCGCCTTCAGGCATTTCATGGCTTCGGGAAGATTGCCAAGCTTTAGGGAGTACAGCAACATATTCTGGGTTGATATTACTAGTGCGTCCGATTGTAGTGTCAAGGCTGGCAATACTATCTTGTATAGAGCCTTTCGAACTTCATAGTTTGGAATGCCTAGCAAATAAATCTCATCCATATACCCCTTTATCGTAAGATACCCCGACTGATAGAGGAAAAGTTCCGCTCCGCCACCTGTTACGTCGGAAGTCTCCAGTGTATCGCTGTCTATCGGACAATTCTCAAAATCTTTCAGTCTCATTTCTATATTATCTACAAACTTAGGAAGTAGCGAGGTTGCGCCCGATGAAGCCCAGTAGTTCTTCAGTTTGGAATCAGCGAGTGCATTGACAAGACTGAATGGATTGAAGACATCAACCATATTTTCATAACAGAAATGATAGCCATCATAATAAGCTGTCAATTGTGCAATGGCTTCGTCGAAAGTCCATCCCTTGCTTGCTGCCAACTTGTTGATTTCCGGCTTGAAATCACGTAAAACTTCTTCTTTCGTAATACCGCAGATGGCTGCATATTCCGGCTCGAAGCTGATGTTGCTCAGATTGTTGAGCACAGAGAAGAGAGAAATCTGCGTAAACTTGGTGATACCAGTGATGAAGACAAACTTTTCGTATTTATCCTGTGCTTTCAATACGGCAAATACTTCTTTATAGATAGCGGTACACGCTTTATGCAGCGGAGTTTTCCAGGAATGCTGCAATGGCGAGTCGTATTCGTCAATGAGAATGGCAACCTGCTGTCCGGTTTGGTTGTAAGCAGACTCAATGATGTTCTTGAATCTTACAGCAAGAGAACTGTCTGGGCGTAATGTAATTCCGTATTCTATTTCAAGGGTATGAAAAACATCGTCCAGATAGCTTCGTATGCTTTCCGGCTCTGCGCCAGCCTGGCTCATATCGAGTCTGAAGACAGGTCGCTTCACCCATTCCGTCTCCATCTGCATAATCTTCAGCCCCTCGAAGAGTTCCTTCTTGCCCATGAAGTAGGCTTCGAGCGTATCTACCAGCACCGATTTACCAAAGCGGCGAGGGCGGCTCAGGTAATTATACTTCTTCCCCCTGTTGGCAAGTTGCCAGATGATATCTGTCTTGTCAACATAAAGGTATCCACCCTTTCTGATTTCCTCAAAAGACTGGATGCCAACCGGCAATTTTCTATCGTTTGTCTCTACCATAATTCCTAATCTTTAGTTTTCAATTGCAAATTTACGATTATTTTCCCAAACCGCCATGTTTTTTTCCGATTTTTCTTGCTGGTTTCAAAATAAAAGCGTAATTTTGCGGTAGCATTTTAAATACAGAAAGCCCCCGATGCGTATGGCACCAGGGGCTTTTTTCAACTTACTTCCGTTCTTCTTTCATCTTTCTTCTTTCTTTCCATTACAGACCGCAGCAGCTCGTAACGCCTAGCGTGGTAGCAATGGCTGTAAGGATAGAGATGGCAATCTGAATCAGAGTTTTCCAGGTTTCTTTCGTCATAAGCAGTCTTTTTTAGTGGTTAATGATGGGTGGTTATTTCTTATTCTACAATTTCTACAACACGATGTGCTCGTTGTCGCCGTTAGAGTCAGATCCGCCACCATCGGTTTTGCCAGAATCGGTGTTGCCGGAATCGGTGTTGCCCGGGTCAGTCTTTCCGTTGTCCGTTCCGCCGGTAGTATTGCCGCCGGTGGTGTTACCTGAACCGCCGCCATTGTCACCGGAACCATCGCCTGCATCGGTTCCCTTGGCGTCGATGCTCTCAATCTTGCACTTCTTTCTGAGCTCGGCGTTGCTCCAGTTTTTCGTGTTTCTCACAATCAGGTGAACACCCTCCACACTGGCTGCAGAAACCTTGTCCTTAGACTCCTCGCCTCTGGAAGTCATGCCGATGCTGAACAGACCGAGGTCGGAAAGGCGAACGCTCTTGCCGTCGAGAATCAGCTCCTGCAGATGGTCGAGGGCATCCATCAGCACGCCGTGCACGCAGCCACGGGAGTAAGGAGATCCGTGCTCTGAGATGTGAGTAACGAATGACTCGAAGTCCATCTCACGGTCGCTTACGGCAGTAGCATACCAGAGTTTCTTACCTGCATTCTCACCGTTCTGTGGAGTGCGCTGTACCTTGCGGTACTTCAAAGTTCCTTTAGAATTTCCCATAATCATTCAGTTTTTTAGAGTTAATAAATCGGGTTAATAAAATGAATTGGATGTGGTTCAGATGGTTGATGATTGATCAAGTGATTGGATGGTAAATCAGGTGATTGGTCAAGTGATGATTGATCTGGTGATTTGAAGAAAAGCAATCCGTTGTATCTGAATCACGGTGCAAAGGTACGGTTTTTTTTTGAAACCGCCAAATTTTGGCCTGTGATAAGGCTCGATTTTCAACAGCCCTAACCCCGTTTTTTAGTTAAAAAAGCTAACTCGTAGTTTAGCACTCCGCAACTCATAGTTTTCTGCCCCGCAACTCATAGTTTTGGGCATTCGTATTCAGTTATTCAGTTATTCAGTTTTTTTCGCCCTATTACCCTTTGCTATAGAAAAATAAAGTTTATTAACTAATATATATAATATATATAATATAATAATATAATTTACATTTTATATATTTTTCTACCCCCGAGTTTTCTAAGGGGTATCTATGCACTATTCCAAAAAAAAACTGAATAACTGAATAACTGAATACGGAACATGGGATGATGGAAGGTAAAATCAATATAAAAAAATAGGGGAAAATGAGTATAAAAATAGTACGAAATGGAACTTGAACCCTAATGCTTGAATGCATAGACAAAGTATAAAAACATTTAAGCATGTATAGCTTTCTTCATTACGAAAAACTAAAAAAAAGACCCACGCTGCTCAGTGAGGTTAGTAAATGGATTAGTTGAACCACACACTTTTGCAGTTGACCCGAAAAAGCCCCCGATGCGTCACGCACCAGGGGCTTCTAAAGCGATCTTTTAATTTTTAATTCCATGAAGTACAATCGGCATAGAAGCCGACCGAACTGTTCTTTAAACGTATTGTAGAACTGGTCTATCTATCAACATACCAGCATCTAAATCTCCTTTTACTTTAGCAATGCCTTGTCTAATCTTCTCTAAACTCTTGCCTTGTGGCATCTTGATGCCCGCGGCGTATTGGCGAAGAAGCGATGCGTTCATACCGATATACTTGGCGAACGCTGTGATACTTATCGGATAGTAGTTGAAGAATGCGCCGACATCGAAGACGAAGTGGAAATCCAAATCAGGAAACTCTTTGCCCTGCTCCTTAAAATCCTGTATAGCCTCGTCACGGCAAACATAGAAATCCTCAATGGCAGCCTGTGCCGTTTTGCCATCGCCACATAAGCCGAATCCCAAATCTTCCGAGTCTTTCGCCAAGAAGCAAGAGAACAAATCCTTGCCAGTCTCTACTACTACTGTAACCTTTCTTGCCATATCTTTTTATTGTTAAAAGTTGAATCAAAGCAAAAGCGACTTTATATTATTGTATTCATGAGCCATGAGGGACAACCCGAGCTTAAAGCCCGAGCTGTCGATAGATAGATTTCAGAGTTCCTTGCGGAACCTCTGCCGTTCCATGTCGGGCGACTGGCGCCTCCTTGCCGTTGGCTGGGTTGAACCATTTGTCGTGCCGACCACCATGACGAAGAGGAAAGCATCCTGCCTTCCTTAACTTCTTGTACAGTTCACTGTATCTCATGTTGTTGCAATAAATATAAAAGTCGCTTTGTCCTCATTGGACGATGCAAAGATAACAATAAAGTTACTAACCGCCAAATATTTCGGTAACTATTTTGTTATATTAGCTAAGATTTAACATTAATAGGCGCTTTTTCTATGAATTTGCGAACAATTACGGTTAAAAAAAGACAAAATGTTTGTAGATTACAATTTTATTGCATATATTTGCACCAAAACGATTATATTATTAATTATTTAATTTTTTAACTATGAACAAGTTTACATTTTATGTCAGAACATTCGTTGTTCTTTTCTTATGCCTCTTATGGAGTAACCAGGCATATTCACAAAGCGGAAGTTGGCTTGATCAAGGCAACTATGACATTTCATGGTTTGACGAATCAAAATCAACCTTCTACATTTCCACGGCTAAACAATTAGCTGGAGTTGCGTATTTATCTAACAGCCAGAATAATACTTTCTCGGATAAAAGTATTATTCTTCAAACTGATATTGATTTGTCGAAACATTACTGGAAAGCCATTAAAACCTTTTCAGGTGTTTTGGATGGTAAGGGACATACGATAGATTATATCATGGCAAAGGCAGATAAAGAAAATGAAAGTGTGTCATTTCTGAGCGTACTAGACAGAGGTAAAATTCAAAATTTGACCATTGGAGAGAATTGTAATATACAAAATGAATATACAGGTATGTTTCCCCCAATGACTTCTTTTGTTTTTACCATGAGAGAGCAAAGTGTAATAGATAACTGTGTAAATAAAGCCAATATTTATACAGTTGGGGCTTATGTTGCTCCTTTTTGTGGATACATTTATGAAACTTGCACCATATCAAATTGTGATAATTATGGTGATATTTATGCAGAAAAAGGCAATGCTTATGGCATTGTTGCTTATGGTGAACGCGTTTATTCGTATGTAGAACAGGGAAGTATATTAAATTGCAATAATTATGGAACCATTTCTGCTTCTGGTACTGCAGCAGGAATAGCTGGAGGTTGCTATGGTATTATTAAAAAATGTAGTAATTATGGTGTGCTTAAAAATATAGAAAACAAAGAAAGGCAAGGTTCGTGTTATGGAATAACAGGTGGTATTGAAGGAGAAATATCTGATTGCAAAAATACAGTCAGCTTCAGTAGTAAAGGTTCTGCTGCAGGCATTGCAGGAGGCGTATCTGGTATCATGACCAGATGCAATAATTCCGGTAATATTAAGGCGGATTATAATGCAGGTGGAATTGTAGGACTCCTAGTTAATCAAGTAACTATTTCTGATTGTTACAATACTGGAAATATTGAAGGAGGCACTTATGCTGGCGGCATTATAGGAGAAGTTGGTTCAAGCTTTTCTTGCCCGGTTATTGTTTCTTGCGTAAATAAAGGTAAAATTACAACGGAGCAAGGTCAAGCTGCAGGAATCGTAGGACACGGAGATTATTATACCTATATCGATAAATGTGTAAATCTTGGTGAAGTGAAGGGAGCTGCATCAGTTAAAGATATAATTTATCAATATTATACAGTCTCAACAACAGCTTCTGGTATTGCCAATGGTTGTAACATTATCAACTGTTTGAACAGAGGAAAAGTTACGGCTCATTCCGTGGCTACCTCAGACCTATGTACCATTGAGGCTCAAGCGTATGCATCCGGAATTGGCGGTTCGTATGTTTATAACTCATGTAATGAAGGAGACGTAAAAAGTATCACCAAGAGTGAAGTCTATAGTTATGATAATTTTCAATGTTCACGTTCTGCTATCTTCGTGGGAGGAATTTCTTGTCAAAATTATGGAATGATATACAATTGCTATAATAGAGGAGATATAGATTATAGTGCTAGACAGGAGAACGCTTGGGATGAGTTTTATAAAGTTTGGGAAAATCATATTGGTGGAATTGCAGGCTCTTCAAGTAAGGAAAAAATAGAACATAGTTTTTATAGCAATAGAAGTGCAAGTTGTTATCACTCTTGGTGGCATAATCCTTTAGCAAGCAATCCGAAAGATATAGATACAAGCGTGGATGGTGGCACGAAAGGCTTCCTGGAAAAAGATGATGCCAAAACACCTGGGTTTGTTGCGACACTCAACAGTAGAAAGGATACTATAGAATTCGAAAATGTGAAATTTGCGTTGCTGAAATGGAAACAAGGTGAAGATAGCTTCCCTATACTCGACGGACTTCCTTCAACAACTCCTACTGGTATTGAAAATATAACAGCAGACAATCCTAAGTTTGATTTTAGTGTTGAGGGTAACAACATTTGTTTTGCTGATGATAATAAGGAGCAGAAGACGGTTATTATATACAATCTGCAAGGACAGATGATTGACCGCATTGTTACTCACGACAATAAGATTGGCATAAAAGCTCCGAGACAGGTTGTTATTATGAAAATAATTTGTGGAAGCAATGTTTTGACTAAGAAACTGCTGATGAAATAAAACTACATAATTGAGTATTGATTGTTAGCACAGCATATTCCTTCTCGTTACGATGGAGAAGGGCTATGCTGTGCTTTCTGTAGAACACAAGGTCTATGTAATAGTCTTGTGTGTCAGTTATGATGTGTTCTGTTTTACTTTTGACTATCTCTTTGTTATTGATTTCTGTATAAAAATACCGGATTTATGCATTTTGATGGGGAAATATAGAAAATTGAAAGATTTTCGCTAAAAGTTATGGCGGTTTCATTTTTTTTCCTTACTTTTGTAGCCATGAAACACAGATCCTATGGTTTCGCTCCAATAAAGAGGAATTGATGCTTTTGTGCGGATAGATTATTAAGTTTAACTCTTAAAAGCTAATGACCATGGATCATGAATTAATCCCGATTCCTTCTCGGTATAGATTTCTTCTCCATCTGTTGGCTGGTATGTGTATTGGCATACTTGCTAATTGTAGTGATAGTAATCTAGACCTATATTCTATCCAGACCTTCCTGGGAGATATAAATAGGCTCGTCTTCAATAACTTTTTTGATGAGGAAATGAAAAAAGTCGATGAAATTGTGTTAAATCAAGCCAATAATCGAAGAAATAATCAAAACAATAAGCATATGGAAATTAAAATTAAAAAATGCAATGATGTGAGGAATTATGATATCCATGATTGCGGTGACGTTTATATCAGCACCGATGGGGTAAAGGTGGAGAAGAAGTATGATTCTGATAGAGTTGTGTTATCTGAAATGGAGTTGTATGCTGCTTCTGAAGTTAAGCAGTATGCTGCACCTGATGGCATGCCTGAGCCTGGTGGCATGCCTGAGCCTGGTGGTATGCATCATGCAGCACCCTTTGGTGAGATGAAGAATTCTGGGAATCCTCCAAAAGAGATGACGGTAGAAGTCTTCGCTCAAGCCGTAGTAATGCTTATGGAGAAGAAGGATGAGCATGGGAAGCCTATCGTGAGATACCAGAAGCAATGGATTGGTATTTTCAGAGCCGCGGTTGATATCGGCTTGGTGGGGAATACCGACTACGAGGGCTTCTGCCACATGATGAATGAGGTGCGCCCAGAGGGGTATCCCGTGGTTCTGTGCAAGAATGATATCAAAAAGATAAGTAACTCTTCATGCTACTTCAAACCCTTTAAACAGTGGAGCTTCGAGCCGATAGGAAACGAAACGGTGCGACCGTTTATGGAAATGAAAAGAGTGGTTGCCTCTCTGTTTGAAATCCTGAATATAGAGCTATGATAGGAGCAATTGAGTTCTGAATATTGAACTGTGAAAGGAATGATTGAGTTCTGAAAACTGAACTCTAAAAGGAACTTTGGAACCTTTAAAGGAACTCGGGAACCCGTGAAGGAACCCGGCGGTTCTTTGCTTGGATAGTATTGTTTATCGCCGTATCTTTGCCTCGCAATCAGATGATAAAAGTCTGGTTGCGAGGCTTTTCTGTATATGGGTATATGGAATTTGGCGAATAGTCGCAGCCTCAATCATTTAATATAAGGAGTTTTTTGCATGAGTGAACAGAAACAGGTAATGGCTCTGAATCCCGCACGCAAGGGAAACATGGGGAGGATTAATTCCCTGCAGTCCCTGGCGGTGTACGACCAGCTGATAGCCCAGCCGTGGCTGAAGGGATTGGTGGAGCAGATTCGTGGCGAGAAGCCGATGGCGGGCGTGGATGCTGCCAACGGGAAGGCGGCGGCCAAGGCAAGGGAGGAACTGAAGAGGCAGTTGCCCTTCAGAGCCATCCACTACGCCCGCTTCAGGAACAACCACCGCTCGCAGGGCGATGCCGACCCCGAGAGCTTCCTTTTCCAGACCACGGTGGACGTGGATGACAAGGAGTATGTGGAGCAGGCACTGGAGAAGGCTCGCGAGCTGAACTGCAGCGACACCATCTGGAAGGGCAAGCTGCTGCATCTGGAGTATTCGGCCAGAAAGAAGCTGCACATCGACATCCGCATGCCGGTGGGGATGACCATCGAGGAGACGCAGCGTGCCTATTGCGAGGCATCGGGGATTCCCTATGACAAGAGCTGCATCACGCCTGAGAGAATCATCTTCATCACGGATAAGGATTCCGAGATTTATCGCTCTAAGGAGTGGTATGGGGTGCTGCCCGCAGAGGAGATTTCGTTGAGAAGAGAGGCTTTCGTAAAGCGTGGATTGACGATTGACGGCAGGGGCAAACAAAATTTCCCACAGATTTCACAGATGCCACAGATTCATTCTGCGGGAAGTGAAAATGTTAATAGTAATCATAATGTTCAAAACTCAAAGTTCAATGTTCAAAGTGAAGACAATCGATTTTCGGGCACTAACGGCGATAACGCTGTTTATGCTGGCGCTGCTGTTCAGCCTGCCCAACCTGGTAATAGCCATCGTGTTAATGATTCTCATCTCGGCTCTGCTGGAGCTTCTCAAGATGCTGGCGGAGTGGCAACCCAAAATGCCAGCGAGAAGAATCTCATAGCCTTCGAACTCTTCAAGGAGGCTGCCGGACTGAAGGGGATGGAGATTGATACCATCGGTTCACGCCACTCCTCCCTGCTCGCCATCATGAGCGCCGGAGCATCACGTGTGATGAGTGAAGACGAACTGATGAAGGTGGTGGCGAAGAAGATGCCGAGTTACTACGAAGAGCGTGACTGCCATCAGCTGATTCACGATTTCTATGCGAAATATGGTGACAGTTCGAAGCCGTTCTCACGTGATGTGATGCGCATCAATGCCACGGCAGAGAAGCAGGCTGCTGTTTATCAAGTTAATAGTTTACAGTTAAAAGTTGAAAGTTCAACCCCTAATGCTCTAAATGCTCAAGGTGATGAAGTACACTATCCAGACCCGCCAGCCATGCCCACCCAGCTTCCTAAGCTGGTGGAGCATCTTATCTCCAACACGCCGGATGTATATAAGCCTGCCGTGGCACATGCCATCTTCCCGCCACTTGCCACGCATCTCTGGAACACCCGATTCCGATATATTGATAACGTAGAGCACGAAGCCACCCTTGCCACAGTGTTGCTTGCCTCTACAGGTGCAGGTAAAAGTTGCGTACAGAAACCTATCGAGTATATCATGGAGGATATCCGAAAGAGAGATGCCGAGAACCTGAAGCGTGAGAAGGAGTGGAAGGACGAGGTGACACGAAAGGGCGCCAACAAGGATAAGCGCAAGCGACCGGATAACCTCATCATCCAGGAGATTGATGCCGATATGACCAATCCGGCTTTCGTGATGCGTACTGCTGAAGCGCAGGGGCATTTCCTTTACACTTCGCTGAACGAGATAGACCTCTTTGATGCCTTGAAAGGCAACGGTGGACAGCAGTTTCGTATTATGTGTCTCGCTTTTGACCCAAGTAACAAATATGGTCAGACGCGTGTAGGTTCACAAAGTGTTACCGATCGTGTTACCATCCGGTTCAATTGGAATGCATCTTCTACCATCCAGAAGGGTCAGCGATATTTCTCTAAGGTGCTCACCGATGGACCTATCAGCCGAATTAATTTCTGCACCATCCCAGAGCGTGAAATCGGCGAGGAAATGCCTGTTTACGGCACCTATGATGAGGCTTACCGTGAGGGATTAAAACCTTACATCGAGAACCTCTGTCAGGCTTCTGGACTGGTGGAATGCGAGGAGGCTTTCCGGTTGGCGCTGAAGCTGAAGGAGGAGCATGCTGAGTTTTCCCGTTTGAGTCAGGACCGCACTTATGAGAACCTGAGCTTCCGTGCCAATGTGATTGGCTACCTGAAGGCTTGCGTGCTCTATGTGGCTAACGGATACAGATGGGAGCCTGAGATAGAGGAGTTTATCCGCTGGAGCGAGCAATACGACCTTTACTGCAAGATGAAGTTCTTTGGCGATGCCATCAAGCGTGCGAATGGTTCTGACGAGAAGACGAGCAAGCGTGGTCCGGCGAGCCTGCTGCAGCAGTTGCCCGATGTCTTCAGTTTTCAGCAGGCGGAGTTCCTGCGTTCGCAGTTGGGGATGAACCGCTCGGGCACGGTATCGATGTTGCGCAACTGGGTGAACCGCAACTATGTGAAGAAGATTCCGCCCCAGGGTGCCAAGGGGGATGTAATCAGTATTCAGTTATTCAGTTTTGAAAAGCTTCGCAATCGCAAGGATGGCAAAGTGGTGGATATGTTGGATTCCTGATGTTGTTTTAGAAATGATATGTTGAATTCTTAAATATTTTTGAGTATGGAAATAGTAGTAAAGCGCATAGCGAAACAGATGGGTTATACCATCGGTCATCTTTATTTATTGAAGGATGATGAGGTGGAGCGCAGTTGGCGTTCGGGGCAGAAGATAGGCGACAAGCGTATCTTTGAGCACACCTTTGATGTGAAGAAATTAGACAAGACGCATTATTTCTGCGACACCTTGGAGCCTGCGTGGCGCAATCTTCTGGGCATCACGCTGAAGCCCGAAGAGGAGAGTGCCCGCTTCAGCAGAATATCGGGCGAGAAGGCTCGCAAGGTGCCGGGCCACACGGCGATTCCCGAGGGTACGTATCCGGTGGTAATCAGTTGGTCGCCGAGGTTCAGAAAGTGGTTGCCGCTGGTGCAGGGTGTTCCCGGTTTTCAGGGCATCCGCATTCATGCCGGCAATTATCCCGACGACACGCAGGGCTGCCTGCTGGTGGGTGAGAACAAGGCGAGGGGCATGGTGGTGAATTCGCAGTCATGGCTCCGCCGCATCATCAATGCCATCACGGCAGCGGGAGAGCGTCTGGATTACCATCTTGTAATTGAAAGTTTAGATTCTTATTTTCTTATTTTCTAATTTTATTTTTTATGATGAAGAATTCTTTTGGCAGAAATGCAAAGGCGAAGTGTGAGAAAATGATGGCAGCAGATGTTGTCGTGTTTGAGAACCCGGAATTCGGAAAGGTTCGTACCTTGACCGATAAGCAGGGGGAGCCATGGTTTTGTGGTCTGGATCTCTGCGATGTGCTCGGTTATAAGAGACCAGATCATGCTGTGAATCAGCACGTTGATGATGTTGACGTCCTGAAATGGTACGTTAACGTTGAGGGTTGTTTACGCAAGGATGGCACACGTTCAAATCCTCGCCGACTGGTGACTTTCGTGAACGAGAGCGGATTCTATGCCCTGCTTTTCTGTTCTAAGTTGCCGGCGGGAAGAAAGTTCAAGCGCTGGGTTACCGCCGAGGTGCTGCCGCAGATTCGCAAGAACGGCTGCTATCAGCTGCAGCAGGACTTAGAAATGAAGGAGAAGCTGATTGGCGAGAAAGAGAAGCTGATAGGCGAGCAGACTCTGGATATTGCTTTGAAGCAGAAGCTGATAGGCGAGCAGGATGTGGAAATCCGACGCTTGAACGACGTGGTGGGCGACCAGGTGGTGCGTCTTGTCAAGGGCAGCGAGAATATCCTCACCCTTGAGCGCCAGGTGGACGATCTCTTGCCGAAGGCGCTTTACAGCGACAATGTGCTGGATTCCATCTCCTGTTACACCACCACGCAGGTGGCGAAGGAGCTGGGCATCACCGCTCAGGAACTGAACCGTTCGCTCTGTGCCCTACACATTCAGTATTACCAGAGCGGTCAGTATATGCTTTATGCCGAGTACGCCCACAAGGGGCTGGCGAAGAGCCGCACGCATTTCAAGTCGTATATGGCGCCTGCAAGTGATGGCAGGAGCGAGAAGGTGGGCAGGGTGAATACCCACACCTATCTGGTATGGACGGAGAAGGGCCGCAAGTTCATCCACGACCTCGCCCATCGTTTCTGGGAACTCGCCGAACTGTATGAGGTGAAGAATCTCTAACCCCTTCATCCTAAAACAAGGATGAAGAATGGAAGAAAACAATAAAAATGCCGATAGTTCTGAAACATCAGAAACTATCGGCATTTTCTATATATATAATAAGGTGTATTATAAGTTGTTCAGCAAGTCGGCCTTACCATCGTTGATCAACTTAATCACCAATTCTCCAAACAGCGTGTTCTGCCATGCAAACCATGGACGGGTGAACTTCGATGCATCATCCTTGTGGAATGACTCGTGGATGAAGCCCATGCCCGCATCCGTGTTCAGCAGCATCTTCATGCAGAAACGAATCTCGTCATCGCTCTGGGCTGTGAAACACTTCATCATGATAGACATAGGCCATGGCATGTCGTATCCGATGTGAGGACCACCGAT
>ERZ1026854.1520-NODE-1520-length-14467-cov-7.465584_pt1 | contig 14467 bp, 16 predicted proteins | sample MGYA00380157_ERZ1026854 | MGnify/ENA primary metagenome ERZ1026854 (study PRJEB33269, sample SAMEA4719793) | human gut metagenome | biome: human-associated habitat; feature: organic feature; material: feces | place: Cameroon | collected 2013-10 ...
CGGAGGGATTTTCTTCTCTGCGGGCCTGTGTGTATTAACACAGGCATTGCTTGCCGGTATTATCCCTGAATCAGAATAATTTCGGAATAACCACCGTTCTAACTATCCCACATGATGGAGGCGGCGGGCGTCACTGAGGAACTAAAATCCCGTGATCCCATACGCTGGGTAGGGCTGATGAATACGCTGAAAGCGCAGGCGGAGAAAATTATATTGGATGAATTAATTTTATAAACAAGAAGCAGCAGAAATTATTCTGCTGCTTCTTGTTTATAGATTGGCATAAAAACGGTGAGCCAAAACTAACACTTCTCTCTTGCATTCTTATCTTCAATGTGGTATAGTGAATGGCGTAAGCTAATCAAGTTAACTTACGGGGAGGTTTTTATATGCCGAGAGATAAGACAGATACACATAATAAATTGCTCCCATGTATTAAGCAGGAATTTTTGGAGCATGGATATGAGAAAGCGTCTATGCAAAATATCGCAAGACGAGCAGGAATTACTGCTGCGGGGATATATCGCCATTTTCCAAGCAAAGAGGCTATGTTTACTGCAATGGTAGAACCAGTAACGAGTGATTTTTTGAAGATGTGCGATGTTTCTATGGAAGAAACATATTCTCGACTTAGTGACGATGATTTCCTCAAAAATTTTAACGAGTTCAGAACGGGAAAAAACAGGGAATCTATTAACTTTATGTATGACAATTATGATGTTTTTCGATTATTACTTGTTTGTTCAAAAGGTACATCTTATGAATCTTTTCAGGAGCGTCTTGTGGAAATCGAAATGCAAGGAATTATTGATTTGTTTGGCGTACTTGAAAAGCGAGGGCTTCCTCATAAAACAGTAACAGATAATGAACTTCATATATTGTGTACCACATTTGTCACCGCTCTTTGTGAAACAATTAAACATGAATATACAAGAGAACAGGCATTGAAGCATTTGGACTTCATCGGTAAAATGCTTTACCCTGGTATGCAAGAAGTCCTTGGCTTCTGAAAATTACATAATAAATGACTGCACTGAATTTTAGGGCGTTATCGTCCTAAAATTTTTCTGTTTTATGGGTTAGTTAATGCTAACCAAAATCATTAGCTTATATAGGAGGGATGGACTATGAAAGTAAAGGGTAGCTTGTATTGGATTTATTCTTTTACAAGCGGATGTAAAGGCAAAATGTTGGTAGCTATTCTATTGGCTGTGATTGGGGTATTGTGTGGAATGGCACCCTATTTTGCGCTCGCAGGAATTTTGTCGGGATTGATTCAAAACACTTTAACGGCAGAACGCATCTTTTGCTATGTGGGAATTGCTGTGTTAGGCGAGACTCTTAAAATGTTGTTTAATACAGTTTCCTCTTTGAAAGCTCACAGGGTAGCTTATCATATCTTAGGGAATATTCGATGCAAACTGGCTGAGAAAATGATGCGTGTTCCTATGGGAGTTATGGTTGATACCCCATCAGGTAAGTTGAAAGCGATGGTTGTAGATACTGTTGACAAATTGGAACAGCCCTTAGCTCACATGTTGCCAGAGATCACAGCAAATGTTTTCACACCGCTTTGCATTATTATTTTACTTTTCATTTTGGACTGGCGTATGGCACTGGCCTGTATGATTGTGATTCCTATTGGCGTTTTACTCTTAATGGGGCAAATGAAAGACTATAAGAATAGATCTGATAGATATATTGAAGCCAGTAGCAACATGGACAGCTCTTTGGTTGAGTATGTCAATGGGATTGAAGTAATCAAGACTTTCAGCCAAACAGGGAAATCATTCCAAAAATTCTCTGATGCTGTGAAGAATTACCATGATACGACATTGGATTGGTGGAAAAATACCTGGCTATATTCAGCACTTGGTTTAACAGTAATTCCTGCTACCCTTGTGGGAGGTATTCCCGTTGGAGCGTATCTTCTTATGCAAGGAAGTATCAGTTTTTCTATTTATATTACATGCCTTATTTTATCCCTTGGAATTGCCGGTCCGCTGATTCAAGCAACGTATTATGCTGATAATTTTGCTGTTGTTGATGCCAGTATCCGGCAAGTAGGAAATTTTCTTGATGAACAAGAACTGGTGCGGCCATCAAAAGAAGTTTTGCTAACAGATGATGGCTTTCATTTTGAGCATGTTTCATTCGGATATGATAAAAAAGAAGTGCTGCATGATATAACCTTTTCCCCTGTGCCGGGTGGAAAAACGGCCATAGTAGGGCCATCTGGTTCAGGTAAGTCAACCATAACAAAATTGATGGCGGGCTTTTGGGATGTAACAAGCGGTCATATCATTTATGGATGCCAAGATATTCGCAATATTCCAACAAGCCAGTTAATGAAACATATTAGTTTTGTGTCACAGGATAACTTCCTTTTCAATATTAGTATCAAGGAAAACATCCGAATGGGAAACCCTTGTGCTACCGATGAGGAAGTCCTTGCCGCAGCAAAAGCGGCCAGATGTGATGAGTTTATCCGCAAAATGGAATATGGATACGATACTTTGGTCGGAGATGCAGGAGGAAAGCTCTCTGGCGGAGAAAGGCAACGCATCACGATAGCCCGCGCAATATTAAAGCCAGCAGATGTTGTAATTCTGGATGAGGCAAGTGCCTATGCCGACCCAGAAAATGAGGTGTATATTGAAGAAGCTATAAATGAGTTGGTAAAAGACAAAACTCTTATTGTAGTTGCCCATCGTCTGGAAACGATTGAAAATTCAGATAAGATTGTTGTTGTAGATCAAGGAAAGATTGTAGCTGAAGGAACACAAAGCGAATTATTAAAAAAATGTGCTCTTTATAAGCGGCTGTGGAACGAGACAATATTAACTTCAGAATGGAAAAGAGGTGAGTGCAATGCTTGAAACCATGAAACGAATTTTGACTATGGCGGGCAAATATCGCCACAAAGTTACAATAGGAATTATCATCAGCCTATTGCACTCCTTCTTTTCCGCAATGGACTTATTTGCCATACTTTATATTTCTTTTTCTATCAATACCCTTACCCAACAGAAAATTGGAGTTGCTGCTGCGATTTTACTTGTGGGCCTTACAGGTAAGATTATTTGTAAGTATCAGATAACTGAACATATATCTGGTTCCAGCTACGATGTCTTTTACGAAAAGCGTTTGGAGGCTGGTGAAAAATTAAAGAGAGTGCCGATGGGTTATTTCAGCGAAAAGAACCTCGGTGAAATCCAGATGGCAATGACTACAGATATGAATGCTTTGGAATCCTCGGCAATGTCTGTTGTAGAAAACATTTTGGGCAGCCTGATTTATGCTGCAGTTTGTACTTTAGTATTGCTTCTTTTTAACTGGAGAATAGGGCTTATTACATTAGCGGGCCTTGGAATCGGAATTCTTTTGCTCCGTGTCGTTCAAGAAAACGCAAAAAAAGTAATGCCAGTACGTTTTCAGGCTCAGGAAGAAATGACAGAGAAAACGTTGGAATTTATACAGGGCAATATGGTTATGCGCCTTTTTGGAACAGGGCGGGATGGTTTGAACAGAGTAAAAGAAGCATTCCATAAAAAACAGGAAGCAGACATTCGTCTGGAAAATACAGCGGTCTGGCCAATCAGCTTTTACAGATACATATTTCGACTGGCGAGCTGTGGAGTAGTATTGATTGCCGCATTGCTCTATGTAAGACAAGAAATGACATTTCCTATTTGTGTTATGTTCCTTTTTGCGGCTTTTCTTGTTTACTCACAGATGGATGGACTTGCCTCTAATATTGCTCTGCTACGAATTGTAGATACTGCTCTTAGTCAAGTTGAGTCCGTATTGGAAATTCCGGAGATGTCAGGTAATGACACCATAGATAAAATACAGAATTATAATATTGAACTTCATAATATATCCTTTGGCTATGAAAATCGTCCCATCATTCAGAATGTCACATTAAAAATTCCAGAACATCGAGTAACGGCTATTGTAGGACCGTCTGGCTCTGGAAAAACGACTCTATGTAATTTGATTACAAGATTTTGGGATGTGCAGCAAGGCGAAATTATGATTGGTGGCAAAAATATCAAAGAAATAGAGTTTGAGGAATTGATGAAACTGATGAGCATCGTGTTTCAGAAGGTGTACCTGTTTCACGATACTATAGAAAACAATATAAAATTTGGGAAACCTACTGTCACGCATGAAGAAGTTGTTGAAGCGGCACGTCGAGCATGCTGCCATGAATTTATCGAAAAATTACCAAATGGATATCAGACAATTATTGGTGAAGGTGGTTCAACACTATCTGGTGGTGAAAAGCAACGTATTTCTATTGCTAGAGCAATCTTAAAGGATGCTCCTATTATCATTTTGGATGAGGCCACATCCAGTGTTGATCCTGAAAACCAGCACGCATTATTGACAGCTATCAACGAACTAACATGTGGCAAAACGCTGATTATCATTGCCCACCGGCTTTCCACAATCAAGGATGCCGACCAAATTATCGTTCTGGATAACGGGCATGTTGTCCAACAGGGGACACATGAAACATTGCTTCAACAGGATGGCATTTACCGTAGGTTTGTAAAAATACGGCAAACGGCATCCTCTTGGAAAATATAAACAAAATAAGAAAGGGTTTAGGTAAGCATTATGGAAAACAACAAACTGAAAGTCAAAGACTTGGTGAACATCGGCATTTTTTCGGCACTGTATATGGTGATCTCAATGATTGTTATGATTCCCGTTGGAATTGCACCAATTCTATGGTTGATATGGCCCGGTATTGCGGGGCTTTTCGGCGGAGCATTTTTTACACTTTTGATGACCAAGGTTCCGAAGCAAGGCGCAACATTGATTCTTGCAATTATTACTGGGCTTTTGTATTTTGCAACAGGTGAATGCACTTGGGTTATCATCGTCACTTTTGCAGTTGCCGGAATTCTGGGCGAAGCTGCAAGAAAGGTATTGGGTTACAAATCATTCAAAGGCATTGCCCTGGCTGGCGGATTTACCGCCTTTGGTTTTATTGGTTCTCCCCTGCCTATGTGGTTATTTCAAGATGCCTACATGAAGTCTATCGAAGAAATGGGTATGGGCGTTGAATATGTAGAGGGGTTACAGTCTATGATCTCTGCCGGTTCTTTCATTGGTATGTTAGCAGTTGCATTTGTCGGCGGTTTGATTGGTACTTTGGTTGGACGCTTGATGTTGAAAAAGCACTTTGAAAAGGCAGGCATCGTTTAATGGGTACAATAAGAAAGGGTATCTTAGTCCTCGACCCAAGGACTAAGATACTCCTGCTACTCGGCATCAATATATTTGTCTTTACAAATAGCCATGTATATGCAGAAATGCTGGTTGTTGCGGCATTGGTAATCCTTTTATTGCTTTGTGGAGTTTATAAAACGGCGCTGAAAAGTACCATTACATATATTGTACTGCTTGCAATAAAATGTTGGATTTTACCGTTTTGCCCGGAAATAATTATGACTTCACTAAATATCGTAGTTATTACGTTTCGGAAGCTGCTCCCCTGTGTAACATTAGGGGCTTTATTGGTTCAAACAACCCCGATACGCTTGCTTATGCACGCCATGCAAAAATGGCACTTGCCACAGGCAGTTATTATCCCGCTTGCAATTACGGTACGATATTTTCCTACTTTACACGAAGAACAACAAGCCATCAGCGATGCGATGAAATTGAGAAATGTACATGGTGTTTTTCAAAAATTGGAGTATATCTATGTACCGCTCATGTTATCAGCCTCGACAACAGCAGATGAATTAAGTCAGGCTATTACTGCGCGTGGTATAGATAATCCACGCCCTAAAACCTGTGCAGTATCTATGCGGTTCCATATACAGGATTATGTACTCTGCTTTGTCGCTATTGTACTTGTTATTAGTGCTTTTGTGTTGCTTTAAGAAGGGGGGATTTTATGATAACATTTGAAAATCTGTCATTTTCCTATGGAAATACAGGTGAAGAACAGTTAAATTCCCTTGATCTGCAAATAAAAAAGGGGGAATTTGTCCTTCTCTGTGGAAGAAGTGCCTGCGGTAAGACAACTGCAACCAAGTGCATTAACGGATTGATTCCGCATTTCACAGAAGGAAAATATTCTGGCTCTGTTGTTGTTAAAGAAAAAGAAATTGCCAAAACACCAGTTTATGAAATATCAGAAGATGTAGGCTCAGTTTTTCAAAATCCTAAAACTCAATTTTTTAATCTTGACTCTGATAGTGAACTGGTTTTTGGCATGGAAAATTTAGGAATAGAGCCAAACAAAATAAATGCCCGTGTTCAAGAAGTAGCTCACGGTCTTAAGATTGAAAATCTGTTGGGTCGAAGTGTTTTTGGCCTTTCTGGTGGCGAAAAACAGATACTTGCTCTCGCTTCTATTTATGCCGTAAATCCGGATATTTATGTCCTTGATGAACCAACGGCAAATATTGATAAAGATGGAATTGACCGGCTGCATGAAATTCTTCTCAAATTGAAGCAAATGGGTAAAACGATTGTGATCTCAGAACATCGCTTATATTTTCTCATGGATTTAGTGGATAAGGCTGTTTATATTGAACACGGCGTTATTCAGAAAGTATATACAGGCGATGAATTTCGTGCGTTAGCGGATTCAGAACGTATTAGGCTTGGATTGCGCTGCTTTACCTTGGACAACGAAAAAGATGAGGTGCCTACAAAGTGTAATTCAGGCATATTGGAGATTGATAATTTATCCGTGAGCTATAAAAATAGAACCATTTTCAGCAACGCATCTTTTGCAGCGGCTCGCGGGGATATCATTGCAGTTACTGGACGCAATGGAAGTGGAAAGTCCGCTTTTCTGCGTGTGCTTTGTGGGCTTATGAAAGAAAAAGCAGGAAGAATTGTGTTTGATGGAAAGCCATATCCATATAAGAAGCGCCGAGAACTGTGTTACATGACAATGCAGGATGTTGTCCATCAGTTATTTTCGGATAGTGTATGGGAAGAATTTTCTCTTCTCAATAAAACTGTCGATGAACAGGAAATCACGAAAATTCTAAGACGACTGGACTTATTGGATTACAAGGATAAACATCCTATGACACTCTCTGGAGGTCAAAAGCAGCGGCTTGCTCTGGCAGTAGCAACTCTTGCAAATAAAGATATTATGATTTTTGATGAGCCGACTAGCGGCTTGGATTATGGTAACATGATCAAAGTCTGTGAACTTATCAAAGAGTTATCTTCCAATAGAATAGTATTTGTGGCGACACATGATCGTGAGTTAATGGGATTGTTGTGTACCCGTCGAATGGAAATATCAAATGAATCAATCTCTGTTTACGATCTCGCGACTAAATAAGGAGGTTCAGATGAAACTTCATGCGTCCGGGGAGGACTACCTGGAAACCATCCTTGTTCTCCAAAAGAAACTCGGTATGGTGCGCTCCGTAGATGTGGCCCGGCACATGAAGGTGTCAAAGCCCAGCGTGTGCCATGCAGTGGCTACCTTGCGGGACGGCGGCTTTATTATGATGGACGAAGATCACTTTCTCCATCTGACCGATGTGGGCCGCGAGGTGGCTGAAAAAATCTATAAACGTCACTGCTTCTTTACTGAGCAGCTTATCGCCGCAGGCGTTGACCCCAAGACTGCGGAGGCCGACGCCTGCCGGATTGAACACATCATCAGCGATGAGAGTTTTGACCGGCTGAAAGAGGCAGCCGAACAAGAGCAAAACTAAAACCGAATAAGCCAAGCGATCCTGCCCCGCAAGACGGGGAAAGAAAAAAACCGTTGCAGGGCAGGCAGCTTTGTGCGCCCAAAATGGATTTTCCGGGTACTGCGGCGGTTTTGAGTAACATCAAGGCCGCCGTTCCTTATGCCCTCGACAAAGGAGTGACGACTACACGCTGACACGGCGGCTTTAGGAGGGAGCCGCCGTGAAGCAAAGACCGCTTCGACATAATTCGGCAGGAATTTACCTGTCAAAAAAAGCCTGACCGTCAATCGGCCCCCATCTGCTTATGAACAGGCACTATCGTGGCTGGTCCATAAGCGTCATAAGTCCTCTTTTAGCAGCGCCAGCCGCCGTTCTTCGGATGCTGGCGCTTTTGTTTGTCGTTTTTTCGGGAATTTCCCCGAAAGGTGTCGCTCACCGCCTTCATTTCGGTTCACCCGTCAACCCGTGAATCGAAATGGAGGTACATAATGCAGAAGATCAATCTTCGGGAACTGTATCCCGATGTGTATAAAACCGATGTCTTTGTAGACGTGGCCGAGGAAGTCGTGGCCGCGATCCGGGGCCAGGAGCAGGACGATGCCGCCTATGAACGCCGGAAGTTCCGACACAAGGCTCACTACTCTCTGAACCGGGAGGATGGCATTGAAAACGATGCCCTCAACCGGCCACTCACCCCGGAGGAAGTCCTGGAGCAGAAGCTGCTGCGGGAGGAAGTGTATGCCGCGCTGATGCAGCTGACCGCCATCCAGGCCCGGCGTATCTACGCCCGGTTTTACCTGGGCATGACGGTGGCCGAGATCGCCCGGATCGAGGGTGCTGACCGCCGCCGCGTGTGGGAGAGCATCCGGCGCGGACTGAAGAAGCTGGCGCGGTTGCTGGATACGGCCCAATAACCTGATCGCCGCATAGCGGCAAAAAGAGAGCCGGTGGGGGTTTTTATTCCTCCACCGGCTTACTTATTCTCTAAATGTTCATCTGGGTCAACCCCAGCCGTCTGCACCATCTCTTTTAGCTCATCAGTCAACGCGCGGGTCGAGTTTAACAGCACTTTTCTGGCAGCCGGAGGGCACGAAAGGTAAAGCTGCCGCATATCGTTGGCGGCTTGCTCATCTTCAGGCAGATCGAGATTCATCAGGGAATCTAAAGATAAATTCAAGACTTTGCAAAAAGCGCGCAGAACCTCAAAAGAAGGATTCTTCACCCCTCTTTCGCAGCCTTGAACGTGTTTTAGAGAAACGTGGCTCAGATCTGCGAGTTCCTGCTGCGTCAATCCTTTTTCTTTACGCGCTTTTTGTATCCTTCGTCCCAGCTCTTTTATCAGTTCCATAGGCACTATCGTCTCCTTAATTATATTTTATCGTGCCCATTTCCTTGCAGGAAGAACCTCATAAAAGGCGTTTTTGAGTACGATAGTACCTATTTTATTGTGCTTGTAAGGAGCTTGCGCTGTCCGCAGCTTCTATGAAGGGACAAGGCAAAATATTTTTTTCAAATAAATCGCAGTACAGACAGGACAAATCGCCTGTTTTTGTCATGGCTGTCAAGAAGGAGCTTTTCTTTCGCTGACCTTTGACAACTGAATACACGGCAGAACAGGTACATAACCCGCGCATGAGCGAGTGCAGGACGCCGCGAAGATGGAGCAGCCAGGAGGTGATGGACAAGCTGTTTCGGAGCGATCAACGGTCCTGTGACCCGGATGGTGGCACATCCGGCGCGATGAGGGCGCGGGGGCTTAAAGATACTTCCTCACGGCCCGCCAAAGACTTGGGGGGAACCCTGCGGCACACGATACGAACGATGCTGCGGAGTTATGACAGCCGCGCCAGCGGAGACCTGTTGTGTTCCCATCGTCAGGGGGCGTGGCAAATATGACGAGTAATCCGAACAGAATAACAGTAGCCGCACCAGGTTTTTATCCGAAGATTTCTTTCAGACTGGTGCGGCTGTTTAAGTATTAAGATATTAAGGAGGCGAGAGTGATGTTTGAAAAATTCCATCGAGGTGACATATATTCGGCTGATTTAAGCCCTGGTATCGGCTCTGAACAAAGTGGCTCTCGTCCTGTACTCATTCTTCAAAATAATGTGGGAAATTGTTTCAGTCCTACGATTATTATTGCAGCAATTACCAGTGTAAGCAAAAAAAACAGAAAGTTCCCCACGCATTACCACTTAAATGACAGATGCGGTTTGGTGAAACCATCTGTTGTTATGCTGGAACAGATCAGAACAATCGACAAGTCGAGGTTAAAAAACTATATTGGTCATCTAAACAAGGATGACATGGAAAACATAAACAAGACGCTCTTGTGCAGTCTGGGGATTACATAAAAGTGCCGAAAGGCCGTATCATTTTCAGGCTGTGCAAGTAGAGTTATAATTTCGTTAGGAATTGCGGAGGTGATTCTGAATGGAGAATATCCAGAATAAAAGCGCATTGATTCCTTCAGATGAAATCCGGTCAGAAGAACTTCTGGCGGAACAAAAATTTGAAGCGTTTATCACTTCGCTGGCACATATCATCGAGAAATATGGTATGAGAGTGCTGGGCGAGGTTGACGGAGCTGCGTGAGAATCGCAGCTTTACATAGGATATTTTCCAAAAGTAAATTTTGGAGGTATGAATTATGAACCGATATGGAAAACGCTGTGTTTTGTATCCGAGGGTCAGCACAGAGATGCAAGTGGACGGATACAGCCTGGAAGGTCAAAAAAATATGCTGACACGATTTGCGGATCGTGAGGAAATGATCGTTGTTGATACTTATGAAGATGCCGGTAAATCCGGTAAATCCATTGAGGGACGGCCTGCCTTTCAAAAAATGCTCAGAGATATTGAGGATGGCTTGGACATTGACTATATTTTAGTGTATAAGCTGTCACGGTTTGGCCGTAATGCAGCAGATATACTTAACTCTTTGGAGTTGGTTCAATCTTATGGTGTAAATCTGATTTGCATAGAAGAAGGGATTGATTCCTCTCAGACAAGCGGAAAACTTTTGATTTCTGTACTATCTGCTGTGGCTGAGATTGAGCGTGAGAATATTATCGAGCAGACGATGAACGGGCGGCGCGAAAAGGCACGGCAAGGTGGATGGAATGGTGGCTTTGCTCCCTACGGGTATACACTGGAAGATAACAAGCTGATGATTGAAGAAACAGAGGCTGTGGCAATACGGAAGATTTTTGAATTATATACTTCATCGGAAATCGGTTTGGGTGGTATTGCGAATCAGTTGAACTTACAAGGTATACGGAAAATTCCGAGGCAGAATGGCACATTAGAGGATTGGACAGGACATTTTATTAAACTGATATTGGATAACCCGGTTTATTGCGGTAAAATTGCCTATGGACGGAGAACGAAGGAAAAAGTCAAAGGCACAAAAAACGATTACCAGATGAAAAGAAATGACGATTACATTCTGACAGAGGGACAGCATAAAGGAATCGTTAGTGAGGAGGTATGGGAAAAGGCTCATGCCAAGCGTCTTAGAACCGGAGTAAAGCAACCGTCAAAAATTGGGCGGGATCGAGTTCATTTGTTATCAGGTCTGCTGAAATGCCCGGTTTGTGGAAGTCCCATGTATACGAATAAACACGCATGGACAAATAAAGATGGCACTTACAAAGAAATTTACTATTATGTATGTAGTCGGAATAGGATGGTCCGGGGTAAGCATTGTGAATATAAGGCGATGCTGAAAAAGACCGATATTGAACCGATGGTCATTGAGGCAATTCGTGAGATCGTAAGGAATGAGGAATATGCCCAAGCCATTAAAAAACGGATTGGCGTTCAGATTGACACGAAAGCAGTGGATAAAGAACTGGAGGGCTATCAGGCAAAGCTGAAGGAAGTTGATCTGAATAAAACAAGATTGGAACGGGAAATTGACAGTCTCCCTGCTGATGCAAAATATCGGGAACGAAAGCTCCATGATATGACCTTGCGGTTAGATTCCCTATATGATGTCATTGTTGAGCTGGAGGAAAAAATCGAAGATGCCAGACTTCGGCGAGATGCAATTAAGCAGCAGGCAATTACTCTTGAGAATATTTACAAAATCATGGTGAATTTCGACTGCGTTTATAATATAATAAATGACGAAGAAAAGAGAAATGTGGTCACAGCCTTGATTAAGGAAATTGAAATTTACAGGAATGACGAGTCTGAATATCCGCTAAAGCGGATTGGTCTGAATTTTCCGGTGTTCAAGGATGGCGGGGAAGTTACGGAGCTTTTGTGGGACAAAGGGAATACCGTTGAATCTATTGTGCTTTTGTCCAAACTTGCGGATGACCGCATTGCGCTGAAAATTGATTCAACGGAGTCTAAAAAGGCCGCAGACCGCGTCCAACCTCTGGAATAAGGAGACGATGCCCATGAGAAAGCTGACCATAATTGCAATGAGCCTTTTTGCCGCGGCTGTTTTAACGGCCTGCGGTGCCGGGAAAGTTGTTGAGATCACGGATACCGCCTCTGTCGGGACGGAATATGCGGCGTCCGCGCCCAGCGAGACGGCTGCAAGTGAAAGCAGTGCCCCCGACCTTGGGGATGTTTATGGAGAGGACTGGATCTGGAAGCGGTACGACAGCAGGGAAGAAGCGGAAGCGGCAGTCGGTATCACGCTGGAAGCACCGCTTTTCGGGAAAGAGGAATATGCCACTTACCTCTCCAACAAAGGACAGGAAAGCATCCGGATATGGTATCTGAATATCGTTGAAGAAGGGAATTCCGTCAGAACCGAAGAGATCATTGTCCGCAAACAGCATCACGGCGTAAAGCCGGAGGGAAGTATTCCCATCGAGGAGCGGGAAGCCGAGAGGGACACCTCCAGGGAGAAAACCATCCGGGTCAATGGCAATGACGTTGTCCTGACGATGGATGGAGACAATGTCGCTTCTGCCGACTGGTCTGTGGGGATCTATGACTATGCTTTGAAAATCAAGGGCATGGATCTCACTGCCGAAGACGCCGCCGCCTATATCGCGCAGGTGAAGTGATTGCCGGACTGTCAAAGAACCGTTTCAACTCCGTTCAACTCAAGGATATTGTAAGACGGAATAAGATCCGGGATGTTGATCTTCTGGAACGGATCATTTCCTATGTAACGGCCAATGTGGGAACGACGTTTTCTGCGACCGCTTTTGCCGGATTTCTGAAAAATGAGCAGCGGACAGTGGCACCGGAGACGATTTTGAACGATATCAAGTACTGCTGCGACGCCTATCTGTTCTATCAGGTGAAGCGGGAGAACCTGCAGGGAAAGCAGATCCTTGCTTCCAACGAAAAATAGTATATTCGCAAATTGCAAGAACAAGTTGAGCATTTCAGTGTTAGAAGGCTGCCAATCTGACCTTGGCTGGCCCTGAGCGAGATTATGGAGGGAATTGACATGAATAGGACAATTGCATGGAAAAGCATGGAACTGGACGAGATTGAACTCGTATATGAAAAGGCCGAAGAGAATTCCGGCATTGCTTCGCTTATGGAACAACTTGAGACACAGGCTTTGACTGAGGCAAAGAATAATGTCGGTATGTTAAAGACTGATGGAGGTATCAGTTTATCGTCGGAGCAATTTGATAATCTGTCCGCGAACGATAAAGAAACCGTCATAAAAGTATTAGGAAACGCAGGTATTTCTGCATTAAATACTGAAATACAGACGGCGGCTATTATTGTCAGGTTATCTTCCATAACAACAAAGGTTCAGGCGTGCACCATTTTTAACCTTTTGAACAGAATTGAAAAGCTCGATGGCGCCATTAACATACTGAAACCAAAATGGACGTTAGAATTGCAAGTGCCTTTGGGTGGAAAGAAGGGACTGCTTCAGTGGGAAATGCTGATCATGCAGCTTTATCCATGGATTTCAGTCAGGGAAACGGCTACGAACGAAATTGTCGAAGGCGCAGGTTCTTCTTCACAATCCGATAAGTCTAAAGCTGAATCGCAAAAGAGGTCAGATAAAAATCCGGCATCATTTTATAACGAGATGATAAAGCGCGAGCCTTTTGTTGAAAGTTATGAACTTGCAAAGGCCGAACTGGGATTGGCTATAAAGAGAGGACAGTTTTCTCCAAGTATCCAGGGAAAGAACATTTCCTATAATCAGTGGGTAAGTTTAGATGAAATGGACAAAATGAATCTTGTTCTCGCAATGGGCAATCACGGAATTTCTGTAAAGTCTTGCATATGCGTAGACTTTGCTGAAGTTATTCCTAATTGCATTGCTATCATGCTTTTGTATATTGTTTGGAGCGGACAAGAAAAAAAGCAGTTCATTGATGCCGGTGAAAATACGAATGTCGCAAAGTTTTCTGAGGCATTGACGAGACTTTATTGCTGTGTTTCAGAATGGGATTGCACGATTGCTTATCCTGTTTTCGTCAAAATTGGTGAACAGAAAGCAGCATCGTCTGAAACGGCTCAATCGAGTCCTCAAGGCAAAAAATCATTTTGGCAGAAATTATTCGGTAAGTAGCGTGTTGATATGTTCCCTCATAACTAGGGGGGTGTGATTTGTTCCCCTTTACTATGGACATTCAAAGCATTTCCTCGACCCATGTTGAGACGGTAGTTCTTTTGTCCCAACTGAAACAAAAGCCGGATGATTACATGAATGTCACAATTGAACTTGATGCTGTGGATAAAGAGAGGTGCATATGCTATGCCGGGTATACTCGTGGTCGAAGATGATGAAAATTTAAATCGTGGAATTACATTTTCACTGAAAAAATCCGGAT
>ERZ1026854.1522-NODE-1522-length-14448-cov-9.235879_pt1 | contig 14448 bp, 9 predicted proteins | sample MGYA00380157_ERZ1026854 | MGnify/ENA primary metagenome ERZ1026854 (study PRJEB33269, sample SAMEA4719793) | human gut metagenome | biome: human-associated habitat; feature: organic feature; material: feces | place: Cameroon | collected 2013-10 ...
TGCGCTTACTGCTGTTATGTTTGTAAGGGTTATTGTTTTTGTTTCGGGTTCGCTCTTAAAAGTGATAGATTTTGCTGTTGTTGGAAGAGCTAAAGCCGATGCGTCAAGATTTGTATTGAGCGTGAGCGTGTAAGCGGTTTTTTTATCCGTAATGCTTTCAAGAGCAAGTTCAATGTTGGGGAACTTTCTGCTGGTTTCGCCGTAGGAAAGCGTTACTGCATCCGCCCACTCTGCCTTTATTGCCTTATTCTTCTTGTAATAGAAAGCGTTGAGCTCTTTTCCGTCGGCTGTTGTGTTTTCTACAGTTATATTTTCGGAAATATCCTTTGTGCTGTAGAGTACGATAGTTCCGCTTGCAAGCTTTACTGCTTCACCGTTTTCGTCTGCGACCTTGACACTGAGCTTATTTGTTACATCTGTGAGGGTCACCTTTGCGACATCACCGTCGGTGAGGACAAGCTCTGCGTTTCCTGCTGTAACTGTTGAAGCAGTTGTTTTTGCTGTTGGAAGTTTTACCGTACCGTTAAGGTTTGAGATAGATGTAAGTCTGCTTGTTACAGTAAGCGTTTTGTTTTCAGATACATTTACATCACCGAATGTTGCTATGCTAACTGCTTCAATATTTTCGTTGATATTGAGCGTTGAAGTTCTTGTTCCGTTCACTGCTCCGAAACTGTTTTCAGCTGAAATGGTAAGGGTTGTATTTGCAGCTGCACTCAATGCAATAGATTTGCCTGCCGACTGCTTTATCTCACAGCCGATAGTAGTATCTACGGGCGCTGCAATGCTTGTTACATCTGTTGTGAGCGCACCTGTACCGTTGATCGTGATGCTCTTTGCTGTTTTGGGAAGCGTGAACTTCGGTTCTGTAACGTCTGTATTGAGCGTGAGGGTATATTCGGCGTTCTTGTCCGTTATTCCCTCAAGAGCAAGTTCAACATTCGGGAACTGTCTGTATGTATCGCTGTAAGAAAGCGTTACTGCGTCTGCCCACTCTGCTTTTACTGCTTTATTCTTCTTGTAGTAGAAAGCGTTGAGCTCTTTTTTGTCAGCAGTTGTGTTTTCGATCGCTGTCTTTTCTGAGATATCCTTTGTGCTGTAAAGTACGATAGTTCCGCTTGCGAGGTCAACGGTTCCGTTATTTTCGTTTACGACCTTAACGTTAAGCTTTCCTGTTACATCTGCAAGAGTGACCTTTGCCATATCACCATCAGTGAGAATGATCTCTGCATTTCCTGCTGTTACAGTTGAAGCTGTTGTTTTTGCTGTCGGAAATTTCACCGTACCATTGAGGGAATAAACGGCTGAAAGCCTGCTCGAAACTGTGAAAGTTTTTCCATTGGCAACATTTACAGTGCCAAAAGTTGCAAGGCTTGTTATCTCGGTATCTTCGTTTATGTTGAGTACCGATGTCCTTGTTCCGCTCACTGCGCCGATATTTGTCGTTTCACTGTTTATATCAAGTGTTTTGCCTGCCGAAACTCTGACAGCGAGTGTCTTGCCCTTTCCGTTTACTTCTACATCAAATGCTGTATTTGTCGGAACATTGAGGCTCGTTGCGCTTATATTGAGTGCGCCCGTACCGGTGAATGTTATGCTTTCTGCCTTCGTCGGAAGTGAAATGGTCTTTACATTTGCATCTTTATTGAGGGTTATGGTAAGCGCCTTTGTGTCTGTTTTGTACGCGCTGAGAGCGGTTGTCAGATCGTCGAATGTCTTGATCTCAGTACCGTCGAAAACGGCTATCGCGCTTTCTGTGAGTGCAGGTATAGCTTCTGTTCTGATAACATAGCCGCAAACCTTGCACTTGTATGTTTTTTCGCCCTCTGCGGTCATTGTCGGCTGTTTAGTTATTGTTCCGCTGTCCTCTGTATGTACGGCGAAGTCGACCTTTTCGGAACAAGTCGAGCATTTATGCCAGTGTCCGCTTGCATCGTATGTCCAGTTTGCGTCAAGGACGTGCTTATGGTCGAGCTTTGCTATCGGTTCTGTTCTGATAACATAGTCACATACTGTGCATTTGTAGGTTCTTTCACCCTCGCTTGTTTCGGTAGGCTCTATTGTTATTGTGCCGTCATCGGAAATATGCTTTTCAAAGTCAACCTGTTCATTGCAGGTCGTGCATTTATACCAATGTCCGTTTTCATCGTAGGAATATGTATTTTCAAGTGTATGCTTATGAACTTCAGAATTCTTCACATCAAGCATAACGGCACTGACAAAAGAAATACTGTCATAATTGCTTATCTTGATATATGCAAGTTCACCGTTCGCACTGCTGTCCCACGCGCTGTAGATATCATCATATCTGAGGTAAGCTGTATTGCCCGAATTTGAATAGCTGTAATCGCACGCCGAAAGCTCAGTCCAGCCGCCCCAGCCGCTGTTCATAAGTGCAAATTTCGGCGCAGTCTGTGAGCTGTACTTTACAGCAAGCTCTTTTCCGCTTGCGAAGTCTTTGAGCTCCGCTACCTTTATATTGCCGTCGCTTCCAACGGAAACCGATGTTCCCGATGAGTAATCATTGTGTGCATAAAGCGGAAATGAAGCCTTGCTCGCCCAGACGACACTGCTGTCATTCCTTACCGAAAGGAGCTTGTTTACAACAGGCTCGCTGACGCTGTACCAAGTGTTATTGCTTCTGTTTATGTAGCCGTGAGCCTCGCCGCCGTTGTTCGCTTCGACATTGTTATCCCAAAGAACGCAGGCGATGCCCATTTCCTTTGCAAGAGTCATATAATACTCTGCCCAATCAACTCTTGCATTTGTATAACCATAGTTTGAGGTGCTGAATTCGCCTATTACAACAGGAATTCCGTCCTGCGTAAAGAATGAGCGCAGGTCATTGAAAATGCTGTAAAGTTCAGCCTTGTAATCAGATGAAAATGCGGAGTGATCGCCGTCACCCATTGCAAAATCATACGGCTTGTAAGCATGAACGGAAGCCGCAACGTAAGGGTCGTTAAAAAGGCTCTTGTCGAGGTTTGAATATATGCCGTAATCTCCGCTTGCGGCATATCCGGGGACCATAAGCAGACGTGTGTTCTTATACGCTGAATCGACCGAACGCACTGTACTTATAAAATCAGCATCGAGCTTGTTTATGACATCATAGCAAGCTGAATTGCCCGTCCATTCACCTGCCGCACCCTCCATTCGGGGTTCGTTCATACCCTCGAAAATGAGGTGCTGGCCGTAATCGGAAAAATACTCCGCTATCTGCGTCCATACCTGTTTGAGCTCTGTTGACATCGCACTGTAGCTTGATGCAAGGTCAGCACGGTTTATCCAGTTTTCGCTATGAATGTTGAGGATAACATACATTCCATTGTTGTAGGCATAGTCCACAACTTCCTTTACTCTTGCGAACCAGTCTGCGTTAATGGTATATTTTCCATTGTCAACTGTGATGTTCCTATACCACGATACAGGTACTCTGACTGTGTTGAAACCCTTTGCCTTTACGGCTTTTATAAGGTCTTCAGTGACCCTCGGGTTGCCCCAGCTTGTTTCCTGTCCGTTCGCGCCGCCCTCACCCGTCGCATCGAGCGAATTTCCGAGATTCCAGCCAAGACCCATATCTTCGACTATATCATCAGCCGAATAGACTGTTTGCGCACTCGCTTCGATCGTAAAGAATGACGCATCGATGCAAACGAACGATGTCATTATCAAGGCAACAAAAAATGCAAGTATTTTTGAGCCTTTACGCATAAATTTTCGCATATTCATTTTCCTCCGAATCATATTAAAAAATGTATAAGCATTACTTTGATTTTACCATATATTTTATTTGATTTCTATGATAAAAAGTAAATACTTATCTTAAAATAATGCCGACTATTGAAAATTCTGACAAAATATGATATGATTTAACATATAATACTAATTTTTAATCAAAGTGTAGACAAAAAATCGGTGCAAAAGCCATATAAAGCTGTTTTCAACAGCTACGAGCTTTTGCTTGATTTTTTGTACACTTTCAGTTTAAAAATTAGTATAAGAAGAAAAAACAAATATTATCGGGAGGATTCACTATGAAATACAGTAAACTCATAGCCGCAGGAGCAATTGCAGTCCTGCTCTCTGCCTGCACGGGCGGAAACGATCAGGCAGCTACTCTGCCGCTCACAAATGAAGAAATGCCCGTTGAAGTTGCGGCCGCGGAAACCTCTGCCGAAACAACGGAAACCGTTGCAGAAACAGCAGCCGATACAGCAGAGAACTGATGTAACTGCATCAATACAGCCGAACTTTTCAAAACGAAAAGTTCGGCTGTTTCTTTTTTGTTATGAGTAAAAATCGTATATATCTTCCAAAGGCGCAGGTGCATAATTTATCGAACTGTATTCGGCGTAATCATACGACGTGACCGCTCTCAGCTTTCCATTATAATGGCTGTAGAGATTGTTTCCGCCGCCCTTGAAATACTCGCTCAATGACGTTCCGACCACCCTTGCGTATGTTTCACCCCATGCACTTCCGAGGCAAGTCGGCCAGTCATCTATCACTGTGAAAAATCCCGTGAAATTGTAGCTCTCCTTGTCCCCTATCGTCACGGCAAGAAGTCCGTCGCCGTCAAGTTCAAACTCGGTCAGCTGTACGAACGTGTCCTTGCCCAAAAGTTCCTCGTCAAATTCAAATGGTACGATAAACTCATAACAGCCAATGCCAAGCTGATTTCCGTCAACGATCTTTCCAGTGTAGATCTCTATATCAAGTCTGCCGTTTATGTCAACGCAGACCGTTGCCATTTCCGCCAATCCGTCGCCGTCAAGGTCGGTGTGCATAAGATATTTCTCGAATTTTCCGTAAAGTTCCTTTCCGCTCGCAAGAAGTATCTTCGCGCTTTTATCCTCGCAGAAAAATATCATATCATCACTGTTGTATGCGGGAATGTTTTCAGGGTCGGTCACATAAGTTATCTTTTCTTCGGAAAAAGTGGGATAGGATATCTCATTTCCGATAATATATCCCGATGCAGTCGTGGATCCGGTCATACTTGCAGGCTTTTCCGTTTCGCTCACGCTTGTTTCCGTGACAAGCGTTGTTTCGGTGATCTCAGTTTCAGGTTCGGTTTTGCTTTCCGTTTCTGTTCGGACAGTTTCGTCAGAAGTCTGCACCGTTTCAGCCATAGTGCTCGATACAGTCACTGTCTGCAGCGGCTCTGTTTCCGTTTCGATATGAGCAGGCTCATACTTTGATGATCTAACTCCTGCAAAAATACCTACGGCAAGAATTAAAGCCGCGGCTGTGGAAAAGATCGGGACAAGCACGGCATTTCTGTGGATATTGAGCACCGCGCGTTTAAGTTCAGCCGCATTCCGATAACGTTTGTTTGGGTCAAGTTCGGTACAGCGCGCAATTATCCTTTTGTACCGCGGCTTTTCGGAAAGCTCGCCCAAAAGCACTTTCATCGTCTGCCCCGCAGCATAGATGTCGGTCCTGAAATCGGTCTGTGCAAAGCCATACTGCTCAGGCGGAGCATACCCTCTTGTACCAAGATAGCAAGTGTCATTTTCGCTGTCGTCCTTGAAAACACGCGCCGCTTCAAAGTCGATGAGCTTTATGTTCCCGTCGCCGCAAAGCAGGATATTTGACGGTTTAACATCGCGGTGAACGATGCCGAGTTTATGTATAGCTTCGAGCGCGGAGCAAAGCTGTATCATTATTTTCTCCGCTTTTTTGGCAGAAAGTTCGGAACAAACGGGAGGTTTTCCATCGACATATTCCTCGCAAACAATGGTTTTACCGTCAGTAACCTCAACGGAATATATCTTTGGCAGGTATGGGGACTTGTGAAATTTCAATGCATTGTAAACCGTATTTTCGGAATAGACAGTGCGGCGTATGAACGTTTCTTCGCCGCGTACAAGCTCTATCATTCCGCGCGCCGATGAATGAATAGTTTTCGTCTGCATTTTTCACACCTCCCATTTTTCCATTTTTATCATTATATCAAATAAATATTCTGTTTACAAGTATAAAAAGTTCCCTCGATATAAAATCAAGGGAACTTTATTATCTTTAGAATCAGTTAGGTGCTTTTACAGTGAATGTTACGGAAATGGTCGTAACGCTCTGCTTGTCGCCGAGCGGCATTATCTGTGCCGAACAGTCGGAAAGGTCGCCGTCAGCGGTTCTTGCTTCTTCGGGGAGCGACTTTACCCAGCCGTTGTAGAGATTTACTCTTGAGCAAAGCTTGTCATCGGAGCAAGTATAGCCTTTGCCCTGCATATCGTAAGCTTCGCCGTTGATGAGAATTTCATCAATTGTATAGGTATAATCGGGGAAGAATTTTTCGCCGTTGGAGATTCCGAGAGCCGAGAATGCTACGCCCTTTGCCGCGCCGCATTCGGAGAAATCAAGGCTTACGGTATATGTGCCCTCGCCCGTGATCTGAACGTTCTCAGCCTTTGCACCCGTTGTGCAGTTTGTCGGGTCGTATGTATCGCCGATGCTGTATGAAACGCCGTAGTCGCTCGAAGCATACATTATCCATGCTATCGACATATCATCGGAAGCGGGGAGAGCAATGCTTTCGTTCTGCTCATCGATAGACTTCTGCTTGGTTTCTTCGATTCTTTTCTTGGCTTCTGCCTTCATCGTTTCAACGTCCTTGTCCTTTTCGTTGTCATAACGGCGGTCAAGGAAAAGCTGAACGAGTGCTTCGTCGGAAAACTTGTTTGCCAATCTCTTGTAGAAGTTGCTGCAATCCCAGAGTACGGGGCAGAAATCGTAAAGGTCGCAGTTGTCCAAAAGGTTTGAGTAGAACTTGTCGGTTTCGGGCTTTATTCCTCCGTCGCTCTTCATTACGGCATATTCGCCAATTACAACGCCGTAGCCCTCGTTGGAGAACTTGCTCAATTTTTCCATATTTCCGTTCTGCTCGTCATAATCGGACGGTGAACCCCACTGATTTACCCCGTCCGTGCCGCAGTAATCCCACGGTGTATAATAGTGTACCGAAAGCAGGAGCTTGCTGTTTGCAGTGTCTTCGGGCATCTTAAAACGCTCGTCGCAGGTAAGTGCGATATCCGTGTTGTAGCCTGCGATGAGGAGGAAACGGTCTTCGTTGTTGCCGCCGAGCGAACGGATAAGCTTAACGAATTCGCTGTTTATCATATTGGTTGTTTCGTAACATTCGTCCTTGGTGAGAACGCCCTGCGAACCCGTGATGTCCTTATCGTTAAGGCGGTCGCCAAGTTCCTCGTTTGCGGATTCAAAGATGAGCTTGTAGGAATAATCCTTGAAATGCTCACCGATCTGCGTCCACATCGACTTGTACATTTCGAGAGCCTTTTCTCTTACAGCCGTGTCCTCCGCACCGAACATTCCCCACCAGCTTCCGTCCCAGTGGTCGTTGACGATAACATACATATCAGCGTCAAGTGCATAGTTCACGACCGTTTCAACACGGGAAAGAAGTCTTTCGTCGATAGTGTAATCGCCCGACTCAAAGTTCATTCCGTTTGTCCATGCCACAGGTATTCTGATAGTGTCGAAGCCTGCGTCCTTCATGCTCTGCATCATTTCGGCAGTCGTGTAAGGCTGTCCCCAGAGTGTTTCAAAGCCGTCGGGGTTTGCGCCGCCGACATAACCTGCGTGATTGTAAGCTTCAAGCGTGTTGCCGAGGTTGATGCCGTTGCCCATTGCTCTTACAAATTCAAGCGAGGTCATAGACTTTAAGCTGTCTTCCTCTTCCGCGTCGACCGAAACATCCGCAGATGTGCTTGCAGTTGTTGCTTCGCTCTGAGCATCATCTGTCTTTTCATCGCCGTTTCCGCCTGCACCGTTTCCGCAGCCTGCAAGCATCGAAACGGAGATCAGCAGAGCCGCAAACGATGATAACGTTTTCATTTTCATATATATCCCTCCAGAAATTATCGTTTTTTACCGTTATCGTAAAAAATTCTGTTATAATTATACTCCCCTGCAAAGCACATTTCAAGTATTTTCTATAAATTTTATATCAAAATCCGCATTTTTTTGTGCAATTATTTGTTTTAGCTAAAAAAGTTCCCCTCACAAAACCGTGAAGGGAACTTTTTTATAACTATGGGTTGCATCTCTTGCATGGGTCATATCCCATATCAATAACTTCGTCACGGGTGCAGGTCACTTCCTTTTTGTTCTTGTCCTTCATCTGCTTTACGCTTGAACAGGACGGGTAATGGAACTTCTTCGTGTTTGTGTTAAGAATATAGGTCGTCTTTCCCGATGAAGCACCGTTCGTCACCGCCGACCCCGACTTTGCCTTGACCGTGACCTTGCAGGTCGCCTTTAAGCCGGTTGAAGTTTTGGCGGTGATAGTGACCGTGCCTGCTTTCAAGGCTGTGACCTTACCCTTGCTGTTTACGGTCGCGATCTTGCTGTTGCTCGAATACCATTTTACCGACTTTGCCGCCGATTCGGGCGAAGTTGTGGCTGTGAACGTCTTTGACTGTCCGACTTCGAGGGCGTACTTCGTATAATTGAGCTTTATCGAAGCGATAGTGCCGTCGGCAAACTTGCTTTCGCCGTTTGAATAGTCGATATCGATATCAGGCTGAACATTGTAGCAGTAAACATTGAACGAAACGCCTTTTCCCTTATCCTCAACGGAGTATGCCTCTATCTGAACGCCGCTCGCGAGCAGATTTTTGCCATTGAATATCGGCGTTACGCGGTATAAAACATGATTGTCGGTTTCCTCAACGTAATCTGCGACCATATTCTCAAACGGCAGCATACCCTCAATATTCAGATATCTTGTCCCAGTGATAAGATTTTTCTCGTTCGCGTTTTCTGCCGTCAGCTGATAGCCGATGAGGTGACAGCGGTTGTAAAGATACTTCCCGTCAACGTTGTCGTACTTCACCGTATGCCAGCCCGACGGCTTTATCATTCCGATGTTCCCGCGCTTTTCGGTCGGCATCGTTTCCGTGCAGACGTTCGCATAAGCCACGCCGCAACGTCCAAGCTCATCGAGCTCGCTGTACTTTTCAAACGCCTTTGTCGTCATATCGGACTTGCCGAAGTTCGGGACATTGCCATTCAGTTCGACATAAGCTTCGCCCGAATATGCAGGCAGGTTTGAAAGCGTTATCTTCTTCGCTTCGGCTGAAACGGACAGCGCCGAAAAATTCAGCACCAAACTCAGCGCCATAAAAAGGCTAAAAAACACGCAGGTGGGTTTTCTTGTTCTCATATAATATTCTCCTCCTCTTATTTTTACGCTCTTTAAGAGTATGTTTATATTATACTTTATTTTCAAAGCATAATCAACACTTATACCGAGTAAAAAACCGCAATTACAGTATTTTATACTTATTTTTAAACTCAAAGTGTACAAAAAATCAAGCAAAAGCTCGTAGCTGTTAAAAACAGGTTTATATGGCTTTTGCGCCGATTTTTTGTCTACACTTTGATTAAAAATTAGTATTACAACCGTGCGTTTGCATAAAATAATGTAATTTTGTCAAAATTATTATACTATTGTATTACTTATTAGTCAAGTGCATTACTTACAGTGCAGTATAATATCCCAACAAACGATATAATGTAAGTATAATTATTTGGAGGGACGGAATATGAGGAAAGAGGTCGCTTTCAAAAATCGTGACCGTTTTATACAGCTTGGCATTGCCATCGCTTCTCTGCGAAAGCTTCGCGGAATGTCGCAGGAGGCTCTTGCAGAAAAAGCAGGAATAAGCCGCTCGCTTCTGAGCGTCATCGAAGCGCCGAATACCGCAAACAGCTTTTCGCTCGAAACGCTTTATGATATCGCCGATGCGCTTGATGTTTCGCCGTCCGACCTGCTCACGGCTTCGCTTTTTCCCGATAATATAATTAAAAAAGAGTAATTATTCGCAAAATACCATATAGTATCACCTAAATCAGCAAAAATTAAGGAATAAAACACATAAAAATCACCTTTGTATATGTTATAATTTATACAGAGGTGATTTTAATGACAAGAAATAAATTTTTTATCGTCCTGCACAAATGCAACAAGCATTTGACAGCATCAATATGATAATGGAGCTTGAAAATGAGTAAAGAAGTATCCTTTAAAAACCACGACCGCTTCATTCAGCTTGGTATTGCAATATCATCATTGAGAAAAATACGCGGTCTGTCGCAGGAACAACTTGCGAAAAAGGCAGGTTTAAGCCGCTCAGTTTTGAGCGTTATTGAAGCACCTAACATCGCGCATTGTTTCTCTTTGGAAGTATTTTATAATATAGCCGATGCGTTGGATATTCCGCCGTCCGAACTGCTTACTGCTTCACTTTTTCCCAACGAAATTATTAAAAGAATATAACCATAAAACAGCTGTACCGAAAGTTTTTAGCTTGCGATACAGCTGCTTTTGCCAATTCACTAAATGTATGTAAAAATCAGAATTTTACATACATTTGCCTGCAGTTTATTTCATCGTATAGATTGTTTAAAAATGCAAAACAGCAGTGACGCATAACGCATCACTGCTGTTTTTATAAATACAATACTGCTTATTCTTTTACCGCTTTTTTCTTCTCATACATTCTGATAAAGAACAGAACTGCAAGCATAAGAGCTATCGAAAGTCCGAGGACTGCAAATACATTCTGCACAAAACCCGCGAATATATAGCCGACCATACATACTGCCGCAACCGTGAGCGCATACGGGAGTTGTGTTGAAACGTGGTTGACGTGGTCGCACTGTGCGCCCGTAGAAGCCATGATAGTTGTATCGGATATCGGTGAACAATGGTCGCCGCAGACTGCACCTGCGAGGCAAGCCGAGATGCATATAATTACGGTTTTCGGAATTTCGCCTGCCGCAGAAACGCCTGCAAGCTCGGTGCTGAAAATTCCCGTTACGATCGGGATAAGGATTCCGAATGTTCCCCACGATGTTCCCGTTGCGAATGCAAGTCCGAGTGCCACAACAAAAAGTATGCACGGAAGAAGTATCTCTATTGCAGATGCGCTTTCAACGATTCCCGAAACGAACGTACCTGCCTCGAGAAGTCCCGTCATTGTTTTCAAAGTCCAAGCAAATGTGAGAATGAGTATCGCAGGAACCATTTGCTTGAAGCCTGACGGTATCGCGCTCATACAGTCGCTGAACTTGAGAGTGCGCCTTGCAAGAAAATATACTATTATGATTATAAGCGAAATTACAGAGCCGAACGAAAGTGCATAAGAAGCATCGCAGTTCGCAAATGCGTTAATGAAGCTTTCGCCGCTGAAAAATCCACCGCTGTATATCATTCCCATAACACAGCATATAATGAGTATTACTACGGGTATGATAAGGTCAATGACCTTGCCGTTGGGGGAAGTATTGTTGTCTTCCGAACTATAAACCGTGTTGCGCGTGGTGAAAAGATCACCCTTTGCGGCGTTATCTTCGTGAAGCTTCATAGATCCGTAGTCCAAACCCGTGAGCGAAATAAATATGACCATAATTATTGTGAGCAGCGCATAGAGATTATATGGGATAGTGTTGATGAAAAGCTGTATGCCGTTTACACCCTCTACCGTGCCGCTTACTGCCGCTGCCCATGATGATATGGGAGCGATTATGCAGATAGGCGCTGCTGTTGCATCGATGAGATATGCAAGCTTTGAGCGCGAAACATTGTGCTTGTCCGTTACGGGGCGCATTACCGAACCTACTGTAAGGCAGTTGAAATAATCGTCCACGAAAATAAGAACGCCGAGCACGAAGGTTGAGATGCAAGCGCCTACCCTTGATTTTATGTGCTTTGCCGCCCATTCGCCGTAAGCCTTGCTTCCGCCTGCCTTGTTCATAAGCGCAACTATCGTTCCGAGGACAACAAGGAATATAAGTATTCCGACGTTATACGAATCGGCAAGATTTGCAATAAGTCCGTCACGAATAACTGTGGTGAACACGCCCTCAGCGCCCAACGAAGCCGAAGCAGCATAGATAACAGCACCCGTAAGGCTTCCGACAAACAGTGAGGAATATACTTCCTTTGTGATAAGCGCGAGTCCGATAGCCACTATCGGCGGAAGAAGCGACCAGAGCGTTCCGACCGCATTGGAAATTGGTGCGGAAATCATACAGCACACGAGAAATGCAAGCATAACGACCGCAAAGATGATCTTGCTCAGATATTTTTTCATTTTACCTCTCCGTCCATTTCAATTTCTTTAATTTTATCTGTACCTGCAAGCTGTGCAAGTATTACTGCCGCGAAAATGAGTACACAACCGAAAAATTCCTTTATGCTGAGCTTTTCACCGAGGATAAGCCAACCCGAAAGCGCCGCAAACACCGATTCAAGGCTCATCAGCATCGTTGCAAGAGTCGGATTCGTGTGTTTCTGACCGAGTATTTGAAGAGTATAGGCAACTCCGCATGACATTATACCCGCATAAAGGATAGTTCCGCCCGCGCCCACGATGTTTGGAATCGTCGGCTTTTCAAAAATGAACATACATATCAGCATAAGCAGTCCTGCCGTGAAAAACTGTATGCAGGACATCAGAACGCCGTCCGTGTTCTTTTCATTGAAAAAGTCAATGACCGTTATATGCACCGCGAAGAATATCGCGCCGAAGAAAACGAGCAGATCACCCGATGAAATTCCGATATCCTGCTTTATGCAAAGAAGCCAGAAACCTGCCAGCGCGATCGCAATGAAAAGCCACATTCTCAGCGGCATTTTTTTGTGCAGGAATATCCCTATCAGCGGAACTATGACAATATAAAGCGCAGTTACGAAGCCTGCCTTGCCTGCGGTCGTCTGCGCGATGCCCAACTGCTGGAACGAACTTGCAATGAAAAGAACGATGCCGCAGCATATTCCGCCTGTGACGGTATTTTTCAGCGAACAGCTCGTTTTTTCTTTTCCGTTTCGCTTATCGAGGAAGCGGAAAAGGATTATCACGGGGATAAGAACAACTCCGCCGAGGAGAGTTCGCATAGCGTTGTATGTGAACGGCTCAACATAGTTCATACCCTCGCTCTGGGCGACGAAAGCTGTTCCCCATATAAGCGAGGTTATCAGCAGCATCAGGCTGCCCTTGAAATTTTTTATCATTTTTTTGCAATACCTTCCGACATAAAATTCATACCTTTTAATATGATACTTTATTTTACGGCCCGTGTCAATGGTTCTCGGCGCATATTAAGAGAAAAAATGCAGAAAATTGTCTTTATTTTGGCAAAAAGCTGTTTTTTGCGAAATTTTTATATTTGTAAAGCTTGATTTTCTGTTAAACAAATGTTACAATTCTATTATAATGTAAAGAAAGGAAGCAGGGTCATGCCGCATTCATCAGGAGGAGGCTCTCACAGAGGGGGTTCACACCACAGCAGTTCACACAGCTCACATCGTTCTCATTCGGGGTCGTCATCTTCGCACAGACATATCAACACATCGTATTTTCCCGGAGCAAGAAGATATGTCTATATGCACCGAGGCGCTCCTCAATATGTTTATGCGGATTATGATATCACGAAAAGGCGCAATCCGCTGCGTCTGCTCGTACTTATCCTTTATATCCCGTTTATTTTCAGCTTTCATGCTATTTTCAAAAACTCAATGCTTCCGCCGAAGAAGCTTTCAGCCGATTATAATACTGAAATAGTTTTGAGAGATGAGATAAACGTACTCGGCGATACACAAAGACTGAAACGCTCGCTTGAAGCTTTTTACGATAAAACGGGCATCTCGCCTGCTGTTTTCACGGTGCGCAATGAAGATTGGCAGGACAAATACGACGCTTTGGAATACTATGCGTACGACCTTTATGTCAACGCTTTCCCCGATGAAAAGCACTGGCTGATAGTATATTCCGAACCCGAGAACCCCGCCCCGTCCTTCAACGACTGGTACTGGGAGGGTATGCAGGGCGATGATACATCGAACATTCTGAACGAGGGACTAACGCTCGGATTCAATACAAGGCTTCAGCGTTATCTCACGGACAATTCAAAGTCGGTTTCCGAAGCGATAAGCCTTTCATTTGATGAGCTGACCCCAGAAACGATGCGCAACAGCGCTGACCCCGCTCTGCTTGGAACTTTGCTGATATTTGTCGGATTTATCGTTGCACATGCCTTTTTCATGGTTTTCTACGACCCGAACCGAAAATACAGAAATGCAGTGGAATGTCCTTTGGAAACGAGCACGTCAAACTCTCACACGGAAACCTGCCCTTACTGCGGCGCTTCGTATATGTCTGGAACGATCACACGCTGTCCGAACTGTCAGGCTTTGATAGGGATATCCGATAATAACAAATAAGGAAAACGGCTGATGCAGTCTATACTGCAATCAGCCGTTTTTTGATGCGCCCTCAAGCGCTCATTTCATCAAAGGTATCATCTTTCTCTGTTTCTCCCGAACCATTGTCACTGTCATCACTCGCCCCTTCCTCCGAAGGATCACTGCTGCCGTCTTCAGGTGTTTCCTCATTCGGGTCATCTGTCGGTTCTTCT
>ERZ1026854.1524-NODE-1524-length-14436-cov-12.006884_pt1 | contig 14436 bp, 15 predicted proteins | sample MGYA00380157_ERZ1026854 | MGnify/ENA primary metagenome ERZ1026854 (study PRJEB33269, sample SAMEA4719793) | human gut metagenome | biome: human-associated habitat; feature: organic feature; material: feces | place: Cameroon | collected 2013-10 ...
TGTTAACCATGCTACATAATATATACAACACCACAGCAAAAAGCCCCTCGGCTTCCTGTTACGAAAACCGAGGGGCTTTGATGCTTTCTTGGTGCTTTTTATTCGCACTCTCTCAAGCGCTCACGCAATCACTTGCGGGGGTTCTTAATCGCAGCCTGAGCGGGTGCCAAAATTACAGAGCGTTCGTACGTACTCACATCTGGTACAGTGCCACCATCAGCGGCATCGTGACGATACACAGCAGGGTCGTTACCACATTGATAGCGCTGGCGTAGTCTGCATCTTTGCCGTACACCTGCGCCATCTGGGTCAGTGTGGACGCGGACGGCGTGCAGATGGCAAGCAGTGTAACCAGCAGTATTGTTCTGCCCTCCGGCACTAGTGCTGCAAGGCTGCTGTATTTCAACAGTACGATTCCTATCAGCGGGATGCCCACCAGACGCAGCAGTGTGATCCACCATAGTCTGTGATAGCTCATCAGTTTTTTCAGGTCCATTTCTGCGATCAGCATACCGAGTATCAGCATTCCTATTGGACCAACCATACTGCTGATCGAATCCACCGCATCCTGCACAGGTGCAGGCAACTGGATCTGCAGCAGGAACAGCAGCACCCCAGCAAAAATGGCGATCATGTTGATATTGGTCAGAATCTTTTTCAGATCGATTCCTTTTTCTCCGCAGAGCTTCATTTTAGCATGGCTCCACAGCAGAAAAAGCTGCACCGAAAGAAATGCGCTGGTGTAAATGACCCATTCCTTGCCCAGAATAGCCGTCACAATGGGAATAATAAGGTTCCCTGCATTGGAATAGATCAGCGAGGTTTCCTCTACACCATCCAGTTTCAGCACCTTGCCCAGAAAGCCGACCACCACGATCAGCACCAGATGCAGCAGCACTGCCGTAGCCAGTGCCAGCAGCAGACCGTTCAGAATCTCGGGCTGATACTTCACCTGAAACGACGAGATGATCACACATGGCATGACCAGATACAGTGAGATCATGGAGAGCACCTTGCTGTCCCGACTGCGGACGATGCCGCAGCGCACCAGCACAATGCCCAGAGCCATGACCAAAAACAGCGAAAGGATCTTTTTTGCCAGAATCAAACTTATCATATCGATATTCCTTTGCGGCAGCTGTTGTACGTGCTGCACCCTCACACAAAAAATCAAGTGCAGTATTTTTCTTGTTGTTTTGAAAAATACTGCACCGATCTTTTTTATTTGATTAGTCCTCGGCGGGAAGTTCCAGATCCTGTCCGTTGGAGGCGATCACCTTTTTGTAATACTCGAAGGAATCTTTCTTCCGACGCCGCAGGGTTCCGTTGCCCTGATTATCCTTATCCACATAGATAAAGCCATACCGTTTTTCCATCTCGCCAGTGCCGGCACTCACGATATCGATGGGCCCCCACCAAGTGTAGCCGAAGATATCACAGCCGTCAGCCACAGCCTGCTGCAAAGCTTCGATGTGCTTTTTGAGGTACTCCATGCGGGCAGTATCGCGGATGCGGCCATCCGAGTCAATGGTGTCTGCCGTACCAAGGCCGTTTTCAGCAATGAACATGGGCTTCTGGTAGCGGTCATACAGTTCGTTGCAGACGAATCGCAGACCCACCGGGTCGATTGGCCAGCCCCACTTGGATTTTTCCAGATAGGGATTGTCCGCCCCTACGTGACCGCCCGTATTGGAGCGGATCTTCATGCCGGCAATGTGGGTAGAGGTCATGTAGTAACTGAAAGCCAGATAGTCGTTGGTGTTCTGTGCAATCAGCTCAAAATCACCCGGCTCCATCTGCACCTGTACGCCCAGCTCTTCCCACTTGCGATCGATGTAAGAGGGGTAACAGCCGCGTAGCATCACATCCGAGAAGAACAGCGAACGCTGACGAAGCTGATAGGTTTCCATCACATCCTCCGGGCGGCAGGTGTTGGGATATGCCGTGCTCAAAGACAGCATGCAGCCAATCTTTGCACCCGGTATCATCTCATGGCAGGCTTTGACAGCCAGTGCATTGGCCACAAACATATTGTGTGCAGCCTGATACTGCCGCTGCGGTGCATTGGCATCATCTGCCACCACCATGCCGGCTGCCAGATAAGGCAGCTTGAGGGTGTTGTTGATCTCGTTGAAAGTCATCCAGTACTTGACCTGATCCTTGTAGCGCTCAAACAGCACCTTGCAGTAGCGCTCAAAGAAGCCGACCAGCTTGCGGTTGTCCCAGCCACCGTACTTTTTGACCAGCGCCAGCGGAGTCTCAAAGTGAGAGATTGTAATCACCGGTTCAATGCCCCAGCGGTGCAATTCCCGGAACATATCCTCGTAGTAGGTCAGACCCTTCTCGTTGGGCTCGGCATCGTCGCCGTTCGGGAAAATGCGACTCCATGCAATGGAGGTGCGCAGGCACTTCATGCCCATCTCGCCAAACATGGCAATGTCTTCTTTGTAGTGATGGTAGAAGTCGATGGCTTCATGGGAGGGATAGACGCGGCCCTCATGCAGCTCCAGCGCCGGGTCCAGCTTGATGAAACGATCTTTGCCGGTCTCCAGCAGGTCGCAGATCTCCAGGCCCTTTCCATCTTCCAGATAAGCGCCCTCGCACTGGTTTGCCGCCAGTGCGCCGCCCCATAAGAAGTTTTTTGCAAAGGTTTTCACAGCAGTTCTCCTTTTATCAGTTCTGAGCGGCCTGCTCTGCTTCTGCCTGCTTATTGGCAATGATCATGAAGGGGATATACACCAGAGTTGCCAGTGCCAGACCAATAATCTGCACCACAACACCCTGCCAGCCGTGGCCAATCAGTGCACTCAGCAGCACGGGCGTACCAAAGGCAACGTCAACGGTGTTGCAGGGCATAAAGCCAATCGTGCTTGCAAACAGTGCAGTACCGGAGCACAGCATAACAGAGAGGATGGAGGGAATCAGCATGGTGGTGTTCAAAACCAGAGGCAGGCCAAAGACCATGGGCTCGCTGATGCCGAACAGTGCGGGGCCAATGGCAACTTTGGCAACAGCGCGATAATCTTCACGCTTGGACACCAGGAAGATGGCCAGACAGACGGGCAGAGAAACCGGCAGAACCACAAATGCGACCCAGAAGCCGTAGGTGATGGGAGAGGACGGAGTCTGACCAGCAGCAACAGCGGCAACGTTTGCAGCCAGAGCAGCCGCCAAGAACGGGTCACGCACAGGCTTGATGATCAGGTCACCATGGATACCCAGGAACCAGAATGCACGGCAGACCAGAATGATGATGAACAGACCGGCAGGACTCTGGAATGCATTCTCCAGAGGATGCTGGATGGTGGTGTAGATCCAGTCGGTCAGGTACTGGCCGCTGATCTGACGGAATGCGTAACCGCCAACGGAAACACCCAACAGGGTGAGCACGATGGGGATCAGAGCGTTGAAAGAAGTAGTGATAGCAGTGGGAACAGATGCCGGCATCTTGATCTTGAGCTTATCAAAAGTCATCAGGAAGGCGAGCAGCTGGCTTGCCAGAATGGCGACCAGCATACCCACGAACAGACCCTGAGAACCCAATGCTGCACCGGGCAGGCCACTGGCGATGCCAGTCTTGTCGTCCACCACTACAGAGACGATCTGCGGGCAGATGGTCAGATAGGAAGCCAGCGCCATAATAGCGGAGATGTGCTCCGGCACATTGTTCTTCTTGCCCAGCTTGAGGCCGATCAGGAACACGATGGGCAGGGTCATGCAGGACAGCGTTGCAAAGTTTGCAGCGGTAAAGATAGGCTTCAGTGCTTCCAGTGCGGGAACCCACTTGGCAAGGCCGGTAGTGGTGCTGCACAGGATGGTGTTGAACAGGTTCATGAACGAGCCAACGATAACGAACGGCATGTAGATGGTGAATGAATCCTTGATTGCACCAAGGAACTTGTTTTCGTCCACCTTTTCGGCCACCAGGCTCATGCCATCAATGAACTTGTCGCTAAATTTACTCATGTTATTTCTCCTCCAAAAGGGCTTTTCCAAACAACTCAGCCGTTGTTCACCAGATTCTCGGCCTGCTTCAGAATGGCAGCACCGTTGCAGCGGCCATAGGCCAGTGCATCAATGACCGCCACCGGTGCACTGGCGCCCACAGTTGCCTTGACCTTGCGCTGCAGATGGCGCACCTGCGGGCCCAGCAGCAGCACATCAAAGTTGCCAACGTTCTCCGCAATCTTGTTCTGATCCACAGCCCAGATCTCATAGTCCTTGCCTTGCTCCTTTGCAGCGTCCTTCATCTTCTGAACAACGACGCTCGTGGACATTCCCAAGCAGCAAGCCAGCATGATTTTCATAACGATTCTTCCTTTCTTGTGTTCCGTGTTTATTTATGATTCTGCTTGTAGAGTTCAATGAACTCTTCTGCAAAATCGATGGACATGATTGCCATGGTCAGGTGATCCTCTGCGTGGATCAGCACGATGTTCAGTTCCACGCTCTTGCCCTGAGCTTCGCTCTGCAGCATATCGTTCTGCACATCGTGCGCCTTGGCCATCTGCTCTCTTGCTTCGGCCAGATTTTTTTCAGCCTGTTCAAAATTGCCGTTGCGGGCCTCCTCAATTGCCATCAGTGCCAGCGACTTTGCATCACCAGCGCAGGCGATAATTTCAAATGCAACTTCGTACTTCTCGTCATCAACCATTTTCTTGTTCCTCCAGTCCTTGTTCTTTTTGTCTCAGCAGCCCCAACAGGACCTCGAACCGGCGCTCTGCGATCAATTTGCAGATACAGGCTTCATCGACCATAAGCTGCGCAACAACCTGATAGAATTTTTGCAGTTTTGCGGTGGCATCGTCCGCGATGGACACCAGAAATACCACCTGTACCTTTGCTTCGCCCCACTGCACGGGCTTGTCCAGAATGGCAAGGCAGACGAAGGTATCTTTGCTGACTGCCTTCCACGGATGCGGCATTGCCACCAGCCCACCAAACGAAGTGGCGGCCAGCGATTCCCGCTTTTTCACGAGCTGTAAAAAATCATCCGGCAGCTTTTTTTTGCCGCACACGAACCGGCACATCTGTTCCAGTACCTGCTCCCGTGTTTCGCAGTTGAGATGTGGCAGAAACAGCTCCGGGCTGAAATATTCTTCCACAGTCCCCTTTTTGCCCTGCATCAAGAGCTTTTTCATCTGGGTCAGTTCTTTTTCGGTGGGGAAGAACTGGATCTGTCGGATGGGCACCGGGACATAAATGGGAATAGGCACCGTGGAAAACACATAGTCGATCTTACTGAAGTTCACGCTCCGCAGCCCGATTACGTCACAGGTCTGTACCCGGCCCAAATTCTTGCCGAATTTCTGCTGGTAGCGGTAAGCCAGCAGCTGGGCGCTACCTTTACCGCTGGCGCAGACGATCAGGATGTTTTTAGGTGCCCACTCTTTGGCCTTCTGCCGTTCCAGTGCCAGCGCAAAGCTGACGGCGATATAACCGATCTCGTCCTCCTTGATGGGGTTCGGGCTGACGTTTCGCAGCACGCTGCACGCCTGCGTGGCCATCTCGTAGGCCAGCGGATACTCCCGCTTGATATCCTGCAGGATCGGGTTCTTCATCCGCATCCCACTCTTGATCCGCGCTAGCAAGGGCACCATGTGCATGCACAGGCCCATGCGCAGTTCTAGATTGTCCCGGAAGTCGATGCGGAACGCCTCGTAGATATGCTCGATCATATCCGATACGATGCGGTTGACCTCCTGCGGAATCACCAAATTTTCATCCGAGGTCATTGCGTTTGCCCGGTACATCTGTTTGCCGTTCAGATGCATAGCAATGTAGCAGACCTCCGGCAGTGGAAAAGCCACGCCCGTCATGTTTTCGATCTGCACGGCGATGTGGCTGGCCACTTCTAGGATCCGCTCCGGAAGGTCCGCCTGCATGCCATCCGAGCTTTCTATCGCGTGCCCTGTGCGGATGCGCTCCACTGCGACCTCAAGATGGACCGCCAGATTATCCAGCGCCATCGTGGACATGGCGAACTTTTCTTTTTCCAGCACCCGGCTGACCAGCTCCTGTATCTGCTGCCCGACCGGGCGGCTCTCGTCCCGCTGCGCCGCAATGCAGATTCTACGGTTCGTCTCACGGCCTACCACGCAGATGCCGTAGCCCGGTTTGCGGCGGATGCTCAGCCCGTATTCCGCCAGCTGCCGCTCCACTTCGCGCAGATCGTTGGAGATTGACCGCCGCGACACGAAAAACTGCTCGCTTAGATCATCCAGCTTGGAATAGCCATCCTTTTCCAGCAGATACTGCCTCAGCCGCTGTATCCGCTCCTGCGCGTCCTGCGGGATGCCGGTCTGTTCTCCCTGCTGTGGTTTGCTGCCCGACACATACGTCTGTGCATCCGTGATCTCAATGCCGAACCCCCTGCCGGGTTTGGCTGTGATGCAAAAGCCATTTTCCTGCATTTCCTTTGCGTAGGTCTTAATCAGGCTCCGCACTGTTTTGCCGCTGAGTTTCAGTTGTGCGGCCAGTTCATCCGCCGTCATAGGGCCACTTTTGTCCAGTATTTCAGCAATCGTCCAGATCCGCTCGTCCATCTTTTCACCTCCCCCAGCCTGTTGATTAGCACATTTATTTTCTTATCGTTGTTAAAATTATAGCATTTTTGCTCAATTCGTTCCACGTCCAGAATTTCCACATCCACTCCGGAAATTGTTGCATGTATATTTTACCGTTTGGATATTCTGCCAGTCAACACAAAAACCGCCCCAGCTTCCTGCTTCGGAAACCGGGGCGGCTCATATACTTTATTGGTGCTCTCTCAAGCTCTCACACAATTACTTGCGGGGAGACTTAATCGCAGCCTGGGCGGGTGCCAAAATTACAGAGCGTTCGGAGTAGCGATGATACGCTATCTGTGAATTTCCAGTGTGTTTTACCCCATCTCCGTAATGATCTTCTCCAAATTTTCTTCCTGCAAATAGAATTCCGGCAGTTTTGCCTTGTCATACCGCATATAGAAAATGTCTTTCGTCCGCTGTTCCAGCAAGTTCGTGAAGAATCGCTCCCAGCTGAAGAATTCGCTGCTCTCGATGAAATCTGCCGGATGTTGCAGGATTTCAAGAATGTCCGGCTGTCCGAGCAAATCTGCTTTCAGAAGCAGCCATTCCAGCGATTCCGGCAGGTACAAGCTGAACTTTGCGCTGTCCTCCTGCATCAGGCGATAAATGTCGTTCATCTGCGGGCCAAATGCCGCACCGTCTGCAATTATCAGAACCTTCTCGGATTTCATTGGGAAGATTTTTTGTTTGATGTTATCTTTTCCTGCCGCAGAGATACAGACAACGCCATATTTTTCGCCGATTTTTGTAAACAGCTGATACCCGGAATTTGCATCCTCTGTCAGCAGCTTTTTGACACCTTCCAGCTGCACATTGCTGGCTGTCAGCGAATCATAGACCGGGTACGCCTTATTATAGGTTCGTTTGAAGCGGCTGGTGGTCTTTTTCAGTTCCAGAATGGCGTTTACGCTGTACGGCAGGGTGCTCAGATTCTCTCTTGTGACCAGCACATAGTAGTTATCCGAATGCTGAATCGCACGGGCAAAATCCAGACTCGAAACAAAGGTACTGCCTTCATCCACAAACACGATGCTGTCATGGGTCGCATTCAGCTGCAACTCCCAGTTGACACCCGACAGCACCCGGCACGGTTTATCACAGCTCACCGTCACGCCGCTCTGTCTGCCGTAGGTTTCGTACGCTTGCAGCATTTCAACCAGCGTTGTTTTTCCAGTAGCGCTGTCCCCTCGCAGAATCGTAATGTTCCGTTCCAGTTCGATTGTGAAAACGACCCGTCCGCTTCGGACTTCGATTTTATGTTTTCCCTTCATCCTATCGCCTCACACAAACTGAAATGCAATCGGCATCAGTTCTTCCATGCTGTGCACCACATCACCGGTGTTCAGGACTTTCACATCCACCGGGAATTTTTTCTTGCCGAAATCCATGAGATGCCGCAGGTTGATGGTCAAGTCCTTCTTTTTCGCCAGCTTCAGAATAAAGGGTGCGCAGTTGTCACCGCAAGTCGAGGCATTGAATACCTTTTCCGGGTCGTTTGCCATCAGCAAAAGCGTTTTCGTACCGCCAGACAGTTTTTCCGGCGAGATGACCCCCAGAACCGGGCTTTCCACCGCATGAGGGCCTTTGACATCGGACTTATCAATTTTCTTGATGACCTCTTTGGCAAAGTCCGAAGTCAGCCACTCATCCTCGTAGGTATAGTTAAAATAGACCGAGGTGTTGTAAACAGCCTCCGGCATATCTCCAAAGTAGATGTTCAGCATAGTATCACCTCGTAGATGTGAGTCATTTGCTATTATTGTACCTTCTTTCCACTCACAAAACAAGATACAAAAAGCTCTTGGCATCTTATCGCAGAAGCCAAGAGCCTTTTCTCTATGCCTATAATACTGGGAAGGCCGATTGCCAAATATATCACCGCACATAATAGTGCCGTTTTATCCACGAAGCCAACCCATCCAAACCGGGATAAATAGTCCTCTCGTTGACATTGCACTGGTCGAGCATATCACGGATCTGCCACCGAATCTCCTTATCCAGAATATACTTGACCGTTCTCGTCGTTTTTTCATCCAGGAATTGCTCAATATCCTCAACTCCAGACGGAATAATAGAGAAATAAGAATATTGGTTAATAATCCGTTGGTCGATAGAAGGCGGCTCCAGAAGAACGATGCCATCCTCGCCCATGTCATTGTCGTATGTAGTGAGGTCTTTTGCCACTCTATCAAGCATATCAATGGTAAAAAGATATGCTCGTTCGTCATTGAGCACCTTCTGATACTTTGCCGGAAGAAGTGTGTTCATTTCCGTAATGTCGATTGCCCAAACGACTGCATCATGTTGATTCATCCCTGTAATATCTTCCCCGCTCGTGGCAAAGTGCAGCGCCGCCAACGGAGAATACGTCCAGTCCATCAGGCGCGTTGGCAAACCATGATGCTGTCCAATAACCATCTGTTCCCAACAAGAGTTCAGCGGCGATGTTGATGCTGCATATTTTGAGAAGTTGCGCAAAATGCTGGGTTCCAGTTCACCAGCCTTCCCTTTACAATTCCATCTGAGGCTGGTCGTCAGTTTATAACTCACGTTAGGCAGGCCTCGAAACAAAAATGCCGAACGGTTTCGCTTCAGCGCATCATTAAATTCAGCTGTAGTCAGTGTCGTTAAAACCTCTTCTATCGTGCTAAGTTTGACTTCTTTCACCGCCATATTTTTATCGTCTCATCGTTCTTCTATCAAGTTTAATGATTTCCAGGTTCTGGAATCCAAGATCTTCTAGAACCTCTTCCATTTCCCGTTGGAATACGTGATAAGACATATCCTCGTTCGAATAGAATTCAATCGAAATCTTATTCGTATCTTCCGCCATATTTATTCTACTAACTTCACCTAATCGCCCTCCAATTCTTCTTACAATCGCATTTTTAAGTGAAATCACCGATTCCGCCCCTTCAGGAAGTGTTGCAAACAATTCACAAATATACCGATAATGCACCACATGACGTTCTGCTTCGCTTTGGCACTGTGTACTCCGCTGGATTTTTCTATCCAGTTCATCCAGTTTCTCCAAAATGTGCCGCATAACCTCACGATCTGTCGTTCCATCATTTCCAGATATGTTCCCACTTTCAACGTCCGCATAAACTTTTGCATCCTTTTTAATGCTATGAATAATATCATGGATCGGGCTGCTTGCCTTTGTAAATTTGATTGATTCAACTGCCCTTTGGAGACGCTCTCTCAAATCCAGGATTCCCTGTGCATCGTTGATATAAAAAATTGTGCGCTCCCGCAGAATGTCAAACGGAAGAACCGAGCCTTCTTCCGCAATAATAATCACCGGTTTTCCAAAGCAATGCCGGGCAGCCAGTTCGTACATTACATTGGGATTATTTTGGGTCAGGTTTGCAATCACCAACTTGTCTTCATATAGCTCTTTGAATATTTGCTTGTCAATTGTCCCGGATTCGCTCATCGTATGTGCAGCGATTACCTGATATCCATCCGCTTCTAATACAGGCTTGATAGCTGCCTTGATAACACCGTCAATGTGACGGCGAATCGGATCGCCTTCGCTGCCGATCGGAGTAACCACAAAACACCGCTCGCGCGAAGAGCAATCACCGATTTCCTTGCATGCACTCTTTTCATCGTCCTTCATGATATGCTCCTTCTTCAAAAACCTTTTTTCTGAAATCAATTTAATCATTCAATTGAAAATATGCATTCATTCAGCCCACATATACTATATACTGCATTTTCATATTATTAATAATATCATGCTTTCTTATTTCCCGCAATAAAAAATCATTTTCAAGTAACAATATTATCCACTCATCGAAAGAGTTTTGGATTACATCGATTCTTATACTAAAATTTTTGAGTTTTTCAAGAATCCATACATATTGGCATAGAACAAACCGCCCCGGCTTCCTGTTACGGAAACCGGGGCGGCTCATATACTTTATTGGTGCTCTCTCAAGCTCTCACACAATTACTTGCGGGGAGACTTAATCGCAGCCTGAGCGGGTGCCAAAATTGCAGAGCGTTCGGAGTAACGACAAATCGCTATTTTCAATTTTTCAGTTGATTCCAAACTCTTTCAGTAGACGGTCACAATATGCAGCGTCCTCGGAAGCCTTTTTTGCATCGTCAATGCGATTTTGTTCAAGGAGCTTCTTTACCAGCAGAGCCATTTTGTTTTCACCACGGCTCTCACCTTTCACGATGCCTTTTTCGATGCCTCTGTTTTCCACTTTATCAAGCACATCACACATATTGCGTGGGCCTCCTCTCCATCGTCAACATCACTGCGTGTCCGAAAGATAAGGTTTCAGCATCTCAACCAGTTCGTAAACTTTTGTTCCGGGTGCTGATTCAGAGGGTTTCCGTCCTTCATTTTGTTTGTCCAATCGCTTTGCATTGGCAATCGCAATGTCCATGTAAGGTCGCAGCACTTCATACATATCCGGGCGGTTCTTCTCGTAACTCCCTGCGCCAATGTTTTTCAGCCAATCGCTTAGCTTCGGCCAGTAACGAGATCTGTCAATATCAGTATCCATATACATAAAATGCAGCAAATACCACAGTTCTACGCACTGGTTCGACCATACAGCATGGTAAATCGTCTCACCTTGTGCACTGTATTCTTCGCACAGCTGTGCTACCATGTCAATATTTTCTGCCGGAAAATCGTCTGTGTCATAGACAATCCAGACGTGCTTAAACACAATGCCGTTATTCTGAACGTATTGCCGTGCTTTCATCAACAGGTTCACCGTATTGTCACCAATACCCTCTACCTTTAGCTGGATTCTATCACGGTACTTAGCATTGATGATTTTCTGAATTGCGCTAAAATACTGCGGCTCGGTTTCTGTACCCTCGGATGCAATCAAGTGGTATTCCGGCTGAATCATCCTCGCCTTATCACGGCGATTCTTCATCCAGCTTTTTCCAAGGTCACTCTTTTTCGGAGGTTTCAGACTCATGCCCAATCCCTCCCTGTCAGCATATTGGAAAGATAGGGATCTGCACCATATCGGCCTTCCAGATACTGCTTATCAAAGGCAGCCGTGCTCTTGACGCGGGTGTTGTCCTCCTGCCGGAACTCATAAAGCGAATAAATCTCGCTCTCATGATTGTCATTCATCGCGGCAAACCAAATTTCATCGCGGCGGAAAACGGTATTCTTCATCGTGGTCAGGTCGTGAGAACTGAACAGCAGCTGTGCGCCCTTCTTGTTCAGTTCCGGGTTCTTGAACATCTGAATCACATACCGAAGCAGCTTCGGATGCAGCTTGGCATCCAGCTCATCCACAACCACTGTGCGGCCTTCCTGCAATGCTACCATCAGAACCGGCAGAGCTGCAATCATTTTCTTGGTTCCATCCGACTCCGCTTCAAAGGGAAGCTCATAGACCTTGCCATTGATTGTTCTTTGTGTAAACAGGTGCTTACTATCTTCATCATAGCGATAGCCGGACAAATCAATGCCTACATCATTCAGTGCATGAATCAGGCTTTCCTTGGTTGCTTCATTCTTGGACACCAGCACAATATTTTCCGCTCTGGGGTTTGCGTAGCTCTGTGTAATACAGGATTCAAACCAATTTTGCACTTCTGCAATCACAGGAATATTATAATTGATTGCCAAAAAAGAAAGGTACGGCATCTTCGGATTGACATCCAGATTGATGCTCGCCTTACTGATGCTCGCGCCCAATTCAATCTTCTGACCGTCTCGCTCAAAAATCAGGCCCGTCTTCTTGCCGCCAAGAGTGCGCCACAGCAGAGACTCAAAAACAATTTCTTCCTTGAGAGAAATATAATACTGGTACTCCTTCTCGCCTACACGGAAAAACACCTGAAAAATCGTAGGCTCATTTACAGAGCTTTCATCCAGCATAAAAGGAGCCACACTGCTGCCCTGCTGGAAGATCATTGGCTGTCGATTCTTCTCCAATGCATGAATCGGCTTCACAACAAGGTTAATCAGGCAAAAGAATGCCTGAAGCAGATTCGTCTTACCGCCACCATTAGGGCCATAGACCGCGCTGACCGGAAGCAAATCTTCCGCTTTCTCCTGCCGAATCAAGGCATCCTGAAACTCCGGAATTGCCATTGCACGGAAATCAAATGTCGTTTCATCCTTATAAGACTTAAAATTCTGAAAAGAAAATTGGCAAAGCATTCTTTCAACTCCTTCCTGTTATTAGTATACCTCATTTTCAATTTTTATTCCAGCATTTTGGAAAATTTTATTCTTATATAAGTTTTATAGAGCGAAGCCGAAGAGTAAAAAGTTTTTATTTATACAAAAAACGGAGCTTCCCGCAGCATTTTATCTGCGCAAAAGCTCCGCCTCATGGTCGCTTATGATTATCTTTTAATAGAACCGAATTTCGGCGCCGCTTTCCTCTGCAATCTGAATCACTTCATCCACGCATTGGCCCGCTGGATCTTGCCGAAGAAAACCAGGCCTGTCTGATCGGACGAAAATCATCCCAAATGTCGAAACTGGATTTATCGCAGTCTGTAATGATTTTTCCATTCGGCACAATAAATTTGAAGGGCAGAGATCGGAAATACGCTGCCTTTGATCAAATCGCCCTATAAGAAATCCCAAAAGGCAGTTTATTATCATTCTATTAGATTTCGATCTATGGATAACAGTGTCATAAATCACCAGATAGAATGCTATGCGTTTTTATAGTAGTTGTTCCTCCTGATCAATTTCTATTTGATTCATAACATCCTGATAAATCACAAAAAGAGGTGTTTTTTATGACAATGGCAAAGAAGCTCCCACTTTTAGCACCTTCCATTCATACGTTTGAAGTGAATGGAACGTACACAGATTGCGAAGCGAAGCGCACTGTATTTATGGCAATTCAAAAAATGGTATCCGCTGGAAAATACTATCAGGTTCCGTATCATGGCTCCTCGAAAAAAGGCTACTCTTAACCACAAAATATCGTCATTGTCGGCTCTATCTTCATTGCACCAAAGCAAATACATAAAAAATTCCGCATTTGCTGGAGTTACATAAAATCGTCCTTTTGATTGACTTTTTTGTCTGAGCAGCTCATGTGCATTGACGCTTTTCGATTTCATTGGAATTGGTCCAACAACTGTGTCAATTGCATAATAAAGACGCTTTCGAAGCGATCTCATAAATTCCGTTTCATCTGTTTCTTCTAATACACCTCGATTGTCTAGATAATTCATTACCATTTCGCATGTTATTAATTTACTTTTTTCTCCACTTTTACCTACTATTTTTCTGGATTTTTCATCAGAAATATCATAATCATCCACAATCCACTGTAATATTGCTTGGTCAAGTGATATATCGTTCCTTGAATTGCTTTTTTTCTTTCCTTTATTTTCCATAATCTTTCTTCTACAATCTGCAAAAAACAAAACCCTCCCCGGCAAAACCATTCAGTTTCACCGGGGAGGTTTATCATACGCTTATCTTCCCATGTTTTGCGCGATTAGTGCATCTTCATGCAATAATCTTACTTTCTGGGATTTTTGATAGCAGCCTGAGCAGCGGCCAGACGTGCGATAGGCACACGGAAGGGAGAGCAACTGACGTAGTCCAGACCAACGTTGTGGCAGAACTCGACGCTGGTGGGGTCGCCGCCGTGCTCACCGCAGATGCCCAGACCCAGATCGGGACGGGTCTCGCGGCCATCGTGGGCAGCCATCTTGACCAGCTTGCCAACGCCGATCTGATCCAGATGCTGGAACGGATCGCTCTCGTAAATCTTGTTCTCATAGTATGCGCCCAGGAACTTGGCGGCATCATCACGGCTGAAGCCGAAGGTCATCTGGGTCAAATCGTTGGTGCCGAAGCTGAAGAACTCAGCTTCCTTGGCGATCTCACCAGCGGTCA
>ERZ1026854.1527-NODE-1527-length-14423-cov-9.892469_pt1 | contig 14423 bp, 17 predicted proteins | sample MGYA00380157_ERZ1026854 | MGnify/ENA primary metagenome ERZ1026854 (study PRJEB33269, sample SAMEA4719793) | human gut metagenome | biome: human-associated habitat; feature: organic feature; material: feces | place: Cameroon | collected 2013-10 ...
TCTTCGTCGGCAGCGTCAGATGTGTATAAGAGACAGGATAAAGAACAATCAAAAACAAAATATGAAGTCGAATACGCAACGACAGCATCCTATTGCTGCTCTTGGTGTGGCAGCAGTGGCAGGACTGCTGATGGCGTTGGGCTCACTTTCCTCATGTACTCTCGAGTCGAGTGGCAATGGCAATCTTGATGGCTATTGGCACCTTGAGAGCATTGATACCTTGGCAACAGGCAAGACGGGCGATTATTCCAACCGTCGTTTCTTCTGGGGCATAGAGCACCGGCTCATCAGTGTGTCTGATATCGACCGCGAAGGAAGACTGGGTTATTATTTCCGCTTCGAGCAGACTGGCGACAGCCTTTTCTTGGGCAAGGCCTATAAGAACAACTGGCACCAGGACAATGGTGAGGATGGTGGCGATATTCCCGTCGACGATGTAGAGCCTTTGCGCTATTATGGTGTCAACGAGTTGGAGGAGCATTTTGCCAAAGAGGCTCTTAGTGGAAGCAGAATGATACTTCGCTCCAAGACCCTCCGTCTGAAGTTTAAGAAGTTCTAATCATTGAATTTTTGCTGGTCCACAAAGTAAAAGTTCTTTTTAGCCGTTGAAAGTTTCGTTCAGAGCCTTTGAAAGTTCAGTTCAGAGCCTTTGAATGTCCGTTCAAAGCCTTTGAACAGAGATTTAATGCCTTTTGAATGGAAATTTACAACAAGAGGAAAAACAATTTATAACTTACAGAAAACAATTCGACCTGTACGGTTGAAATTACCCAATACGCCCTTTGCCTTTCCCTTCGGCCGGTGACCGTTGGTTCGGGGCGTGCTGTTGGAGAGCTTTTGAATCTTCTGGGCGTGCCAACCGTACAGGTCGAAACATTTTGTAGTATTCAAGTAATTACTCATTACTTGTGGGAACTGAGTAGTTGCCTTTTATCCCGAAAAAACAGAGTATACGCAAACAAAGAAAACGTTTGCGTTTCTTTTTTTTTGAAAAAAACATATTTTTGTTTGCCAATTATAAATAATGTATTATCTTTGCATTGAAAATAGCTTTGTAAACTCGACTTAGCAAAACAGCAAGTCAAACAGGGTTGACAAAAAGATACAAGAACAAGAATTACTGCATGAGCAATAAGATAAAACATTCCGGTGTAGTCGATGGCGTCGATGGCACAACAGTACGTGTGCGCATCCTCCAGTCATCGGCTTGTAGCGCTTGTAAGGTAGCCTCCCACTGTAATGCCTCCGAAACCAAGGAGAAGTTGGTGGAAGTTACCGCATCAGATGCTTCTCAATACCATGTTGGCGACTCGGTCAGAGTTTTGGCCGATACCAGTGTAGGCTTCCGTGCCAGTTGGTATGGTTATCTTCTGCCTTTGGTCCTGATGGTTGTAGCCTTGGTGACAGTATTGAAGGTTTCGGGCTCAGAAGGTATGGCAGCCCTTTCTTCTTTGGGCATACTTATACCTTATTATATATGTCTGTATTTGCTTCGTGGCAAGCTGAAACGCAGACTCAGCTTCTCCATCGAGAAGTAAAACTCTATAGGTCAATGGAAAGTAATAATATTAATAACTAAAACAAATACAAAGATTATGAACTTTATTATGATTGCAGTCTTGGTGCTCGGTGCCATTGCGCTTATTGCCGCATTGGTTCTCTTCGTAGTTTCCAAGAAGTTTGCCGTCGATGAGGACCCTCGATTAGGTCAGGTGGGCGAGATTCTGCCTGGTGCCAATTGTGGTGGTTGCGGCTTTGCCGGATGTTCCGGTATGGCAGCAGCTTTGGTCAAGGGAGCTGATGCCGGCAGCATCGAAGGACTGATGTGTCCTGTAGGTGGTGCCGACGTGATGGGCAAGGTAGCCGATCTCTTGGGTATCGCTGTGGCCAACACCGATCCTAAGGTGGCAGTAGTGCGTTGTAATGGCTCTTGCGAGCATCGTCCTCGCATCGCCGAGTATGATGGTTTGCATACCTGTGCAGCTATGAACTCTTGTGGAGCAGGCGAGACAGGTTGCGGTTTTGGCTGTCTGGGCTGTGGCGACTGTGTGGCTGCCTGTCAGTTCGGTGCCATCTCTATCAATCCCGAGACAGGTCTTCCCGAGGTGGATGAGGAGAAGTGTACTGGCTGTGGTGCCTGTGCCAAGGCTTGTCCACGCCACATCATTGAGCTTCGCAAGAAGGGTCCTAAGGGTCGTCGTGTGTATGTTCAGTGTGTCAATCACGACAAGGGCGCAGTAGCCAAGAAGGCTTGTAGCGTTGCTTGCATCGGATGCGGTAAGTGCCAGAAAGTCTGCAAGTTTGATGCCATCACCATTGAGAACAATGTGGCTTATGTCGACTTCAACAAGTGTCGCATGTGTACCAAGTGTGTTGATGAGTGCCCAACAGGTGCTCTCGTGAAAGTTAATTTCCCTGTAAAGAAGGCTAAGCCAGCCGATGCAGCTCCCGTTGAGGCTCCTGCAGCACCCAAGGCTGAGACTTCAGAAGTAAAGAAGGAGGAACAAGCATGAAATTGAGAACATTTAGAATAGGTGGTGTTCACCCAGAAGAGAATAAGATTACAGCCGAGATGGCTACTCAGGTGGCAGCCCTTCCTAAGCAGGCCATTTTCCCTCTTGGTCAGCACATCGGTGCTCCTGCAAAGCCTGTTGTTGCCAAGGGCGACAAGGTGAAGGTAGGTACTCTGCTTGCTGAGGCTGGTGGTTTTGTCAGTGCTCCTATCTACAGTTCTGTTTCGGGAACTGTGTTCAAGGTAGACCAGTCTATCGACGCTACCGGTTACCGCAAGCCTTGTATTATCATCAATGTAGAAGGCGACGAGTGGGAGGAGAGTATCGACCGTTCTGAAAAGTTGGAGACGATAGCATCTCATCCCGAGCTCACTCCCGAAGAGATCGTCAACCGCATCAAGGTGGCTGGTGTCACAGGTATGGGTGGTGCAGGTTTCCCAACCTTCATCAAGCTGTGTCCTCCTCCAGGTGCCAAGGCCGAGTGTGTCATCATCAATGGTGTGGAGTGCGAGCCATACATCACAGCCGACTACCGTCTTATGATGGAGCATGCCGATGAGATTCTTGTAGGTTTGAACCTCCTGATGAAGGCTGCCAAGGTAGAGAAGGGCTATATCGGTATCGAGGACAACAAGCCTGCAGCCATCAAGCTCTTCGAGGAAAAGACAGCCGGCGATTCGCGTATCGAGATTGTGCCTTTGGCTAAGAAATATCCTCAGGGAGGTGAGAAGCAGTTGGTTGATGCCGTTATCCGCCGTCAGGTTCCTGCTCCTCCAGCTATCCCTGTCAATGTTGGAGCAATCGTTCAGAACGTAGGTACTGCCTTTGCTGTATATCAGGCAGTTATGAAGAACAAGCCTTTGTTCGAGCGTTACACCACAGTTACTGGTAAGCAGGTGAAGAATCCTGGCAACTTCCTCGTTCGTATGGGTACACCTTTCTCTCAGATGATAGAGGCTTGTGGCGGTCTGCCCGAGGGCGACAACAAGGTTTTGGCAGGTGGTCCTATGATGGGTAAGGCAGTGATCAGCCTTGATGTTCCTGTCACCAAGGGCACCAACTCCATCACCGTCCTGACCGATGGCGACGCTCACCGCAAGAAGGCTGAGCCATGTATCCGTTGCGCCAAGTGTGTGGAGGCCTGTCCTATGGGCTTAGAGCCTTACTTGCTTGCCACACTGAGTGTGATGAAGGAGTATGAGCGTTTGGAGGCAGAAGAGGTAACCTCTTGTATCGCCTGCGGTTCATGCCAGTTTACCTGTCCTTCTCATCGTCCTATCCTCGACAACATCATCGGTGGTAAGGCTGCAGTGATGGGTATTATCCGTGCTCGCAACACAAAGAAGTAATATATCGTAAACTTCCCAACAGAAATAAAAATGAGTAAATTAATCGTTTCATTATCGCCACATGCCCATGGCAACGAGTCGGTGGAGAAGAACATGTACGGAGTCATCGTAGCTCTCGTACCTGCCATCTTGGCCTCCTTCTATTTCTTCGGCCTGGGTTCGGCAGTAGTACTGCTTGTCTCTGTGGCTGCCTGCGTCTTCTTTGAGTGGGCTATCACAAAATATATTCTCAAGACCGAGACCAGTCTGCTCGATGGTTCTGCCATCATTACCGGTCTCTTGCTCGGCATGAACCTGCCCAGCAACCTTCCACTTTGGATCATCATCATCGGTGCCTTGTTTGCTATCGGTGTGGGTAAGATGAGTTTTGGTGGCTTGGGCAACAATCCTTTCAACCCCGCTTTGGTAGGTCGTTGCTTCCTGCTCGTCAGCTTCCCTGCACAGATGACCTCATGGCCTGTGGCTGGACAGCTGCTCAGTTATACCGATGCCACAACAGCTGCCACTCCTCTGGCTATCATGAAGACAGCCATCAAGACAGGCGACAGCTCTGTGCTTCAGCAGTTGCCCGACTCTCTGAGCCTTCTCTTTGGTGCTACAGGCGAGGGCTTCGGTGCCGGTACAACGGGTGAGGTTTGTGCCATTGCCCTCTTGCTCGGTTTGGCATACATGCTCTGGAAGAAGGTCATCACCTGGCACATTCCTGTAAGCATCATCGCTACCGTGTTTGTATTCAGCGGTTTGATGCACTTGGCCAACCCTGTATATGCCAATCCATTTGCAGTTATCCTCAGCGGTGGTTTGATGTTGGGTGCCATCTTCATGGCCACCGATTATGTCACATCACCAATGACCCACAAGGGAATGCTCATCTATGGTGTATGCATTGGTCTGCTGACAGTCATCATCCGCAACTGGGGTAGCTATCCAGAAGGTATGTCGTTCGCCATTCTCATCATGAATGCGTTCACACCTCTTATTAACACATACGTTAAACCCAAGCGCTTCGGTGAGAAGCCTGCAAAGAAATAAGGAGGATAGAGACATGCAGAAATTAGAATCATCATTGAAGAACATGGTTCTCGTATTGGTGGGTGTGGCACTCGTTGTAGGTGCAGTGCTCGCTTATGTGAACCATATCACATCTGGACCTATCGCCCAGAAGGCTGAGCAGTCATTGGCAGCTGGTATCAAGAGCGTGATGGGAACCGACGACTTGCAGGTGGCTGCCCCAAAAGAGGTACCGCAGACTATAGACGGCAAGGAGGTTACCTTTATAGTTCATGCTTGTTCCGACAAGAGCGGCAACTCTCTCGGAGCAGCTGTAGAGAGCACCACAGGCGGCTTTGGTGGCGACCTGAAGGTACTGGTAGGTTTCGACAAAGAGGGCAAGATATTGGGTTACACCCTTCTTCAGCACTCAGAGACTCCAGGTCTTGGTGCCAAGGCCAGCACTTGGTTCCAGAAAGACGGCAAGGGCAGCATCATTGGCAAGACACCAAAGGATGGCAACCTGCACGTGAGCAAGGACGACAAGAGTGGCAATGCTGTTGATGCCATCACGGCATCTACCATTACCAGTCGTGCTTTCCTCAAGGCTATTAACCAGGCATACGCAGCCTATACCCAGCAGGGTACAGACGGTAAGAGCGGTGCCACAAAAGTAAAGAAAGGATAAGCCACTATGAGTAATATTAAGATTTTAATGAATGGTATTATCAAGGAGAACCCAACCTTCGTGTTGCTCCTTGGTATGTGTCCTACTTTGGCCACCACCACCAGCGCCATCAACGGTCTCTCCATGGGACTGGCTACTATGGCGGTGCTGATTTGTACCAACTTTGTGATTTCCTGTATCAAGAAGATCACTCCCGATATGGTTCGCATCCCTGTATTCATCGTAGTGATAGCAGCCTTCGTAACCATTCTGCAGATGTTTATGAGCGCCTATGCACCCGACAGCATCAACCAGGCATTGGGTATCTACATTCCACTGATTGTGGTTAACTGTATCATCCTGGGTCGTGCTGAGAGTTTTGCTGCCAAGAACTCGCCAGTGGCAAGCTTGTTCGACGGTATCGGTGTAGGTTTAGGTTTCACCCTCGGTCTCACCATTCTGGGTTGTGCACGCGAGATTCTCGGCTCAGGCAGCCTCTTCGGAGTAACTCTTTTGCCAGAGACCACCAACATTCTGGTGTTCATCTTGCCTCCAGGAGCCTTCCTCACCTTGGGTTACATCATTGCAATATTTAATAAGGTAAAGAAATAAGGAGGAGTAATATATGGAATATTTATTGATATTTATCTCTGCGATATTCGTCAACAATATTGTTTTGTCGCAGTTCCTCGGTATTTGCCCATTCCTGGGTGTATCGAAGAAGATTGATACCGCCATCGGTATGGGTGGTGCCATTGCCTTCGTCCTGACTTTGGCAACCATTATCACCTGGTGTGTTCAGAAGTATGTGCTCGATGCTTTCGGTTTGCAGTATCTTCAGACCCTTTCGTTCATCCTTGTCATAGCCGCTTTGGTACAGATGGTGGAGATTATCCTCAAGAAGGTTTCGCCAGCTCTCTATCAGGCATTGGGTATCTTCCTGCCTCTTATCACAACCAACTGTGCCGTGCTGGGTGTAGCCATTTTGGTTATTCAGAAAGACTTCAATCTGCTTCAGAGTGTGGTTTACGCCTTCTCCACAGCCTTAGGTTTTGCCTTGGCGCTTATCGTCTTTGCCGGCATCCGCGAGCAGCAGGCTTTGGTTCGCATTCCTAAAGGCATGCAGGGTATCGCCATTGTCATGGTAACAGCAGCTCTCCTGAGTCTTGCCTTCATGGGTTTCTCGGGTGTAGACGGTGGCTTGAGAGCTTTGTTCGGTCTCGAGTAAAGCAACGGTAAGTTCCGAACTCAGCGAAAGTTGAGTTGATATATTAAGTCCCACAGTGTAGTCGTTAGGCTACTCTGTGGGGCTTTTTTTTGAGTATGCATTTTCCAAATAGCTTGCATGATATGGGCTATTTTAAAAGTCTATAGAAAATATTTTTCTCGCAGACATGTTTTGTCGCTGAGATTTTTTATTTTTGCAGTATTAATTGGAATGTCAAACAATAAAGATAAAGAATATGGATGTAAAAGAATTGTTAGATCAGTTTACACTCTTTGACCCGGCAAAAGGGCAAAGAGCAGATCTTCCAGCTGTGGAAGGCAATTATATCGTGGTGTTAAAGGCTGGCTGTAATATTCCTGACGTTTTGGGTAATTTCAAATATACAGAAATCACTTTGCACGGAGTGAATTATCGTGTGTTGTCGAATGTTGCTTATCATCAATAAGATTTATGCAACCAATGGTCAGTATGGGGACAGCTGTGTTTCCGTACATGAACTATTGAGTTATATTAATGACCATGTGGATGCTCCTATCTCAGAAAGAACTCTGCAAAGAGACATCAATGACATAGAAATGCTGTTTCATATAGAAATTTCCTTTGATAGGGCAACGAATAGTTATCGCATCAATGAGAAGTTTTCGAGCCAGGAGGACAGGCTTTCCGAAATGCTCCTTAACTTTGAACTGCTAAATGCCGTGGATGAGAGTCCTAACATGAGATCGTATATTTTGCCAGAGCATCATCGGGCTGTCTTCAGCAAGTATATGCCTCAACTGATATATGCGGTGAGGAATCAGCATTCCATCTCTTTCCAATATGTCCTTTATCGACATGGAGGTGAGGTGATAACGAAAGAGAATATCTTGCCTCATTATATCAAGGAATCTAACCAACTGTGGTATGTTTTGGCTTATGATGCAGATGGATATCAGCTAAAGGCATATGGCATTGATAGAATCCGCAATCTGGTGGTGCATGATACTACCCTGTTTGAACGAAACGTAGATATTGATGTGAATGGGATGTATCGTGATTGTTATGGTATTTGGAATGATGAGAGTTTGCCCGTAGAGGAGGTTATCTTGCAATATGATAATAGGGATGGCTATTTCTTGAAGGCAATGCCGCTGCATCATACTCAGAGGGTTTTAGTGGATGATGGTAAAGTGTTCAAGATTTCTGTGCATGTCAAGATTACCAACGACTTTGTGATGGCATTGTTGTCTCGAAGCCGTTCTTTGGAAGTGATTGCGCCGATGCATCTCAGAAAACGAATGATGGATGTTTATAGGGAGGCTTTGGTAAGAAATTCTGTACCAAATGATATGTTTAATAATAATGTAGAATCGAATAAATAGTATTGTTGCCTATGGTTTACTTTTATGTTGATATAGAAACGGAACTGGGGGAAATGTTGACCTATTATGTCGCGGCAACGGATGAGGCTCAAGCCGAGGATTTTGCTACTGCTGCATTCGAGAATGGGGAAATAGAATGTATGGGGATACAAATCGTAAGCATTTATGCTCATAGGGCATAAATTTGAACATTCGGGTATTTTCCTGCCTCTTATCACAACCAACTGTGCCGTGCTGGGTATCGCCATTGTCATGGTAACAGCAGCTCTCCTGAGTCTTGCCTTCATGGTTTTCTCGGGTGTAGACGGTGGCTTGAGAGCCTTGTTCGTTCTCGAGTAAAGCAACGGTAAGTTCCGAACTCAGCGAAAGTTGAGTTGATATATTAAGTCCCACAGTGTAGTCGTAAGGCTACTCTGTGGGGCTTTTTTTGAGTATTCATTTATAACCTTCAACCAGATGCAGCCGGTGGAGAGAAACGGCAGAAGCATGAGGTCTTGCCGATGTGGAAAGTGGATATATAAAGAAAATTCGTCCCCGATAGTTCTGTAAGTAGAACTGTCGGGGGCGAAATTGTTAGAAAAAGATATAGAAATGTTAGTTGCCGATATTATCTTATGTATTTAATTTCTTTTTTTGATATCTTTAGCTCAGTGCCATCCATATATTCAATAGTGACACTTGTCATGACAAGTTTTTTAGCTGTCCAATTGTAAATGATGCAGTCCCAACAACCGCCACCTGTTTTTCCAGGTCTAATAGGTCCAGTATCTTTCCCGCTAAAGGATACGTTACCGCCGATTTCGTTCTCTACAATGTCACCAACGGCATTTTTTGCATAACCTTCCCAAATGAAATATTTAATAGTTTTGTTTGACAAGTTTTTGTAATATATGATAGCATCAACACCAGCAGCGCTGTTTGGTGAAGAAAGACGAGCTGTCGTAATGTGTACAGAATGTCTTAAAAAATCGATTCTTTTAGCCTTTCTAATACTGTCAGCACTTGCTTTAGCGCTATCAGCTTTTGCTTGTATAATACTATCTCTTTTTTCTTGTAGTAAATTTAAAGAATCTACAACTTCATAATTATTATCCGTTTTGTTAGTGTTCTTTTTGTCATCTTGTAGGTTATGCTTCCAAACAAGAGAAGATATGAAACAAGCAATAAGGATAAGACCTATTGCTATCATGATCTTGTCCGTTGTCGTATTTTTATTTTGGGACAAGTTTTGAGGAGAATCAGCTTTCTTTTTAACCACTTGTGTAGAGTCGTAAAATGGTTCCGGTTCCTCCTCTTGGCTTTCCTCTAATTCTTCAGAATGAAAAACTTGCTTTTCAGGCTGTTGCTGTTCTTGCGAAAGCTTCTTTTGTTTCTCTTTTTTCCATTGGAGAAACTCTTCAAATTCTTTCTTTTCGTCTTCTGTCATAATGATAAGTTGGTTTCTAATTAATAATTTCTGCTTATGTATTAATCGCACCCAACTATCAATCCGCAAAACGCAACAGGGTATAAAAAAGGCGTGATGCCTCTTATCGCGTTTAGCACGGGGCGGCCTCGGAATGGAGCCCCGGAAAATTCTAAGAATGCACCACGCCTATAGCGTGTGCATCGCTTATCGAATTTTCCAGAGGCTATTATACGAGCCACCTGTCACATATTATTTTCGTGCTTTTTATTCCAAATAGAGTTTCCGAGGCTCTTGGCTAAACGCGAAATAATAGCGAATGCATGATTTCATCCCATCTCACATTTTCATGCTTCTTCAATTTCAGGCGATATTTGGTGACGCTTACCACCCAATATGCCAGTATGGCAAGATTGAGATGAGACTTGATTCCATTGTCGCTCTTATGATAGACAGGACGGATATCCAAGTCTGTCTTCAACACATGGAAAGTCTCCTCTACGGTTCTGATTACATTATAAAATTTCCAGATGTTCAATTCCTGGCTTTCATCAAGGCTCGTCAGCAAGACATATTTTCCATGGAACTTTCTTCTCTGAGCAGCCTTGTCCTCTCTGCATTCCCAGGTCATGGAAGTAGCAACCTCGTTCTTTCCTGTACCCTCATAGGTAAATGTCTCGTTGTATGACAGGCGAATGGCTCCATACTGCTTGTCCAATTTGCCCAGTCGCTTGTTCACTGCGTCACGTTTCTTGGTTCCGCCCTTAGTAAGAATACCTTTTTTGATAGCTTCCAATCCCTCCTCGTAACGTTTGCATGCCTGATCATACATGGAACGTTCCTTGGCACCCTTTGCGTCACTATCCACCATGAGTGCCCTGACGGATTCTCCATCCATCTCAACTTTACCCATCTGCAGGCGTATCTGCTGTTCTCGCAACCGATGATGCGAGCTTCATGCTGGGTGAGCGTTTCAAGCTTAACGGCAACAGCTTTCTTGCGCTCCTCTTCTTCGCGAGCCTTGCGCTCGGCAATGAGACGAGGATCGTTCTCCTGGGCATACTTGCTGCTACGGTACTTCACATATTGAGACATGGCTTCCTCGTAGAGCTTTTTGTTATCGCACATCACGCTTTGTCCATCCTCAATCATAGTGGTGAGCATGGATGCCAGTCGGTTACGTTCATCCTTGTCAAAGCCGGGAAGTTCTCCAAGGCAAAGGACACTACGATGCTTAGTCTTGCCATCTTTGTCGATGTAAGACTTCGTGAGACGGTAGTAATCATATGCGATTGCTGTACCATCTCCCTGATCGCGATATTTCTTTGCCTTGGATATATACATTTCGGGGGCAAAGGTACACACAATTTTTCAACTGAAGAAACGGGCGGGTGTAGCATTTTAGGGGGTCCCGAACATTCGCTGCAAATTAAAATTCTTTATGTAAAATCAGCCTGGAAATTGGCAGAAAACTGCCAAAATATAGAATTTCGTTAGGAATCTTTAAGTTTTTCACTAAAGACTGCTGCAATGTGGGTTAAGCAATATCCTTGGGCAGTTATATTCAGCCCTTGGCGTTAACTTACTCTGGCGAATAGTTAGTTTTCATCAGTTGGTCAAACAACTTTAGTACGCAACTATAGCCTTAGAAATGCCTCATAATGTATGTTTAACTTTTAACGAGGACCCTTTTAATGTGGACGTAACCATTATTTTAATAAAAACTTAGGAAGTTCTATTGATAAAAAGGTATATGACTCTGTTTCTGTATTTCCTTTGAAGCTAATGCTTATAGAATGACGATTAACAGGAAAAGAAATTCTATATTTCTTCTTTGAATATCCACTCAAATCGACATCCGTAAATGCATTTTGAAGCATTGCCATCTCATCATCATTCAAATTCTTTTGTCTAACGAAATCACCATCTACTTTTCTTGAAAAACTCAGAATATCAGTCTTATTTTCTTTCTTATTCCATTTTACTTCCACTTCCGCCAAATACTCAACTTCAATTTTATCAAGTATGGTTACTTCAATTATACTTGTAGTTTTTACTTGTTGACCAAGTAAATTTTAGTTTTTTTCACATACGCTTTCTACTACAATTTCAGGAAACCATCCATATTTTTCTCTTATATCATCTGCTGCAGCACTTAGTTTATATGTTTTGTCTGGATTAATCGTAACAAAGAAATTCTCAAGATTGCCTGCCAACATTTTTTTTCCAAAAGGTTTGTTTTTCTGTATACTGACCTTCAATGAGGCTTCCAGCGCGTTCATGTTGACGATTTGAAACTTTGCATTTCGTGAAATGTATTCATCATATAAAGGTTTGCCTACTAGACTGCTATTGTAATCTTCTTGCTGACGTATATATTCACTTTCGTTTTTTCGTCTCTCTTTTGCCTTTTCATATTCTCTACTGGCATTTAATATGACGTCACCTTCTGCTTGGGTGAGATGCCATGCGGCAAAAATATCAGTTCCATAAACATAATACAAGCGAAGATAGGCGTATAGCATCTCATCAGGATACTTATACATTTCTTCGATCTTCAACTGAAATTTCCACGCAGACTCACTACGAATAAATTCATGCAAAAATCCTTTTATATAGTCATTGCCATAGCAGTAGTTTCTATACATTTTTTGCGACAAGGAAATGACTATATTATTGGATGCGTTAAAAACGATAGTATCCTTACCGTCAATATAAACAATTTCATTTGCACGATTTGTTTTAGCAAATATGTACCCCGAACAAATGAATGTTGCAATTATCATAATTATTATCTTCTTCATATGTAGAATTTTTGATTCACTTTTGGGACATAGACAATATAATATAGCTTTTATAAGGAAATTATGCGTTGATAATCGCTTATTCTCTTATAACACATGTCGTACAATTAAGCAATCCACCTTCTAAAGCGACTTCATTATAGTCTATTGTTTCAATAGATTTCTGTGGAAATGCTTTTCTGATAATATCTACAACTTCTTTATCTTCTGGCTTATTAAAAATTGGCAGCACTATCAGATTATCCAAATTGAGGAAATTGACATATATTCCAATTGCGCTTATCGGATGTTTATTGTCATGAGGCAATTCTAAAAATGGAACATCAATATAAGTAAGTTTATATTTATCAATTACTTCATTGATACCTTTTCTCCAGTAAGCATATTCTCTTTCACGATTATTGCCAAGTATTATATTACGATTCACAAAACGTACCATTCCGTCTGCGTGACCTGTCATATCACTATTTTGACAAGGAATTATAATAACTTCTACTTCCAACAACTTTTCCAATTCGCTTACTAATAAGTCTTTATCCGAATATTCTGGATTTTCGGTAAAGATTCGACTTGATATAATAGCCCTATCTTCACACATCAGAACATTGCCTCCGTCAAGATTGATATTAGAAAATGTCACATGAAGATTATTTTGTTTGCATACCTCCTCAACATCAGAACGTGACTCTACCCATTCCTTCTTGCCCTTTAGATAACTTGGTTCATATCGAAACTGGACTAGTTTACCTGATGGAGTCTGAATTGGCATATAGTCACGACACCAAATATCCTTTGTTCCTTTCAAGAATTTGTAAGAGACATTATGCTTCTTCAAAATTTCAATTAGATCAGTACAAGTTTTAGGAAATTTATCCAACAATAATGATGATAGATACACAACCTGATGACTTTCAACAATTTGCTCTTGCATAACACTCTGAGCAACATCGTTGTTTCGCTCTGCCGGCATTGCTTGATGTATCTTAGACTTTTCGAATCGTTTATTGTACTCATCCATTAGCGAAGGTCGATTTTCGCCCATGAATTTCTTGCATACGTCTTTAGTTGGCTTTATTTTATTCGAAAAACACATATCTTTGAATAACAATTCAGGTTTGTCTATCTCACCGAATCCTTTGATATAACCTTCACTTATACCAGAATTGGCAATGGTCTTCAGGTAAATATTTATATCTTCAAACACCTTTGCCCGACCTTTCTCATCTTTGGCAGCAAGGAGTCTTTTGATAAAAGGTTCCTTGCCTTGCTTTCTCTGACTGAAATAGTGATTTTTCAACTGAATAATAGCTGTTACAATAGCAATTATTCCACTTATTATTCCGATTGTCGTTTCTATACTCATAATTCAGCTAATTTTCTTAGTTTATTTATTCAATGTGTACAAATCTGTACACCATATTTAATACTGTCAAGATTGTCTTCCCCCAAAAAGTCCGCTTTCGTGTAGATATGTCATGGATGGCTTAACTACACTCTGCACGGTGTAGGCTGCCGACTCGGTTATCATGAAAGAACTCGTCTTACAGCGACAACTGCAATCTAGCTATACAATCCAACTGCAAAAGTAAGGAATTTTATTGAGAAAAGGCAAGAAATGGTAGAAAATATCGATATGCAATACAAATTTAACCCACATTGCAGTCTCGCATCACGTAACTCCCTGATTTTCAATATCCGTTTTTTTTGAAGTCTGATTTGGGTGTAGCATGGATTTTCTTTTCCCGAACGGTTTGGGATTAATATAGAGCAAATCATAGATGGCGGAGAGTTTACTCTCTGCCTCTGTGCTCTGTCTTATACTAATGACCTGTCCATCTACGGTCTCAACTTTTGCTGTAACCACAACCTGTGTGCTGGCAATGCGCATGATTTCATCCCATCTCACATTCTCATGCTTCTTCAATTTCAGGCGATATTTGGTGACGCTTACCACCCAATATGCCAGTATGGCAAGATTGAGATGAGACTTGATTCCATTGTCGCTCTTATGATAGACAGGACGGATATCCAAGTCTGTCTTCAACACATGGAAAGTCTCCTCTACGGTTCTGATTACATTATAAAATTTCCAGATGTTCAATTCCT
>ERZ1026854.1529-NODE-1529-length-14405-cov-4.049338_pt1 | contig 14405 bp, 11 predicted proteins | sample MGYA00380157_ERZ1026854 | MGnify/ENA primary metagenome ERZ1026854 (study PRJEB33269, sample SAMEA4719793) | human gut metagenome | biome: human-associated habitat; feature: organic feature; material: feces | place: Cameroon | collected 2013-10 ...
TATATTATCACAAAATACATTTTATAAACAGAATATAGGACGAAATGTTAAAATCAAAGGATGAATTGTATAAGTCCTGCTAAATGCATTTTGTTTTATGCATTTCGTCCTGTGTTTTTTACCATTCATCCCATTTTATCATTATACTTTTTTATTGTGTTATAATCTCCTCGAAGGCAAAAGTAAGCATAACGATTAAATAAAAAGGAAGAACTTGTAATGTATATATCAAATAAATTCAGTCACCACATATGCGATAAGCTTCTTGAACAAGAAATCATACAAGCCAATACCTATCTTTACTATCAATATTCCTTTGATTATGTTCTTGATCTTATCTTATTTCATTGTAGTCTTCTGATAATTGGATTCTGTTTGCATGCACCTTTTTTATCCCTGCTGTATATTCTGACATTAACACCTTTGAAAATGTTTTCCGGAGGTGCTCATGCTGACACACAGATTTCCTGTTCCGTCATTTCTTACGCAATATTCCTAATTGGAATCCTCATCACAAAACACCATCTATTTGCTCTCCATGCCCCTATTTCTATATTTGTATTTGTAACATTTTCCTTTATAATTTTTCTGTTGTCTCCGATTGACTGTAAAAACAAGAAAATTCCTTTTGAACAAAAACGAACATATAAAATACGATGTGGTTTTATTCTCTGCTTGCAGTTTTTCGCTTTTTCATACTTTATAAAAAGAAATCAAATTGACTGTTTTTCTTTAATGACATTTTGCGTTATAATCATCCTGATAAATCAAATAATCGGAATGATAAAAAATTTCTCATACAAGAAAGGATAGACAAATGCTTCATTTAAACATCGGTATTTGTGATGACGATAAATTATATATAAAAGAGATCACCAAATTGCTGGATCGCTATATGATCCAGTATGATATTGATATTTCCTATGATACCTTTACCTCTCCATTGGTGCTTTTGAACCGGATTTCCACAACACCCGGCTGTTATGATATTTTATTTCTCGATGTGGAAATGTCAGAAATGAATGGTCTGGAACTTTCCGAAAAAATCCGCTCCATCCGCCGCAATATATATACAATTTTTATAAGTAATTACCCAAAATATATGCAGGACAGCTTCCGGGTTCATCCATTTTATTATCTGGTGAAACCTCTTTCTGCTGAAACCTTCACTAATATTATGAATGACATTTTATCGGCTATCCAATCAGAACATAAACTTGTCACTCTTCTACAGACAGACCGCTCCGAAGAAACGGTTGATCTTGGTGATATTCTTTGTATTGAGGTTACTGATGGAAAAAAAGAACTGCTGGATTTTCACCTTTTTGACCACATCCTTCACGCGAAAGGAAAAATCTCTGCCTGGCAGGAAAAACTGGCATCATATGATTTTTTTCCATGCCACCGAAAGTATCTGGTCAACCTCACACATATTCATTATTTTGAAAAGAATCATGTAATACTGGATAATGGTTTTTCAATTCCTATCAGCCGGGGAAATGAAAAAATACTAAAAGATCGATATAACAATAACATTGTTCGACTGAAAAAATTATGAAATGAGGATTATTTTTATGCTGCAATTACTGATCCATATTTTTACCTATGGTTTTGATCTGTTTATTTTGCTTAAATTCATTCAGAACATCCTTAAAAACCGCCGGGAAAATATTCCTGTCGTTTTCTTTTATGGTACAGGAATTTTGATGGAGATTATTTTATTTATAAATGAATATCTGATGGTTTATGTACCGGACAGACCTGCCAAATACATTACAAATATTGTGAGCTTTCTGACAACCTTTTTGCTGACATTGTTTTTCTCCTCCAGCCTGATCTCAAAAATATTTACGGCACTTTCCTTCCAGCTTCTGGTAGTGGTCGGAGAATATATTTTTACCATGCTTATGTATCTGGTACAGCCGGAAATCTTTCAGCATGTCACACCAGCACTCAATACTCCTATGAACCTTGGTTCAAAGGTTATTTTATTCTTTTTGACATTGATCGTCTCTATGATATTCGGAAAAAGCTTTCGCGATATTCATAAAGGATACCAGCTGCTTATTTTTACAACACCTGTTGCGTCTATAATTATTATGCTTTTTACCCCTCTTGTAAATATCGTAAACGGAAATGACCATGCCTTTTACCTTAGTATTTACATCTGTCTTTCAGCCCTGAATGTAGTAAATTATATCCTGCTCAATTACACCCACCGTCAGACGGCAGAACTCTTTCGGCTCCGTCATATGGAGCAGCTGGCTGATTATCAGCAGGAAAAATATATGCAGTTAAGCAGTGCTTATAAATCAAACCGAAGCCTGATCCACGACACCAAAAAACATTATTTTATCATTGAAAAATATCTGGAAAATAAAGAATATGACAAGCTCGCAGCTTATCTGGAAATTGCTATAAATGATCTGGAAAACACATATGCCGAGATCAATACCGGCAATCTTGTCATTGATTCTTTTATTAGCAGTTACAAAAATATCTGCCATGAGAATCAGATTGCTTTTTTTGAAGAATTAAGCGTTGATCCAAACCGCATCCCTATCAACAATTATGATCTGTGCATTGTTCTTGGAAATTTATTGGATAATGCTGTAAACGCCTGCCGCCAAAACACCTGTGAAAAAAATCAGATCAAGCTTATCATCACAAGCAACAGCAATGATATGTTTTATATTCACATTCAAAATACTTACAACCATTCTATTTCACAAAAAAGGCCGTTTACAGACGATGATTTTTCTGTTCCTTCGGAGCATGGATACGGTCTGAAAAATATTGAAAAAATTGCAGACGAAAACCACGCCGTCTGCAATATTACGCAAGAAGAATTCTTTGCTGTTGACCTTGTTTTTCCTGTGATCGATGAGCGTCAGCGAATAATGATAAAACGATGATCACTCCTCAAACCTCCCGTCACACATCCGCAAAATCCTCTCCGTTTTCCCCGCCAGCACCTCATCATGAGTTACCATAACAATGGTCATTCCATACTCCTTGTGAAGCCGCTGCAAAAGTCCCATAACTGCTTTTCCGGAGCTGCGGTCCAGATTTCCTGTCGGCTCGTCACAGAGCAACACTCTGGGCTTCATTACCATCGCTCTGGCAATCGCCACTCGCTGCTGCTGCCCTCCGGAAAGCTGCTGCGGCAGATGGTTCCTGCGATCCGTGAGTCCCAGCAGCTCCATCAGCTCCTGCGCCTCCTTTTTTCCTCCTTTACGGTGATCCATCCGGAAAGGAAGCAGGATATTTTCATAAACCGATAACTCAGGAAATAGATTGTATGCCTGAAAAATAAATCCAATATTATGCAGCCGAAAATCAGACAACTGTACATCATTCATATCCAGCAGATTTTCCCCAAAATATTCCACACTGCCGGAGTCTGCCCGGTCCAGACCACCCAGTAAATGCAGCAATGTGGATTTTCCACTGCCGGAAGCTCCCATAACTGCCACAAATTCTCCTTCCCCAATTTCCATATTTATATGATCCAATGCCATAATCTTCGCATCCTTTGTCCCATAGACCTTGCATAAATTTTTTACACGGATCGCTTCCATATTCTCCCTCCTGTCAGACGATATTTCACAGCGGTGATATAATCCTTTCAAAATTCATCATTACGGATTCCCTCAACAATACTTTGTTTCTTTAGTTCTTTTAACTGGACATATCCCACCAGCAAATTCATTCCGGTCATCAATAGCAGAGCAATGACTGCCACCAGAGCCACAGGCTGTCCAAACAGCTCAATATACCATGGAAATCTTGCCTGCCAGCAGATCACGTTTTTTCCGCTTTTTAATGTCGTATAAGTATTATGATCCAGATCAAAAGCATAGTGTTTTGCATATAAACGAATTTTATCAAATATAATAACCGGCAGTATCGAAGTAACGACGGCACAAACAGGAAGCACAAGCTTTTTCTTCATACATAACACGAACAGCCGCTTCCTGCTGATTCCTATGGCGCGCAAAAGCTGAAATTCACTTTCGTTTCTCCGCGCAGCAAACAGATAGCCATTGATCAGACCAAACATTCCGGTAATAACTACTAAGCATATCATAATTGCGAAAATAGAAAGATTTGCCTGTTCTCCCCTTCGGATTCGCTGCAATACATCACGTCTTGAAACGCCATCCATTGACTTTCCGCTTTTACCGACAATCTGATACCATGCAACCTCAAAGGCATCCACATCCTTTCTGGCAGCATTTGCTTTCAGCTTAAAATACACATCTGTATATGTCTGGTCCGGATACCCCCATTTCTTTACCGCATCCTCTGTACAGATCAGATTAAACCCCGGAGAAATCGTTTTTGTATTCCTGTCATTCCACACACTGCTTTTCGCATATAATTCTGTCCGAAGCGTGCTGTCCTTTATCCGCACAACCGCCCCCACGGTCACCTGCTGATCCTTTCTCTTTCCAAATGCATAGCCGGGATATCCCTTTTTGCTGCTGTCATTTCTCAGATAATATGTAAAGCTTGGTTTCTCCCATTTTGGCATTACATTTTGTGAAAAATCATATTCTTCCGTTCTCTGATCTGTGATCACTTCATCCGTCAGTGTTACTTTGTCCCCTGCTTTATAAGGATTTTTTGTATCCCCCTGATACTCCGCCACAAGAATCTGTGTCCCCTCATTTAATGCCTCCGGGTCAATCTTCCCCGATACCACTTCTACGTTTTTACCGGAGAGCATCGTACCACTTACTGCTACAGCCGGTGCCTGATAAAGAATTTCCCCTTCAAGGTATCCTATAGTTCTGTCACTTTTTTCGTACAGATCCATAAGATCCTCATCCATATTATTCATGATATTTAATGGCTTTAATGCCTTCTGCAGTTGGTCCGTCATGTCCTTTTTCCGGTACAGCACCTTTATTCCCGGCATTTTCGTCAATGCAATTCCGGAACTGACCGCTTTCATGTTTTTCAATGTAATATAATCTTTCTGCGTAATTCCCTCATTATGACGATTATACTGCACATTAGCGATATTTGTGCTCTGCATATCTTTAACCGCATAATAGTCCGCATCCACCGAAGCAGCCTTTCCCAGATCTTCCACCGCAAAGGTATTATCTTCCTTTGATTTTGCCATTGTAAAAAGACAACCAAACACCAGACTCCATGTGGTGAGAATTAAAATAACTGCAATTCCTGCATTTTCTCCTATTATTTTTGATAAAAGCTTGTTTATGGGATTTCTGATTCCTCTTCCAAGTCTGTGACGCATATTACTCTTTTTATTTTTCTCCGGATAGAGTAATTCCAACGGAAAATATCCTCTTTGACGAAGCAGTACAATAACCACCGGGATCAGACAGAACAACCCACCCAAAAGCCACGGATATACATACGGATCAACGCTGATTGCTCTGGCAATGACATGTGCGTGAAATACAGAATAAATCCGAACCGAAGAATACCGGTTGATCAGATGCAGTAACAGAATATATCCCCCTGTTCCCAGCAAATATCCCCCCGCCACGCCGGACAGACCAAAAATGCCAAACTCCCGTACAAGCATTTTCCTTACCTTCCTGTCTGACATACCGATACTTCTCAACAGCCCCATTTGATGCTGCCTTTCCATCAGCACATCTGCTGCTATTCCATATATTGCACAAAAGGATACGATAAATATGACCAGATAAAAGCACGGTACCGCATAAGCAGAATAAAAATCTCCATAGGACAAATGCGCTTTTTCGTAAAGCTCCTTCTGAATCATCTTTTCGTTATTGACCGATACCAGGCTCCCTAATTCACTTAACCGGTTACTTTCTGCCACAAGCATTTTTCTCTGCTTGAGCTTCTTTTCCACATCATATACAGAATAATCCTGTCGGCACCGGATCATTCCTGTCATGGTGTATCCCTCCGGCAGATCCTTCCGGCTCACAAACAGCTTCGGAATATTCGAGAATTCCTGATCATCCTCCCAACCGGCCTCCACCGGATCGATCGTTCTCTGAACATTATCCGCACGTTTTCTCTGATCATTTAATACACCCACGATCCGAAACTCCCGTTTTCCCAGAGAATATCCGGCCACATCTGTCAATTCCAGCTCCAGCTTATTTCCCACAACTGCTGCCACTCCCATTTGCTGAAAGGTGCTTTTATACCCCGCAATCTCTCCGGAAAGCTCCGGATACCTGCCTCCCTGCTCCGGCTCATAATGAAACAGCTTCTGTGTATCTTTTCCATTCAGAGTTCCAAATGGCACCTCATCATTTTCACCGGTACGGCAGCTTCCCCCATTTAAAATACATTCTGCCTTATCTACCTTTGAAAATCTCTGTACAAATTGCCAGTCCTTTTCTGATATATCCGGCACAACCAGATCATACTCCCCTGTCTCGTCCAGCTTCTCCTGTACTGCCGTCTGGCTCTGGGAACGTGCCATAAAGGTTCCCATTGTCATCGCCATGGTACTCACAACAATTGTCATTACCAGCATCACAGCTCTGTTTTTGTGACGCCTCCAATACATTCGTGACAGATTCATCTTCCCCCTCCTTTATAACAGTAAAAACCCCAGTGATAAAACCATCACTGGGGTTATAGTACCAGACAATTCTTAAAATTTATGAATGAAATTCTTAAGAGTTTTTTAAGTTTGCTTTTATTTCACCGAAACCTTAACTTTATATTTCTGCGCCTTCTTCATAAGCCATATACGGTCACTTCCTGACAATTTAGTGCTGATGATCAGTTTTTTTATTTTTCTGGAACCGACCTTTTTCTCCTCAAAATACGGGGACCGATGAAACTTTCCATTTATAAATTCTTTCACTGTTTTTCTGGAGATCTTCTTAAAATTCTTTATCTTACTCAGATCCAAAATATCCGTTGGATTTTCACCAAACAGACTATCCGATTCATTAATTTCATCAAAATCCTCATCCATACTATTATTACTGTCTGTAAAATTCACATTTGGCAGCTTCAGGGTACGAATCCTGTTCTGACGACAGGAAACCCATCTCAGCTCCGCGTTATTGCTCAGATCCAGCTTTCTCAACTGATTTTGCTTACAACTCAGTACTTCCAATTCCTTACACTTTGTCAGATCCAGCTTTTTGATGTAATTATTTTTCACATTCAATGTCCTGATATTAGGACATTGTTCTGTTGCAAATGATGTCAACTGATTATCCTTAACATTGACCACTCTGAGAATATTTTTGGCAAGCTTAATATTTTTTAATTTATTGTCCTGTGCACTTAAAGTATATAATTTATTATTGTTGCTCAGATCCAGCGTTTCCAACTGATTTTTGTCACACTCAAGATAATTAAGATTTTTATTATAGCTCACATTAAGACTTGTCATTTTATTTCCATTACACGATAATCTTTCCAGATTCTTATTTTGACTTACATCCACTGTTGCCAGTGTCGGGGAATCACAGACAAGCCATTCCAGATTTTTACATTGAGATACATCCAGCTCATTTACCCGGCATATCAGTGAATCCTCTTCGCTCCTCCAACTGTCATAAGCATAAAGAGAAAACTCTGTTATGTTATTTCCTGCGACTTCTATCCGATTGATCTCCGATGCAGATAACCATATATTATTCAGTGACTTCGGACACCCTTCAATTTTCAATGTCTTCCCCTTCACCTTCGCCAGAGAAAGGATAGTGCAGGAGGTCAGATGCTCTATTCCACGGACATCTATGGTATCCTTTTCCCACAGATCATTGCCTGAAATAATCTTCACGATTGTTTCATCATCTATATATGTTGCAACCAACGCCTGTTTCGGCGTTACAATTTCTGAACCCTGTTCAACAAAATTTTCCACAATATTAATCTGCTTAATTTCCTCTTGGGAAAGTACCCCATCTCCATTGATATCATAATATTTTGTTTTCAATACGGTTCGAAGCCAGTCTGCCGGAAAATTTTGCTCATTAATTTCCAGACTGCCTGCTTCTTCCGCTTTTACTCTGCTGCCCTGCCCCCACAAAGGCACCAGAATCATTGCCGTAACCACAACACACCATAAATTTTTTCTCCAATTATTTTTCAATACGCGATTCCTCCTCAAATCTTCTTTTCAAATTCTCTGTAATATTTTGCACCTCAATATCACTGGCAGTAATTACCCTGACTTCTGCTCCATCTACTGTACCTGCTGCCGTTCCATCCGCTTCCATTTCGACTTTATACTTTGCTCCGCTCACCTCCATCTGTATTTCATTTTTCTTCATCTGACCATTTGTGACTCTGATATCTCCTACATTTTCGACCCCTTTAATATCAAAAATGTCATACATAACATCAATTTTTTTGGAAACAGCCACTTCTTTCTCTACATCTACAATATAAATACACATTCTCTGAATTCCGGACCCCTCCATGGTTACAAAAGCCGCCTCACATTTTCCATCTCCGTCAATATCACCATAAATTGCATCTCCATAAACATCTTGCATCAACAGTCCGTCTTTCTTATGGAAAATCTTATAATCGCAGACCGTATGCCCTTTATCATCAAACTGATCTTTTACCATTTCGACCTGATACCCCGTGTCTTTAGAAAACAGATTATCCCCTGTATGATCCGAACATCCGCAGAGCATCAAAACCATTATTACAGATTCCATCAAAATCCTTTTTGCATACAACTTTTTTCTGTTATTAATTTTTTTCATTTTCTTCTCCACTTCGTACTAATATTTTCATACATTTACGTGTCAAATTGTTGTCAAAGTCAACTTTTACTATACTGATCTATGATCTTTTTAATCTCCTCCGCTTCCTTTTTTGAAATATGCTTTCCTCCCAGAAATGCAGTCAAAAATCCGGGCAATGACCCCCCGAATGTTCTCTCTACAAAATAATTGGACTCATCCCGCTGCACCCGTTCCTGTGGGATCAGCACCGAGACAACCGCATCCTCATTCTGAATATATCCTTTTTCTGACAACTTGCGGATCACCGTATAGGTTGTGGATTTCTTCCAGCCCAGCTCCTCATCGCACCGCTTTACCAGCTCTCCGGATGCAATCGGTGCATATTTCCACACGACCTGCATAAAACGGTAGTCACTGTCACATAACTTCAAATATTCCATGGTTATTCCCCTTTCCGGTGCTCAATAAATAATAGTAAAAGCATTATAAGTCTATTGTTATCAACCCATTTTAACTTTATAATAATAAACCTGGAATGTCAAGAAGACAGTCTTAATTTGGGCTATCTAAAAAATAGTTGAAAAAGTATTTGACCCTACCAATTACACTTGATAAAATCAGTTTTATAGAAGCCTGAGAGCTTTATGAAACACAAACAATGCACTGATAATCTTCCTTTTAGAAAGAAGGCATTATATGAATACAGATATCACAAAACAAATGGAAATGGTATTGTATCGAACCGAAGATGATGACATAACTGTCAGCGCTCTAATAAAAGATGATACCATCTGGTTAACTCAAAAGGCTATGGCTGAATTATTCGGAATTGACAAATCCGGCATTAGCCGACATCTTTCCAAAATATTTAAAACTGGTGAACTAGATGAGAATATGGTTGTTGCAATTTTTGCAACAACCACAAAACACGGCGCAATACTGGATAAAACACAAACTACTGCTACCAATTATTATAATCTGGATGCCATAATATCTGTTGGCTACAGAGTAAATTCTATTCAAGCAACCAGGTTCAGAATTTGGGCTACAAATATTCTGAAAGAATACATGATAAAGGGATTTGCAATGGACGATGAACGTCTGAAAGAAGGTAAAACCACTTTTGGCAAAGATTATTTTCGTGAATTACTGGAAAGAGTTCGTTCTATTCGTTCCAGTGAACGCAGGATATGGCAACAGATTACTGACATATTTGCAGAATGCAGTATTGATTATGATAAAAACTCCGATATTACATATCATTTTTACGCTACGATACAAAATAAATTTCATTATGCTATTACTGGCAAAACAGCAGCTGAAATCGTTTATGAACGGGCCAACCATTCAAAAGATAATATGGGATTAACTACTTGGAAAAACGCTCCTCAGGGTCGTATTCTCAAATCAGACACACCGATTGCCAAAAACTATCTGGATGAAAAACAAATTCATCAACTGGAACGTGCCGTCACCGGTTATTTTGATTATATAGAAGATTTAATTGAACGCGAAAATGTTTTTACAATGGAAGAATTCTCTAAAAGTGTTAATGAATTTCTTGCATTTCGAAGATACGATATTTTAAAAGATAATGGTCGTATATCTCATAAACAGGCAGTAGATAAAGCATATCAGGAATACGATATTTTTAATCAAACACAACCTATTGAATCTGATTTTGATAAAATGATCAAAAAGTTGGAAAAGAACTAAAGAACAAATCAAATCTTGTCATTTTATGCCATTTACGCTATGATAGAAGAGTGTGGCAGGCTATGCCTCCGCCGCATTGACACAGTATGATTTTCAAAACCAAGTAATCACAACAAAAAGAAAAGAGGACAAAAAGATGGATAAGGTTATTTTAGCCTACTCAGGCGGACTTGACACAACTGCAGTTATTCCATGGTTAAAGGAAACATACGGCTATGAGGTTGTATGCTGCTGTATCGACTGTGGACAGGGTGAGGAGCTCGATGGATTAGAGGAGCGTGCAAAGCTCTCCGGTGCTTCTAAGCTTTACATTGAGGACGTTGTTGATGATCTTTGCGAAAACTACATTATGCCTTGTGTACAGGCTGGTGCCGTTTACGAACATAAATATCTCATGGGAACTGCTATGGCAAGACCTACGATCGCTGCAAAGCTGGTAGAAATTGCCCGTAAGGAAAACGCCGTTGCAATCTGCCACGGTGCAACCGGTAAGGGTAACGACCAGATTCGTTTTGAGCTTGGTATCAAGGCATTAGCTCCGGATATCAAGGTTATCGCTCCATGGCGTGACGACAGATGGGGTATGGATTCCCGTGAGGCAGAGATTGAGTATTGTAAGGCACACGGCATTGATCTTCCGTTCGGAACTGATCAGTCTTACAGCCGTGATAGAAATATCTGGCATATCAGCCACGAGGGACTGGAGCTTGAGGATCCTGCTCAGGCACCAAATTACGATCATATGCTTGTTCTCGGTGTTACACCGGAGAAGGCACCGGATGAGGATGTAGAGCTTTCTATTTCTTTTGAAAAAGGTGTTCCTACTGCTCTGAACGGCAAGAAAATGAAAGTTGCCGATATTATCCGTGAGCTGAACACCATCGGTGGAAAGCACGGTATCGGTATTGTTGATATCGTTGAGAACCGTGTCGTTGGTATGAAGAGCCGTGGTGTATATGAGACTCCGGGTGGAACAATCCTGATGGAAGCACATCAGCAGTTAGAGGAGCTTGTTCTTGACCGTGATACCATCGCATTGAAGTTAGAGCTTGGCAGCAAGCTTGCAAGCATTGTATACGAAGGTAAATGGTTCACACCTGTTCGTGAAGCAATCTCCGCATTCGTTGATGTAACACAGCAGTATGTAACCGGTGAAGTAAAACTTCGTCTCTACAAGGGCAATATCATTAAGAACGGAACAACTTCTCCATATTCTCTGTACAGTGAGTCATTGGCATCCTTTACCACAGGTGATATGTACGACCATCATGATGCAGAGGGCTTCATCACATTATGGGGTCTCCCACTGAAGGTTCGTGCCATGAGAATGAACGAGCTCAAGAAGGATAAGACAAAATAATCTGATACATCATTTCGCAAACAACTCGTTTAACCGCACAGAGTGCGGATTCGAGTAATCATTTTTAAAATAAAACAGCCTGAATTTGATTTCAAACAACTCCCTTTGGGGTGAAATCAAATTCAGGCTGTTTTTTATTTTTTAGTTCAAAGCAACTTATTTATTTTAACAACTCCCGGATCATCTCCGCTGTATAAGTAACGCATACCATCTTCTCCGCCTCGATACGGTACAGCGCATTTGCGGCAATATGTTCTGCTGCCTGCTCGATATCACGAATTCCTGATGTATCTTTAAAAATATCCATGATCGCATCCAGTGCTTCCTCTGTGATCACAATCTCCTCGCTTCGCAGACCAATTCTCTTTAATACCTTTGGCATCGCAAATTTGGTAAAGATCACTCGCTTTTCTTCCAAACTGTAATCCGGCAGTTCGATCACGGCAAAACGCGACATAAGTGGTGCACTGATGGCAGCCTTATCATTCGCCGTAGCAATCGGATAAACTCCCGTGGTCGGAATATTACATTCTACATAATTATCCGTAAATCCAAGATTATCCAAAAGTGTCAGCAATACATCCGCCGGATTTCCATTTCCCTTTCCGGCAGAAGCCTTGTCCAGCTCGTTGATAATGAACAGCAGATTAGAGCTCTCTGCGTTGGCAAACGCCTCCATGATCAGACCGGGCTTTGCATTAGCATAAATCCGGGAGCTTCCGGTAAGCTGCTCCGGATCATTGATGGAACTCATTTCCAAAGTTGTCCACGACATTTTCAAAATCTTTGCAACGGCATAGGCAATCTGTGACTTTCCGGTACCGGCAGGTCCGATCAAAAGAATACCATATGCCGGCAGAGTATGGGTACGATTGATCTGAATGATCGTCTCTATAATACGCTGCTTTACATTGTCCAGTCCATATAACTCCTCGTCGAGAATTTTTCTCGCCTCCACCGGATCGATCGGCTGGAAATCCGTATTTTTCCACTGAATATTTAACATAATAGAGAGCGCACGCTGTGCATGACGGCGCTCCTCCGGCGTCACCTCTGTAGATTTCGCTACCGCAAGATTACGTCTCGCCCACAGACGGATATTGTCCGGAAGTGTACTTCCCGCACACATCAGATAATCCGTAATACTCTGAATACTGGTAAGCTTCATATCATCAGAGTCTTCAATCTCATCAAAATCAACGACTTCCTTCGATGGTGCATCACTCTGCAGCAACCGCTCGATCATAAACTGCAAAAATCCATTTTCTCCGGAAAGCTTCGTACCTCTCATAGCCACTCCGGTCTCAAAGATCTTATAAACTGCGTATCCCTGATCTGTACTGGCACCGGACAGCTTAACCATAATATGGTTTTCTCCAAGCCACTTTACCAGCTTCTCAAAACGTGCATCGATCTGTAAAATATCATGAGACGTCTTTTCCTCATCACATGTAAATGCCGTCCCCTTTGTGGGTGCTGTAAACATACCGGAGGAATGATGCATAAGCTTCTTTTCCTCATCCTTCAACAGCATGACCGGATGTGACACATCCGGCACTCTTTCATTCGAATAAACTAATTCGTATGTCTTCTCTGCTTTGACTGCATCCTTCTTCTCCTGATTAAAATCAAAAACTGGCATCTTGTAACCTCACATTTCTGTTTATTCTGTATTATTTCCGCACAACTCCCCACTTCAATAATGCACTTAAAATTTGTACTCTAACTATTTCACCACTTTTTACTTAATGAACCCTATGAAATTATAGGATGAAATGGTAAAATCCGCAACTACTATTTTTCGATCTCTTCTACTTCTTGAGCACCTGTGGAATATTTATGGTGCACCTTGTTCCCTTTCCTGCCTCACTCACAATTTTCAGACAATATTCCTCCCCATAATAAAGCTGGATTCTCTGATTCACATTCCGGACACCATACCCCTTTGTCTTAAATTCCAATATAGATGACAAAAGCTCCGGTTCGATTCCCACACCATTATCCTCCACCGTCAGATAAATATTGTGATCATCTTTACGTCCTATTATTTTAATATATCCTCTGCCATCCTCCTTCAGGTCAATTCCATGATCAATGGCATTTTCCACCAAAGGCTGCAACAGCAGATTTAATGTCTGATATTGCAGGATTTCCTCATCAATATCCATGATCACATCAAAGTCATTATCATGCATACATAACTGAATCTCCAGATAAGACTTCATATTTTCAATTTCCTTCTCAATGGTCAGCACATTTTTGCCCCGGTTCAAAGAAGTCCGGTAAAAAGAGGATAATGCCAGTGTGATCTTGCTAATATCCTGCTGCCCTGCCTCCAGCGCCTTCCAGTTGATCAATGAAAGGGAATTGTAAAGAAAGTGTGGGTTGATCTGTGCCTGGAGTGCTGTCATTTCTGACTTTCTCTGGGTCAGCTTACTTTCATATACTTCATGGATCAATCGGTTGATCTCCCCCAGCATGCTTCCGAATCCCCGGATCAGACTTCCCACCTCATCCTTCGCATCACTGGTAACCATAAGCTCCATATTGCCTTCCTCTACCGCCTGCATATTATCCCGGAGCCGTTTAATATCCCGCACCACAAACCTTGAAAATGCTTTTGAAGCAACAACCGACGTCAC
>ERZ1026854.1535-NODE-1535-length-14371-cov-10.000559_pt1 | contig 14371 bp, 1 predicted proteins | sample MGYA00380157_ERZ1026854 | MGnify/ENA primary metagenome ERZ1026854 (study PRJEB33269, sample SAMEA4719793) | human gut metagenome | biome: human-associated habitat; feature: organic feature; material: feces | place: Cameroon | collected 2013-10 ...
GTCTTATTATCATTAGAAATAATTTTTAAATAAGGACTTAAAGACGAAATTAAAATTTGACTTCCGGTAGTCTGAGTAGTTATTTCAAAACTATCGGGTAAATTTTCTCTAAGATAATTTACCATAGAATTTTCATATTTTACTTTTGTATCACCGGTTGCCGCATTATATTTACTAATCATATCATTAAGACTTTTAATTAAAGCTTCATAATTTTCAGCTTGTTTTTCATACTTATCTTTATTATCGCCCAAAGTCTTAATTTCAACGATTAATTCTTTAATTCGTTTTGTATAAAAATTCTTTCTTTGAGTATAGGTCTTAATTTTACTATCACATGCAGTTATTGTAGCTTTTAAATTATCACGTTCAGTTTTTTTCTGTCTTAAACTAGCTTGATAACCACTTAATTGTGAATTTAAATTGGAAATTTCACCTTTAATTGATGAAATTTTCTTCATTTTATCAGAAGCTTTTAATGAACTCTTTTGCGCGTTTGCTAATTCTTGCTTCTTATCTTTAATTTGTTCTTGCACTTTGGTTATTTGATTTTGTACATATTTAATAGATTTTGTTCCAGTTCCATTCAATATGTCTAAATTAGATTGAGCAGTTTGCTTATCTCTATTTTCATCAGTTATAGCCTGATTATAACCATTGGCATTATTTTGATATTCGCTTTGTAAAGTTTTTAGACTTTCTACTTTATTAGAACAATATGTAGCTTGATTACTTAAATTCTTTCTAATCGAATCATAATAATCTCTTTGAGCTATATAAGCTTTATCCACACCATTAAAATAACTACCATTTGATTTAATTTTTGCTTGAACAAATTTTTCACCAATGATTTTTAATGTACCATTATTAAGATCAATCTGCATTCCACCTGCACCAGATTTACCATAATTTCCGCTCTGAATATAACCAGAATTTCCATTAAATTTAATTTGACCTCTACCAGATTTACCTATAAAAGCAGTACCATTAATATTAAGCCCATAACTTTGAACGCCTTCATGATATCCAAATAATCCAATATCATGTTGATTATTTGCCGCGCTTATATCACCCATAAGCACACCATTAAATCGGTTAAAGTTATCCTTTTTTCCGGCTCCTATCATTGTTGATAATATAGTACCATTTTTTTCATCTTGGGTCAAGCTACCATCCCAAGAGTTAAGTAATGAAGATGAATAAGAATTCTGATAAATATATAAAGGTTGAAACCATACAACTTTTCCATCTACTTTACATGATACACCAACTTGCTTTCCGTTCTCTTTTAAATACATAGCTGGCGCACTTAAAACACCTTCTGCAGTAACAGTAGGATAATAGTGAGTGATTACAGATGTTGTATTATATTCATCTTTTAAATTAATACCAACAGTATCCTCACCTAAAGACATTTCCCAAGTAGCATTAACTATAGGCTCATTATTTCCAGAAGAGCTGTTATATTTATATATTTTGTATCCATCTTTATAAAACTGCGGGTTACCGCCACTTGAATCATAAGTAATCTTAGTCGCACCATCAAAAGCAGTATATATCTCACTCACTCTAACTGGAATAGGTAAATATGCAATTAAATTAATTTTACTATTTGGCACAATTTCTGTAGCATCTTCTACTGTACATAAAAGTATATAATATTTATAATCTTCAATATTACTACTTTTACCAAATAATTCAACTGAACCATCCATTTCATCTGGGTCACTAATACCTAATCCTTCATTACCTTTACAATACCAAGAGTAAGAAATCTTACCCGCAGAAGCAAATTTTGCGGTTATATCATTATTCTGATAATCATATAAATGCGGAATTACCTTAACTGAATTGTAAATTCCACTTCCATTTTTTCCATTATCCGCCGCAACAGTCACCGCAGGAACTTTATTATCAAACTCTAATGATAAAGTATAAGTAGTACCATTTGTTCCTGTTGGACCAAACACTAACGTAATGTCTTTCTCAAATTTACGTCCATTCTTTTCAATAATACATCTAATAGTATTATTTACAGCACTTTGACTATAATAAGATTTAATTCTAAAAATTTGACTATCATTCTTAGACTCTTCGGTTCCAGCCTCAGAATCAATACTTACGCCATTTCTACAAATAACAAAATAATTTCCGTCCTTAGTTTTTGAAGTTGTGGTTGTATTTCTTTCATAATATTTCTCAGTATTAGAATAATCAGAAGTGGCGGGATGATAAATACCAGATAAATCCTTTACAAAATATTTATCTTTATATAACGCCGCATTATATTCACTATTAGTTATATCAACCTTTGTATAATAAGAATATTCAGTTTCTTCTTTTGGATACTGAATCATTGTATTAGTAATTGGAATATACCAATAAATTTTTTCCGCAGTATCAAGAGTTTTATCACCTGTGACTAAAGATTCATACGTCGCAGTCAAGATTCTTTTCTTTATACTCTCACTAGAACTCATAATGTCACCATTGTCATCATAAATTCTATAAACACCATTATATCCTTCTGGGTCACATACAATATCAAGACCGCTAATTAAATCAACAGAAGTATTATCAATCACATTAGTAGAATTTTTAAATTCTACAACACCAGAAGAATAATAGTTAATTTCTGATTCGTAGGCACTTACTTCATTACTAATAGCTTGTAATTCATCACGCTTTTCATTAGTTCTATCAGTTAAATTATCTACTTGATCATTAAAATATGTAGCAATAGCTAAATATTTTTCATCAACAGCTAAATCGTCATCTGTTTTTTCAGGATGGGCTTTTTTATACTCTTGTTGTCTTTCACCCAATTCTTTATATAATTCATTAACTCTATTCGCTTGTAATTCATAATCTTCAAGTAAATTATCAAGTTTTTGAATTGCATTAGTTAAATTTAATTTAGCTTCTTCTATATAATCATAATATGTCTTATCATCTGGCTTTTTATTTGCGGGAAGAAAAGAATAAAGTAAATCTCCGACTTCATCTATCTTACCTGTTTCTGGATTTTCTTTTTCGCCAGTTTTAAGACTTGAATCATAAATTTGTTTAGCAATAGTTTCACGAGAAGGATATTCAATAATTACTTTAAGCATATCATGCTGTCGATTCATATCTGGTTCAAAATCTTTATACTCAAAATAATTTTTATCCGGTGTTTCAATTTCTTTCCAAAAGGCTCCCGCAAGTTTATCGCTAAGTCCTTCTTCAAGAAAATATCTATACCAATGTACTTGTGCGGTTTCTGGTAAATCAGAATTTTTATCAAACACATATGGATTCATATCTTCATCAAAATGAATCCATCGAGCTTGTAATTTACGTCTATTAAGCTGATTTAAAAGTTTCTTTGCGGTTGCCGCATCATAAAGTATATTATCTCTATCTTGATTATAAGTTTCAGAATTTACATCCAAAGCCGCAATAAAATTAGCTTTATCCTCATCAGATAATAACGCTTTATAATCTAAAGAATCAAAAGTATATAATAATGCTGTATCTGATGGATACTTATTCTTATTATAACCGATACCAATATAAGGGCTTGCCATGAAAATATTTTTAGGTAACTCTGTTTCAGATTCCGGTATTGTACTAGCAATTCTATTTCCTTTGGCATCCTCAAAATTATTATCTTGGAAAAATACTAATCTTACATCAGAAATATAATGTTCATTATCTAAATACTGTCCTATATCAAATACTTTTTCTTGATTATAATAAGTTTCATAATTATATAAACTTCCATAAAAATCAGATGTATCTAAAGTAAAATATACAGAAAAGATATCTTGTTTATCAATCGCTTCATTTTCTTTTCCACGTTTAATTACTACATAAAGTTTTAAACCATAGTTACCTTTAACTAAATCATATTGATTAAGCCAAGTTCTAAAACCTGCGCGAATACCTATTCTATCATAATCATTATAATGCAGATTATGTTTTTCCCACACAACAATTTCTTTTTCTTTTCCATTAGCTACTAATCCTAATGGTTCAATATTGTTATCAATGAGATTATGGCTCATATCTATAAAACTATCAAGCGGAGGAACATAAGTATAGTATTCACTATTTTCTTCTACATATCTTCCTGTAATTATTTTTTTATTATTAAAACTACCATTAGGCACTTTAACATAAACATATTGATTGACTTGATATGTCGTAACATCAGAATATGCCTTAAAGGTAGTTGCGCCATCTGTAACAGTATACTCACCCCGAGCGGCATTCTTATTACTTAAAATAGAACAAGTAATAGTTTTATCAAATTTTAATCCCTGAAGTCTACCATCTATAATAATATCTATAGACTTAAATATATCGTCCAAAGCTTTCGCATTATCTGCCATCTGATGGCCTCCTTTCACTCCTTATTCTATATTATCATAATTTTTTTAACTTGTCAATTCATATCATTTGCCCAAATAAAAAAATAGGGAAGAGTAATTATACTCTTCCCTAAATCTTTATTTACTTCTGTTAGCATATTGTGTAGCAAGATTAATAACATTATCGAATGCGTCAAGAATTTCATTTTTATTTGTTGCATTAGGAAATTCTGCAGTAATATGAACTTCTTGTTCAAGTGTATTAGCTGCGGTTTTTATACCAGCTGCCGCAAATAGTCTAGAAAAACTATTGCTTGCACTAGAAGCTGTTAAATCAATCGTCTTAGCAATATCTCTAACAATATCTACCGCACTAAGGAAATTAGCTGTATCATCCTTATTAAGGACAATTTCTTTGCTGTCAAGGAAAGCTAATTTACCAGTATTTCCAGGCCAATAACCTGTATATCCACCGGTATTAAATCTATTATAAGCATATTTAGGCATATCCTTAGAAGTTAAACCATAATAAGCTCCTTCCCAAGCTCCACTGAATACCTTACCTTCAGCCCAAAGTTTATTGACAATAGCTTGAATACCATTATTTTTTCCAAACTTTTTAGTAAGTTTTCCAGAACGAAATGGATCATCACCCCAGCCATAAGTACCTTCAATAATAGCCAAAGCAACACCATATTTAGTTTTCGCATCAAGTTTAGAAGTTCTACTATTTTTTCTTCTACCTCGGCTATTTTTTCTATTATTTCTAGTGCCATCTGTAAAATCTAAATTACTTGCATCTACGCCAGAATTATTTCCTTCACTAATAGAAGAATCATTTCCAATAATACTATCTGAAGTACCTCCAGTGTAACTTCCATCAGTTCCAGAGTTTGTTGAACTAGAAACTTTAGAAGCTTCTGCTAATACTTTTCTAATGGAATCCGCAAGTTTTGTATTAGAATCAATAATTCCCATAATAACATCTTCAAATTGCTCTGAAAATGTTTTTGCGCTTTCAAGAATATCATCAAAGCTTGTTTTAAAAGTTTCTGACATTTCTTTTGCGCCTTCAGCAATTTTATCTGTTTGGCTAGTAACTTCACCCGCAACTTCTCCTGCTTTATTAGCAAAATTATCCATTGAAGTTCCGCCATCTTCCAAAGCTTGATTAGTCTGTTCATACCAGATTCTATAAGCTTCATTAGCATCATTAGTTACTTGCTCAACGCCATCACGCCAAGCGCTCATGGCATCTTCAAGAGTTTCATATCCTGTAATAATTGAATAATTTGTTTCTTCCCATTTATCAAGATAATCAGCATCCACAGATAATTTATATCCAGTTGCTTCAGAATATGATTTCCAATCATTCATGTATAAATCACGATTATTACTTAATACATTTTGCATTTGTTGTTGCTTATATTCCATTAAAGTTTTATACTTTTCTGTAATTTCAGCAACACCTTTTTCATATTCTTCTTGAGTACCTTTAAAATTCTCTGCAAAGTCTTTAAGGTCATTTTCTAAATCCTGTTGGACTTGAATAATATCACCTTGCAAAGTTTTAATATACTCACTATTTAACTCTTGTAATTCATGAAGTCTATCTTCATAATTCTGTTCAGCATCTGCAACCGCATTAGCATCCGCAGTATATACATAACCATAATTACCTTCTGAATCACGTTTCATTGTAACTTGCGTTTTTGCATTTTTTGCTTCTTCTAATTGCTGTCTAGCTAATTCTAATTGATATTTTTTCTCAAGATAATCTAAATCATATTGACTTAATTTTACGCCTTGTTCTTGCTTTTTAACTATTTCATCTTGTAATTTCTTTAATTTTTCTTTATTTTTTACTTGACTTGTATCATCAATAGATTTACTTATTTCTCGTGATAATTTTGAAAGTTGATATATTTTTTCATAATCATCAACATATACTTCATCTACTTTTGATTGACGCTCATAAGCATCATTTAACATATCAAGATTATCAGCTAGTCCTGAAATCTTAGTTTCAAAATTAGTTACAATAGACTCTAATGTATCTTCAAAAGTAGTTCTTGCGGCTTCGCATTCAGCTTCCCAAGAATCTAACCAATTTGAATAAGCTTCATCACGTTTGTCTTCAAGCTCTTTAACTTGTTCATCCCATTTTTTAACGGTTTCATTATCTTCACCATATTGTTTAGCTAATGAATCTCTAGTTTTTTTAGCTTCATTTAAAGCATTTTCAGCAAAATCTAAAGTAGATTTATTTGATTTAGTTAAATTCCTTGCGGAATTAAATGCTGCATCATCTAAAGCTTTTGTAATTTTACCGGTAGGGTCAAGAATACGCTTTCCTACAACATCAATGATACTCTTATAAGTTTCAGTAACCTTTTGAAGTTTCTCAATTTTATCAGAAGCATCCTCAAGTTTTTCAATATACTCATCAAATGCTGCGCTTACTTGGTCAACCATTGTATCTCTAAGGTCTCTATAATTTTTATTAAGCTCAATTAACTTATCACTATAATCCCTTAAAGCTTCAGCATCACCTTCAGTAAAACCAAGAGCTCCCATTTCCTCAATTTGATCTTTAGTTAATTTACCATTAATAAATCCATTGATAAGTTCTTGGTCTGCACCGGCGTGTTTAAGAATCTTTGAAATACCATTCTCATAAACCTTAGCTTCATCATTATAAGCTTTAGCTTGCTTAGTTAAATTAGCAATACGGTCTGCCGCATAATCAGCACTATCACCCATTTGGTCAAAGAGTTCATTTAAGAATTTAAGAGTATCTTCATCAACATCAACTTTAATTTCAACTTCATATTGAATAGTTTCAAGTTCATTATCATAAATTTGGTCTTGAATCTGTTGCTCTTTTAATTTCTCTTCACGCATCTTATCATAAGTTTCTTCATACTGGTCAATTTTATCAACGAAATTTTGATAATCTTCATCAGCTTGTTTTTTATATCTCTCTGCTGCCTTATCAGCTTCATCTTTGCGCTCTTTAGCTCGTTCAGCTGCTGCATCATAGATAGCGCTATCCGCATCAGTTCTACCACTAGCATTATATCTATTGGTAGCATTTTGCATCGCCCTATTGTATTCATCCTCTGCGGCTTTCTGCATTTTAGCATATGTTAATACAGAATTATTATAAGATTTGACTTTATTGGTCATTAAAGCATCGTAGTTGGTAATGGTTCCATCAGAACCTATAGTTGCACCTAATGCTTGAACTGCAGCTTTATCAGTCTTTAAATACCTTTCAGTCTCTTTAACTAATTTAGCTTGCGCTTTAGCCTGAGCTTGAAGTTCTTTATTTTCAGCTTTTAAAGCATTTAATTTATTTTTACCAAATGCTCTATCTTTTAATTGAGCAATATCAGCTAAATTATGAGAAATATCTTCTAACTGGTTATTAATTACATGGTAACGCTCTTTCTCATCTTTAAGTTTCTTTTTATCATCATTGAATATGTCAGAAACATTTACATCACGAGAAGCTCTAAATGTTTTTGCTCTTGGAGTTGAACGAGAATCTGAACTAGAACGGGGGGTTCTTGCAGCTCTTGTTCTAGTGGCTGCAGGTTGTCTATTAGTACCACCTGGTTTATTAGTGGTAGTAATATGACCACCAGATTCTTTACTAGCTGATTTAACTTTTAAAGCCATAGTGGTTTGTTGCTTTGTATCAGTAGTTTTTTCTGGTACGGGGTCAATTTGCTCATCATAAGTAATATAGGTAGTTGGGACTTGTTCTACGTGATAACCGAACAAACTATTACCACTAATTACTGGTACATTACCATAGTCTCTATTTTGATGCATGTTGACTTTAAAGCCGCTATAAGTTTGCTCATCTTCAGCCTTATCTTGTTTAGTTACAGTTTCAGCATCGACACCTGCATTTGCGGCTACTCCATCTGCAAATGCTTTACCAGCTATTTCACCATTCCATTGAAAATCATTAATAGCATCTTGCAGACTCTGATTAGCTTCATCGAGGTCAACACTAATACCCATCCCTTGTAATGCAGTTTCAATTTCATCACGAGCCATACCCGCTTGTTGCATTACATAAACAAGACCTTGGATAAAATTATCACTTTCTAAATCAATTTCTCCATCTGGTATTTCATTTATTGCCGCAGATAAACCGTCTATATCATTCCAAACACTATCGACATTAGTATTTAAAAGAATTTCCTGGGCTGCACTTTCTCTTAAAGCTTCTATTGCAGCTTCATCACCTTCAGCTGCAGCTTGAATGTTATCCATTTGAGTAACAATCCAATCACTGCCAAGCATATCCTCAGATGTATTTAATAATCCAGCAACATCTTTACGTAGTTGAATAAATGATTTAGATAAATTACCATCTGCCATAATTTGACGAACAGTAGCATCAGTGCCTTCTGCTAAAGTATCATTACATACTTCAACAATATTTTTATAGTCATCCCAATTACTATATAAATCTTCAATAGCTGCATTTAAGCGAACTTCAGCTACAGCCATATCCTCAGCTATCTCAGCTGCATTCGCGCCTTCTTCTGTAACAGCTTTAAGGTTCTTTGCCTCGTCTAAATATGTAGAAGCTAAAATTTCAAGTCTTTCAGCATCTACTCCATATTTTTCTCCATCCTCACCTGCACGAACAGACAATTCAAGAGCTGACTGAGCAGCTTGTTGTTGAGCTTCATTACCGCTAGCTAAAGCCTGTTGATATCTTTCTAATGCTGCAGTACAATTATCATAATTCTGAGCGACAGCTTGTAAATTTTCAGAATAACTTTCCATAAGGTCCTTATCAATAGAACCATCATCTTTCATAAAGATTTCTTGTAAGTGTTCAGCTGTTACTTCTCCAGAAGAAGATAATTGTAATAAAGCCTCATTGAAATTATCTATATCAATTTTTCCAGACTGTAAAGTATTCGTAAGAAGTTTAAATTTCTCTTCAATATTAGTATTATCAAGAGAAACTATCATATCCGCAAGTTCTTGTTTCAAACCTCCAGATAATTCTTGTCCAGTAGAAAGTAGAGTATTTAACTTATCAAGATCACTTAACTTATCGAGATAATCTTCATTAGTTTCATAAGTTGGATTAAAACCTTTATCTGCGGTGAAGTTATCAATTTCTTCTTTCTTCGCCTCAATATCAGCGTCCATATTATTAAGCTGCTCTTGTAAGGCATCTACTTCTTTTTGAGCTTGACCTTTCTCTAAATCAGTCTTCGCATTATCAACTTTATTCTGCGCGGCAGTTAATTCTGCTTCTAAGTCCTGACGATTTTGTTTTATTTCCTCTAAGGCTTTATTCATTTCATCCTTAGATTTTTTAGTATTCTCATCAGTAGATTGTGCGAATTTTCTACCTAATTCTATTAATGTTGCAAATTGTTCTTCTTCTGTTTTTTGGCTAAACTCTTCAAAAGATTCAATACCATCTTTACCCCAATCAATAAGGCTTTGAATAATAGACATCTTATCTGATTTACTAGAAGCTAATGCTCCTAAAGCCGCATCAATAGAAGTTGTAATATTTACTACTTTATTAGAATCTGCTTGAGCTTGTAAGTAATCTAACTGTGCATCAAGATTTTTTACTGATTGGTCTTGATCAAAATCTAACTGAACAAATAACTTTCTTTCATCATCAGTTTGTAAATGGTTTAAATAATAATCATTTAAATCTACTTTACTATTATCCCAATTAGAACCGCCTTCATCTTTACTTTTTGTCGCCTTAGTAATAGCATCTTGTACAGCTCCATAAGAACTAGCAAATTCATCATATGCTCCAGAAGCCTCTAAAGTGGTTTGAGCTAATTCTTTTTGATTTTCAGCTTCTTTTTTAACAGCTTCTAATTGGTCATCTGTTAAAGTTGCGTCCTGGTTATAACCCAACTCTTGTTTAGCAAGCCTTTGAGCTAAATCATCTACTACTTTGCTATATTCTTTAACAGAATCTACATTTACATCACTAAAAGCAGTAAGTGTATCTTGTAAATATTGATTTCCATTAGCATCTTTAAACTCATTGGTTGATTGAGTTAATAAATCATAATCATCTTTTGCTTTTTCAAGCCAACTAACTAAATTCTTATAACCGTCTGAATTCTCTAATTCTTGAAGCTCATCAGCTCCTGCAGCACTAGCATTTTTCTTAGCCTCAGTTACTGCATCAAGAACTTCTTTATAAGTTTCAGCTTCACTCTTGTATGTAGCCTCAATATCGCTTGGGTCATAATCTGCTCGTAAATTTATTTGTCCATTATAAGCATTATATTTAACTTTACTAGAATCTGCTTTATTTAAAGATTCATCTAAATACTTATTATAATGATTTGCATTAATATCTGCTTGATATTCTCCAAATAAAGTGTTACCTCTACCTTTTGTCATACTCTTGGAAAAAGCTATTCCAGCATCTTGCATTGCAGTTTTTGCTGCTTCGGCTTTATCTTCCATTCTAGCTTTAGTAACATCTCTAATAGATTGCTCTAAATCATTATAAGTACCTTGAGCGATAATATTTTCTTCATTAACATTTTCTAATTCAGAATGAGTATCCTTTAAAGCATCTATCTCATTATTTAATTCTTCGGCTAAATCTCGTGTACTGTCTATTAAAGCTGAATTATTATCAGCATTTTTAGTTTCATCAAAATTCTTTTTAGCTTCAGAATATTTCTCAGATAAACTATTTAATTTATCTACTTCTTCTTGAATTTCATCTATTTCGTTTAAAGAATTTTGAGCTTCTTCTCTAGCCTTTTTAATTTCTTCTTCTTTTTTCTGGGAAGCATAACTAATTGCAGCTAATAAAGCCGATATAGCAACAGTAGCTATTCCCAAAGCACCAGCAAATCCTACAGAAGTAGCTTCAGCTAATCCCTTAAATGTAGAAATGGCAGCTTTACCTGCAAATCCTAAAGACATTAATGAAGATGTAGCTGCAGTAATCCTTTCTGAAGTGGTCGCAGATGAACTGGTTATTGTATTAAATCCATTAGCAACAGATTGAAAACTAGAAGTTAATTGAGCTAAAGCCCCAATAGTAGAAAAAATTCCTTCTGAAATTTTAGTTAAATGTTTAGGAATATTAACTTCATTTAAACTTCTTAAGCCTTGTGCACCATTTTGCGCGCGACCTCCTAATTTTTCAAAAGCTTTTCCTAGCTGCTCAACTTGTTTAGCTTCTTCTTCAAACCCTTGAGATTTTAGATTATCAACTAACTCTTTTATTCTATCTTGAGCACTTTTAACACTAATTTCTAATTCAGAAGCAACATCATCACCAGCTAATTCTGTCATGGTGTCTAGAATTTTATTTTTAATTTCATCAAAATTTCCAGACCCATCTTTTAAATGCTGTTGTAATTCATCGAACTGTTTAGTTAATTTTTCAAAACTTGCAGTTCCAGCTAAATCCGCAGAAGTTTCTTCTATTGACTGAATAATTAATTTTAAGCTTTGCTCAAATTGTTGAGCTTTAGTATTTGGATCTTCCCAAATATCTTTTTGCTCAGAAATAGTAGCTTTTAATTCTTTTAATTCTCCAAGAGAAAAAGAAAGCTTTTTAACAGTATCAATTTGTTTCTGATACTCACTAGTAGCTTTAGCTAAATCTTTATTATAATCAACATCAGATTTACCTTCGCTAGTAACAGTTCTATTTGCCATACTAGAAGCTAAACCATTAACTTTAGATTCTTCAGCCTTTTTCTGTTCTTCTATTTGTTTACCAATAGCTTGAATATCTTTATATCTAGCTTCAGTAATTTCAATTAATCTTTGAGCTTCTTCTTTTTCTTGGCTAGATAAATTTTTACTTTCTTTGGCTAAAGTAGCTTTTAATTCAGCTAATTTTGCAGATTGCTGCAATTCTGCAGAATAAGTTAAATTTTCTGCAGTTGGTAAACCAGAAGCTCCAAGCTCATTGTTAGCTACTTGCCTCTGTTGTTTTGCTACTTCTTCAAGCATTTGTGTAGCTTGGGCTTGAGATTTATTAGTTATTAAATTCAATGATGCTAATAAATTATTTAAAGCGCCAGGTACTTCTTTGGCAAACTTTTGCATCATAAATCCTGCAATAGTTCCTAAAATTCCTTGCAATCCACCAAAATTATTAATAACATCATCTAATATATCAAGCGTATTTGCTAAAGCATTATCTAACTTAATAATGCCATCAGTATCAATGAGGTCATCATAAATACCTTCCCAAGATGCTTTAACTCTTTTTCTTGCAGCTTCCCAAGAATCAGCAAAAATATCAGCTTGCTCTTGCAGTGCACCTTCTGAATCATTAATAGTATCAAGATTTTCTTTAAAGAAATCCCAATTATCCATAAGAGAAACTAACTGAGTATATTGACGAACACCGGCTACAGTTTGCGCCAAAGCATTTTGTTGTGCCTTACCTAATGTCCCCCATTTAGATGCTAACTCATCAAGAATAGTATCCATCTCTTTCATCTCACCATTAGCATCTAATACGTCAACACCAACAGCTTTCAAAGCAGATGAATATTTATTTAATGTAACACCATCATCTGCAGTTTCACCTAAATTAAAACCTTGGATACGTGCAAAAATTGTTTTTAATGCAGTACCTACTACATCTTCACTCTGACGAGTTTTAGCTAAAATAGTAGTTAATGCGGCAGTTGCATAATCATATGATAAACCAATTTGGTCACCAACAGCAACGAATTTTTCAAGACCATTTGCAATTTCTTTAGAACTTGATGCAGTTGCAGCACCTAACGCTGTAATTTTATCAGCATATGATTCCAATGATTCAGAACCATCTGCATAGTTCTCCCAAATTGCAGTCATATATTGAGAAACTTCTTCTGCGCTTTCACGTGCAGCATTACCCATCTTAACGGTAATGTCAGTTCTCTTTTTTACTTCTTCATCAGATAAACCTTGTTGATAATAAATTAAACTCGCATCTGTATAATTGGTAGTGGTAGTACTTAAAGCCTTTGCAGCTTCATTTGCTTCTTTAGCAAATGAAGCCATATCATCTGTACTTTTACCTGTTACAATACGAATATTATTTAAAGATTCATCTAAATCTTTTGCATATCCAATAGCAGAACCAAGAGCGCCTTCAAGCCCATGTAAAATATTTGAAGAAAGTTGCCATCTAGCAGAATTCTTCAAAGTGGTCATAAATTCACCTAAACGACCATTTAATTTTAACATCGGCGCATCAGCTTGTGCTATTGCATTTGTTAAACTAGCAAAACTATTCTTACCATCTGTTCCCGCTTTGGTAAGTTCTTTTCTAAAATGTTCAAGATTAGTATTAGACTTACTTAAACTTGTTGCAAATTTTGTTAAATCTAATTTACCTGTATCTGTATTAACAGCATTTCTAATATGCTGTTGTAATTCTTGTGCGGCTTTACTCGCATCTTTTAAATCTTTGTCATCAAAAACCTTAGAAGGAGTTGTTTGAATTTTTTGAAGCTGATTAATTAAATCATCTATTTGCTTTTTAGCAGATGAATTATTAACCGAAAAGCCTAATTCAACATTCAACTTTTTAGCCATTTTTATTTTACTCCTTTCTCTCCGTTATTTCTCTCTTTATCTTGCGCAAAATAAAAAAAGAGGGAAGAGTTAATAATTAACTCTTCCCTTAACTCCTATTAAATTTAATTTCTAAAGCAATATAATTAACCTAATTTGGCTAACACATCACGAAGCAATTTCATATTATCTGGATTACTAAGTTTTTCATTTATAGTATCAGCTTCTAAATTCAAATCTGAATAATCCTGACCAATAGTATCCAAAATACCAAGTGCGCTATTTTGATATTGATAAATAGATTTAATTGTATCTTCAATACCTGCGCGAAGTTCATCATATTCATTACTTGGTATTGCCGCAATAACATTATTAATAACATTATTTGAATTTAATAAATCATAAATTTTTGCAGGATTTTCAAGTTGCTTTTCAGTAAATGTTATATT
>ERZ1026854.1539-NODE-1539-length-14349-cov-4.781797_pt1 | contig 14349 bp, 5 predicted proteins | sample MGYA00380157_ERZ1026854 | MGnify/ENA primary metagenome ERZ1026854 (study PRJEB33269, sample SAMEA4719793) | human gut metagenome | biome: human-associated habitat; feature: organic feature; material: feces | place: Cameroon | collected 2013-10 ...
ACTACATATTGTAACTTTTCTTACAAAATAAATAACGTTTTATTATGTAGTTTGAAGATTTTGCGCTATTTTTGCAAAAAATAACCGTTTGGATGAAACCCAAAAGAAATGGTCAAGAAGCCAAGGCCGAGAAGAAATGGTTGATAAGCCAAGGGCAAGAAGAAATGGGCGATAAGCAAAAGCCGATAAAACACAACAAAAAAACTGTATAGCTATGAGAAAAACAAGACATTATCTCATCATGGCCCTCACTGCTGCCATGACGCTCGCAGGAGCGGCAAAGGCATCAGGTCAATCGTTCATCGTGAACGAAGGTTTTGAGGGCGACGTGTTCCCACCGTCAGGATGGACCACCGTCGACGCCGACGGCGACGGCCACTGCTGGCAGATTGCCACCAGCGGACACGCCACGCTCTACGGCAAGAAGATTGCCATCTCCTACACCTCTAATCCCGACAACGGAAAAGACTATGACGGCACACAAGACAACTGGCTCATAACGCCACAGATCAACGTCACCAACGACCAGTTTACGGTTTCTTACATGTGCTGCGCCGAGGATCTGAACTCGAAGGAGTATTATGAGCTATTGGTATCGGAAACAGGCACCGCACCCGCCGACTTCACACACAAGCTCACAGCCGAGACCCTCGACAACGGATATGAGGACTACCCTGAGAAGAAAAAACATTCTTTCTCGCTGAAAGCCTTTAAAGGCAAGAAAATATACATCGCCTTTCGTCACCACCAGGCAGCGTCTTACGCCCTCGGCATCGACGACGTGAATGTGAGCAACCTCGCTGGCCCGAAAGCGCCGACCGGCCTCACCGCCACAGCAGGAACCGACGGCACATCGGTGGTGCTCAAATGGAAGAACGCCTCAACCACAGGCACAGAAAACGCTCTCACCGCCGTCACAGCCGTGATCTACCGCGATGGCGAGAAGATTGCCACCGTCAGCGAGGGCATGACCCCTGGTGCCGACGCCACCTACACCGACACCGCCGTGCCCTCAGGCAACCACACCTATGCCGTGGCCATGAGCACAGACGAGGGCGAGTCGGGCCGCATCTCAAAGACCATCCATGTGGGTCTCGACATCCCGGCAGCCATTACAGACCTTCAGGCGAAGGCGAACGACGGACAGATAACCATCACATGGAAAGCCCCCACAGCGGGAGCCAACAAGGGTACCTTCGACCCCGCACAGCTCACATACACCGTGACACGCAACGTGGGCGACACCCATCAGACCATTGCCACAGGTCTCAAGGAGACGACCTATAAAGACACGCCGACAGCAGGACAGCTCACCTCTTACACCGTCGTGCCGGTGAACCCGGCTGGCGAGGGCAAGGGCATGACCTCAAGCGAGTTTATCGGCTACGGCCAGACGCTCAAAGACTTTAACATAGCCCCCGATGCCACATCTGAGTATGGCAACCCGAAACTGCCGTTCGACCTCGAATCCAACCAGACAGCCACACAGGTCATGGTCTACCCCTCTGACCTCAAGGGCGCCAAGGGCACCATCAGCGACCTGGTGCTGCGCAACTCGTTCTCTGAATATGCAGACCCCATGACCAGTCCGATGAAGATATGGATGATGGAGACCGATGAGACCTCTCTGCAAAAGGGATGGTTCAAGACCACCGACATGACGCTTGTCTTCGACGGCGACGTGACCTTCAACAAGGGTGCCAACGACGTGCCCTTGCACCTCACCACACCATACAGCTACAAGGGCAGCAACCTCGTGGTCTACATGTTCTTGGGCAAAGGCTCGCGCAGCGGAGCCTATGCTGACCGCTTCTTCGTGGCAGCCAACACCGACAAGCCCAACCGCACACGCACGGTGTCGTCAAGCAGCTCCAACATAGACCTCGACAACATCGCATCGGGCGAGGGAACAAGTTTCGACGCTGCCCTGCCCTACATGCGCTTCATCATCGACGCCACAGGCGTGGCAACGCTCAGCGGCAAGGTGACCGACAGCGAGAGTGGCGAGGCTCTGAAGAACGCCACCGTGCAGATAGGTTCCTTCACCACCTCTTCTGCCGCCGACGGCACCTACAGCTTCTACGCTGCACCCAGCGGCTCACACACCCTCAAGGCCACGGCCAAGGGCTACGACGACTGGTCTGCCGACATCACCCTTCCCGAGAAGGGTTCTGCCTCTCAGAACATCGCCATGACCAAGCGTGCCATGATAAAGCTCAGCGGCAAGGTGAAGCTCAGCGGCGTCAGCGGCAACGTGAAGGATATAAAGGTGAAGCTCAGCGGCTACACCGAGGGCGAAACGGCTACCGATGCCAACGGACAGTTTGCCATCGACGTGTTCAAGGGCGAGGAGAGCAAGCTTACCTTCTCTTATCCGCTCTTCGACAACAGCGAGCTGGTGATCTCTGCCGACAAGGCCACTGCAAGCCAGGAGCTACCAGAGACAACGCTCATGCGAAGCGCCATCGTGCCTTACGGCGTGACAGCAACCGTGGCTCCCGACGGCAAGTCGGCAACCATAACATGGAAGGACCCGCAGACGCGTGACGTCAAGACACAGTGGGCTCACATCGGACCGACCGATGTGAAAAAGAGCACATCGTCAGAATATTATTGCAAGTCCGACTTCTGCGTGGCTCACGCCTTCACCGCTCAAGATGCTGCCGACTCACTCATGGTGGGCACCAGCATTGCTGCCGTCAAGGCGTGGGTTAAGGCCAACGACGGCACGGTGCAAGCCATCGTGTGGCGTGGCACACGCGACGACCATGAGGTGCTCCAGTCGGTGCCCATGACCACATCTTCCGAAGGCGGATGGGCTGTGGCACAGCTCACCACTCCTGTTGAGGTGCGCGAGGGCGAAAACTATATGGTTGGCCTGCGCATAGTGGGCGACGAGAATGCTGAGGTTGGCAACGCCGGCTCTTACAGCAAGGTCAACAACAAGAACTGTCTGAAATGGAGCGAGACAGGCTCAACCTACAACGGCTATTATGGCTGGAACATCGCAGCCCAGTGTGTCATTCCCGGCAGCAAGGGCGAATATGGCGAACCGGCTGTTAGCCTCCCGGCTCCCAAATATAACATCTACCGCACAACCACACCTGTTGACCCGTCAAAGACGAAGGTCATAAAGGAGGGCGTGACCGGCTTTACGGTCAGCGACGACGCATGGGGCACCCTTGCTCCCAACGCTTACACCTACACCGTTCAGGCTGTCTACCCCGCGGGCGAAGCAAACGTAACATCGGCTGAGGCGCTGTCTAACACCGTTGAGCGCCAGACCGATGTCGACGCCAGCATAGAGGCCATCACCTCGCCCGCACGCACCGTTGCCATGCAGAGCGGCGTCACGGTGAAGGTGATGATCAAAAACTATGGCGAGAAGCCGCTCACAACCGTGCCCGTGAAGGTGGTGCTCTCTGACGAGCAGACGCTCGCAGCAACCTATAACGGCAACATAAACAAGGGCGAGAGCGTAGAGTTTGCAGTGGGCGACGTGACGCTGAAGCCTGAGACGGCTTACACCATCACGGCAACAGCCAATGTGGAGGGCGACACCTATGCCGACAACAACAGCGCCGCGCTCCAACTGTTCAACTACACCGATGCCGACCTCCGCGGCTTCCGCTGGGATCCATACGACTATCTTGGCGTCATGACCATTCCGACCAACGCTCCCGAGACGGCTGTATATAAGAAAGAGGTGATGCCTAACGGCTACCGCATAGCTACAGGCGAATATTACAAGGGTTCCTATTATGCTTTCACAGGCGACGGCACATCGTTCATTCCGCGCGAGTTTGTGGTTCTCGACACCCTGACATGGGAGCCGACATTCTCTACATCGCTCAACAACCTGGTCTTCGACGTGACCTACAGCTACGCCGACCACACCATGTATGCTCTCGTCATAGACAAAGAGCAGCTGGTGCTCGCATCAATAGACCTCGCCACGGGAGCACAGAAGCTGCTGGCACCTATCGACCGCAAGCTCTCTACGCTCGCTGCCGACAACAAGGGCACGCTCTTCGCCATCGCCAACGACGGATGCCTCTACACCCTCGACAAGAAGACGGGCACAACAACGCTCGTGGGGTCTACCTCGATCACCGACATCGCGCTCTACCATTCCATGACCTTCGACCACAAGACGGGCCGTCTGTTCTGGGCTCACAACGGCGACTTGTCGTCGGGCGAACTGCTGGAGCTTGACCCAGCCACGGGCAAGTCGACATTCATCGGAAAGGTAACCTACAAGGATTATCCTTCTCACACCGTGGGTCTCTACATTCCTTACGATGAGGGCACAACGGGCATAACATCTACTCTTGCCGACGGCACCGACAACAAGCTCACCGTCTGTGGCAACACAGTGGCTGCTCCTGCCGCCACACTCTTCACCGTGACCGACGTGGCTGGTCGCACCGTCCTCTCTGCCCACGCCTCAACCATTAGTCTCGCCGCCCTGCCTCACGGGCTCTACATCGTCAAGGCTGAGGGATGCGACGCTTTAAAGGTAAAAAAGTAAAAAGGTAAAAAGGTAAAAAAAGGCTGACGCCGTTGAGGCAAAGCCTTTTTAAGGGAAAAGTGAAAAACGAAAAGTGAAAAATCCTATAGTCTTTTTTTAAAGGTAAAAAAGGTAAAAAGGTAAAAAAGGCTGACGCCGCATTAGAATTATTAAGCTCCATAGGGTTTCTGAACCTTATGGGGCTTTTTTACCCTGTTTTTGCCTATGCTTTAGGCAAATTTTATCTCATTTTGCCTATGTTTTAGGCAATTTTCATCTTATTTTTGCCTATGTTTTAGGAAAATTTTATCTCGTTTTTGCCTATGTTTTAGGAAAAAAGCTGTATCTTTGCAACACAAACCAACGACATAACCGTTATGATACACAGGCTATTAATCGACAACTTGACCGAGTGGAGCAAACACGAGAACAGGAAGCCTCTTGTTCTACGCGGAGCACGACAGGTTGGCAAGACCACGCTCATTGACCAATTCAGCAAGCAATATGACAGCTACATTAAGCTCAACCTGGAGCAAAGCAACGATGCAAAGGCATTCGCCGTCTCCGACAATGTGGCTGAAATTTTCCAATATATCTGTTTGCAGAAGAAGATAACGGTAGACAGGAACAAACGCACACTGCTCTTCATCGATGAGATACAGAACGAACCGAAGGCCGTCGGACTGCTACGCTATTTCTACGAGGAGATGCCGTGGCTACACATCGTGGCTGCCGGGTCACGGTTGCAGACGCTCATAAAGCAACGCATCTCGTTTCCCGTGGGGCGTGTGGAGTATATGTCGCTTCGTCCGTGCTCGTTCCTCGAGTTTTTGAACGCCACATCCAACGAGCCATTGGCTGAGATGATACGCCAACAGAACGTTTCGCCCGTCTACCACGACATGCTCATGAGTCTGTTCAACCGCTACACGCTCGTGGGCGGAATGCCGGAGGCGCTGATGAAATATGCCTCTAGCAATGACGTAACAACCCTTTCGCCCATTTACCGTTCGTTGCTTAACGGCTACAATGAAGATGTTGAAAAATATGCCAAGAACGCCAGCCAGGTTAACGTCATACGCCATCTGCTCACACACGGATGGGCTGAAGCAGGACAAACAATAACGTTCAACCGCTTCGGGGGCAGCAACTACACAAGCAAGGAGGTACACGAAGCTCTTGAGGTTCTGCAAAACGCGTTCCTGCTCAACCTCGACTATCCCGTAACGACAGTAAAGGTCCCTGCCATACCTGCCACAACGCGACAGCCCAAGCTGATATGGCTCGACTCGGGCATAATGAATTTCTCGGTTGGCATACAGACAGAATATCTACAGAACAGCTCTCTGCTCGATGTGTGGAAAGGCCATGCTGCCGAACAGATTGTGGCTCAAGAGCTGCGCATCGTCCTCGACCGCAACTACCGCAACGAGCAGTTTTTCTGGGTTAGAGACAAGAAGGGGTCGACGGCTGAGGTCGATTTCGTGTGGCAGCACCATGCGACGATCGTACCCATAGAGGTGAAGTCGGGAACCAACGCTCATCTTCGCTCGCTACATTCGTTTATGGACACCGCCGAATCTGCCGACATTGCCGTAAGGGTATGGCCAGGCAAATACAGCATAGACGACGTGACGACACCCAACGGCAAAACGTTCCGTCTGATAAACCTCCCGTTCTATTATGTAGGGATGATTGACAAAATTTTGGACAAAGCGACCGATTGAATGGAGAACAAAGCGACCGATTGAATGGAAAACAATTCAACAGCTTAGGCAGACAACGCTACAACGTTGTTAATAAACAAAACGCTTTTTTTACAAAATTCTCATAACATATTATTCGTCTTTTTGAAAAAAAAGTTACTTTTGCAAAGAAATAAGGCAAAAAAAACGCACAAATGTCATTTCAGAAAAATGACATTGCCTGTCGTTTTAACACCAGAAGCAAAAAAATAAGTAGCCGTTTTAACAAAAAAGCAAATGAAACGTAATGGATTTTTCTTAATAAGCCTTCTCTTTGCATCGTCCATAACAGTCCACGCACAAGCCAACGCTCCCAAAGATTCGCTCACCATGGAAACCATGATGCACAATCTTCCTGAAGTGATGGTAAAAGGTTCGCGCCCCATTGTCAAGGTAGAGCGCGGCATGCTGACATGCAATATGCCGCTGCTCATAAAGCAGCTGCCTGCCGACAACGCTTACGAGGCATTGACACACATACCTGGCATCAGCGATGCCACAGGCAAGATATCGTTCTCTGGCAACGAGGTGACGCTGATTGTCAACGGACAAGCCACCACGTTGACACAGGAGCAGCTGACAGAACGTCTTAAGGCAATGCCTGCCGCACAGTTGGCAAAAGCCGAAGTCATGCTGTCTGCCCCCGCCCGTTATCATGTGCGTGGCATGGCTATCAACATCATCACGAAAGACAACGCCGGCACCAATCAGCTGTCTGGACAGGCCATTGGTGGCTTGAAACAAAACAAATATGCTAAGGAATTTGGCGATTTCAATATATCCTTGCAAAGGGGTAAGTTCGGACTCGATGCACAATATAAATATGTAGACGGCTACTCCTACGGAGAAAACACACACATTGTAAATCATCCACTTGGCGACAAGCGCGTAAAATATGATGACGAAACAGGACAAAAGTCGTTTGGCATTACCCACAGCTACCGGCTGGGTATGAACTATGCCTTTAGCAAGAACCATCGTCTTGACATCGCATATACGGGTAAATGGGACAAGACGTGCTCAAACAGCAACACTACAGGATCGAGCATCAGCGGAATGCATCATGACAGCCATGAGTATCTGCACAATGTGGATGTCAACTACTCGCTTCCTTTCGGACTCACCCTTAACGGTTCATACACCCACTATCGCACACCTCAGCAGCAAGTTCTCGACGGAACGATGATTGTGGATGAAAACACAGCAACGACGGAACGCAACCTTACAAGCGGCAGCAAGCAGACCATCAACAAATGGATGTTCACGGCAGACCAAACCCACTCGCTGGCACACGGCTGGGGATTGTCGTATGGCGTGAAAGGGCAGTTTGCAAGCAACAAGAGCTATCAGACCACCGTCAACAAGGATGGAAGCGTCCTGCCTGACGGTACAAGCAGCGTCGACATAAACGAGCGTATATGGAACCTGTATGCTGGGTTCAGCAAGCAGATAAGCAAGGCTGTCAGTGTTGAAGCATCAGTTGCCGCCGAGCAATACCACTCGCCGATATGGGACAAATGGCGCGTCTATCCTACGCTCAACGCTTTATGGAACATCAACGACAACCATCTGCTAAACCTCTCGTTCAGTTCTGACTCTGAGTTTCCGAGCTATTGGTCAACCATGAGCAACGTGTTCTACTCGTCCACCTACACCGAGATTCATGGCAATCCCGACCTGAAGCCCTTCTCTTATTATAATGTCAACCTGATGTGGCAGATAAAGCGACGTTACACACTCATGGCTTTCGCAAGTCTGAAGCCCGATTATTTCGTGCAGTTACCCTACCAGACCACCGACCGCATGGCGGTGATAATGAAGGAAACCAATTTCAACTATTCAAACAGCTTCGGGCTGCAAGCCTCTGTCATCTTCAATGCAGGCCAATGGCTCAACGGCAACGTGTTTGTCATGGGAACCTACAAGCACGACAAGAGCGACCATTTCTTCGACCTGCCTTTCGACCGCAAGAAGCTATCTGTCGTCCTTGGAGGCACCGCATCCGTAAAACTCTGTAGCACGCAGGACCTCCGTCTCATCCTTAATCCGTTCTATCAGACAAAGGCTATACAAGGAGTCTATGACATCAGTCCAATCTTCAGCATGGATGCCAAACTGCAATGGTCGTCGCACGACGGAAGATGGGGTGTGCGTCTCAACGGCAGCAACATCTTCAACAACCCATACGACACCCGCTCCGTGCAGGGCAACCAAGACTACCGCATGAAGATCAACTACAACTGGTCGTCGCTCACCCTCGGTGTCATTTATAAGTTTGGCGGCTACAAGGAAAAGGATGTAAAGGCTGTAGACACCTCACGCATGGGACATTAAAAAAGAATAAAAACATGAGATTACGACAACTTTTAAAGGTAAAAAAGTAAAAAGGTAAAAAGGTAAAAAAGGGCTGCCGCCAGTGGAAGCCCCTCTCCAGCACTCCCCACTAAAAGGAAACATGAACAGCCCCTCTCCAGCTCTCCCCGCTAAAAGGGAATATGAACAGCCCCTCTCCAGCTCTCCACGCCGGGGAGAGGGTTGTTGATGGAGAGAGGCTTTCACTTTCCACTCTTCACTTTCAAGGGGATAGTAGGAGAGGGGCTTCCACTGGCGGCAGCCCTTTTTTACCTTTTTACCTTTTTACTTTTTTACCTTTAAAACACCACCTTCACCCCCGCAGGCAGCCCCACCTTTCCGTTGTTGACAACGAGCTGCAGGCCGGGACAGTCGGCGAAGCAGGTGGTGTAGAGCCAGTAGCTGTCGTCGATGAGCTTGTCTCTGAGTGTCGAGTTGACGGTGATTGTCTTAAGGCTGCGGCAGCCGGAGAACGCACCGTCATCAATATCTGTAACGCTGGCAACGTTGAGGTTGGTGATGGGAGTGCCACTGAAAGCCCTTGCACCGATCTTCGTCAGGGTGGAGGGCAGGTTAACCGTTCTGAGGCTCTTGCAGCCATAGAACATGTGTTCCGGCAGTGTGCGCAGATTCTTGGGCAGCGTGACGGTGGTGAGCATCGCGCAGTCGCGGAACATGTCGTAGGTCATGTCTTTGTTGAGCGTGGCCGGGAACGTGACGCTTTGCAGCTTGGAGCATCCGGCAAAGCAGCCCTCTATCAGCTCCATGTTGACACCGGCAAACGTGACCTTCGTGAGGTTTGTGCAGAAGCTGAATGCCGAGCCCTCAATCCTCTTCACCGAAGCCGGGATGACAAGTTCCTTGATGTCTGTACGCCAAAACGCCTTGAGTCTTATCTCCTTCAGCGTGGAGGGCAGCACCACGCCGTTGATCTTGGCACCCTCGAAGGCCGATGCCGCGATGAACGTGACGGGATATTTCGCGCCGTTATACTCCACATAGTCGGGTATGACCACGGTTTTGCCTGACAGCGCCACCTTCTCCACCTTGTCTACAAACGCCCTGCGCTCTTTCACATGCACCGCATAGTAGACGCCGCCCAGGTCTATCTTTCCGCTGCCGGCGTCGCCACCCACCACGGTGCCTCTCTGGCCTGTCGATGCGCTGACCTTGGTCTTGTTTGGCTGCGGGTTCCATTTGGTCCACGCCATCTTGTGCGCGTTCTTCACGCCACCGTGTTTCACAAAGTAGGCGGTCATGTCGGCATAATTGTCAAACTTTTTCTTCAGCGTGAACAGCGGTTCAAGCGATGAGCGCACCATGCGCTTGTAAGCGTCTGACGAGATGGCACGCACCACCGTGCGGTGGTTAAGGTTGATGACCCAATTATAGGCCTCGGCGTTGTCATATTCGTCCATCGCCTCGTCCATGCCCTCCTTCATCTTCTCTATCGACTCTATGCGGTCGAGAATTTCATCGCTCACGAGGTTGGCATAATGAGCAGCCGGGCTCAGCGACATGTCGGCATAGTCGCTTGCGGTGCTGAGCATGTTGTGCATGTCAACCAGGCTGGCGTTGGTGAGCGTTGCAGGGTCGGGCATTTTTTCGCGCCATGCCACCTGCTTGTCAGCCTTGGCCGGCGGTTCCACAGGCTTAAAGGTCTTCACGCCCATCTCGGGAGCCGCGTCGTAGCCCAAGGGTGCGAGCAGCGCCGTGTGTACCTTCGGTATGCGCACATCAGGCTCCACGTCCTCCGCGTTGCGGTTGTTCTTGGCACCCACCATGGCGTCGACACGCTTCTCCAGATCGCTGTTCTTCTTGCTTTTAGGAGCCGTGACCTTGGTTTTCGGCGTCGTCTTGTCGAGCGCGTCTCCCACCTTTTTCTCTATCTGCTTGGTCACATTCTTGAGCTTACCGAAAAACCCTTGTGCGTTTGCATCGTAATGGCCTACAGACAAAAGCAGAACACTACACAAAACAAATGGTTTGATTTTCATAAATTGGTTTTTGTTAGATTTCGTTATTATTTTCGATTGTTTATTTTTGCATAGATAATGCAAAGATAGCAAAAGTTTATTGACAGATTGAGAAAAAGGAAAAAATTTTAAAGGTAAGTGAAAAACGAAGAGTGAAGAGTGAATAATTCGATTGTCTTGATTTAAAGAGAAAATAAAAAGAGGAAATAACGAAAACTAATGATAACAATAGTTTTTCGACAATTTTCGCTTCATAAAAACATGACGAATAAAAAAAATGTGTATCTTTGTAAAAGTATATGAAAGAAGAGACACAACAAACGGCTCTTTTATTACAAATAAACCAAAAAAACATCTCTATAGAACAATTTGCTTAACAAACAATCACAAAAAAGGCTAAAACAATCCCAACGAAGAAAAACGTCACAACAAAAAACAACCCCAACAAAAATCAATTGCCACAACGAAGAGAAACGCCCCAACAAATAGAGAACGCCCCAACGGAAAACGGATATATAAATTTCTAAAAACCAACAATTATTATAAAAACATGAAGAAGGACATCTCTGCCTCTAAAATGGCAACATGCCTCTTAGGCATTGGTCTCATGCTCTCTGGCTACGGATGCACAGACAGCAACTACGACCTTTCCAACATCGACACAACCGTAGGTATCGGCGGCGACTCACTGGCCATTCCCGTGAGCAGCACGGAAGACATTAAGCTCGACGACATCTTGGAACTAGACAACAGTGACCTCATATCTACTGAGGCCAACGGCGACTATGTGTTCAAGAAAGAAGGCGATGCCGTGACACCTGCCCGTCCGCAGGTCGACGAGATCGTGGTCATAAACCAGCAGATAAGCAACAACGACCTTATGATCGATGTCACAGCCTCTCCAGCACGCCGGAACAAAGCCTCGGTGAAGCACGCGCCGGGAGCCACCGCACCCATTACCGTGGAGGGCGTGGTGACAACGTTTAGCTACGAGAGCGACCGGCAGAAGGATGTCAAGGACCTGCTCGAAGCCGACATCGACGCCGACCTCAACATCAGTGTGGTGTTCTCAAGCGAGCTGAAGCGCGTGGTCAACTCGTTCAAGACCATGACGTTGCAGATGCCAGCCTACATGACCTTCGACAACCCCACCACAACACCTGCCTACGCCTCGTTCGACGGCCACAACATTGTGTTCAACAACGTGAGCACAGCATCCAGCATAAGCATCAAGGCAAAGCTCAAGAAGCTCCACTTCGGCAAGGCTGCCGCTGCCGGCAACAAGCTCGTCTTCGACAAGACAAAGCAGAAGGTGGAGATCGAGGGACAGGTCAAGGCAAAGGTGGTGTTCGACGACATCAACGCCGTGAGTGCTGACGCATCGCAGTGTTACATACGCACACGCATGACCATGGACAAGATCACCGTCACAGGAGCACAGGGCAAGTTCTACCCGAGCATTGAGCTGTCCGACCTCGGCGAGGTGACCATAAACAGCGTGCCCTCCTTCCTCACCGACGACGACGTGAAGATTAACCTCTACAACCCCATGATCGACCTCAACATCGACAACAACATGAACGTGGAGGGCAAGGTCGACGGCGTCATAACAGCCTATGACGACAAGGGCAGGGTCATGGCAACAGTGGACGTGCCAACCATGACCGTACAGCCAAGCACAGCCGACGGCGTGAACACCACAACCCGTCTGCGAATATGCAAGAACGACAGCTACAACCCCGACAACCGACAGCTCGTGATCGTGCCATCGCTCTCTGACCTCATGACACGCATTCCGAAGAAGCTCACGTTCAAGGCCGACATGAAAGCCAACAGCGACCGCGTGAGCACCATAAAGCTCGGCAACAGAGCACATTACTGCATTGCGCCTTCCTACTCTGTCCTCGCGCCCCTCGCCTTCGACAAGGGTGCTCAGATTGTCTATCGCGACACGCTCGACGGATGGCACGACGACATCGACGACTATGAGCTCACCAACGGAGCCTACCTCAAGCTCACGGCGAAGATAAGCAACAGCGTGCCTGCCAACCTCGCCGTCACAGCCTATGCCATAGACGCCGACAAGAAGGAGGTGAGCCAGGACCGCATACTGGTGGAGGTGCGCAACAGCGTGAAGGGATCGGCTGACGGCACAACACCCGTCACATCGCCCATGGACATACGCATCTACGAGAAGACAAAGGGTGCCCTCAAGACCATCGACGGTCTGGTGCTTAAGGTGGAGGCGGCGGCCGGCACAGGCAACGACGCCATTGTGGGCAAGACCATAAACGCCAACACACAGACGCTCAAGGTGAGCGACATCGTCATCAAGCTGTATGGACGTGTGGTAGCTGACCTCAACTAAATTTTTACGAACCTCCTTAACAACAGACAATTTTTCTTATGAAACGATTCAGAAAATATATCCTTGCAGCCATCGTCGCCGCTTCGTGCGGGGCTGCCTCGGCACAGACCTTCAACTCGGCCTACTTCACCGACGACTTTAAGTTTCGCCACACCATGAACCCAGCTTTTGCAAACGAGCAAAACTATCTATCGCTGCCGGCATTGGGTAACGTGAGCGTGAGCATGCACGGCAACTTCGGACTGGGCGACATTCTCTTCGACAACCCCAACTATGGACACGGAAGCGACAAGCAGAAGACAACCTTCATGAACCCCTATATCTCGGCCGACGAGGCGCTGAAGGGCTTCAGCAAGGGCAACAACCGCCTGACGGGCGACGTGAACCTGACGCTGCTCTCGGCTGGCTTCAAGGGCTTCAAGGGATATAACACCATCGAGCTGGGCATACGCTCCACCGTGGGCGCCGTGCTGCCCTACGAGCTGTTCGAGTTTGCAAAGAACACGGGCAACCAGACCTACAACATCGGTGACGTGTCGATGAACGCCATGGCCTATGCCGAGCTCGCCTTCGGCCATTCGCACCAAATCAACAAGAACCTGCGCATTGGTGCCAAGATGAAGCTGCTCTTCGGTGCAGCACGCGCCGACGTGAAGCTGCAAAACCTGAAGGCCGACCTCGCACAGAACGACAAGTGGACGGTGAGCGGACAGGGCGTAGCCAACGTCTCGATGAAGGGCTTCTCTTATGTGGAGAGCCAGGAAGAATATAACGACCCGAGCAAGGGCACATATAATAAGGTGGACGACGTTGACGTTGACGGAGCCGGACTGGGAGGCTTCGGTATGGCCTTCGACCTCGGAGCTGTCTATAAGATTGACAAACACTGGACGGTGAGCGCTGCCGTGACCGACCTCGGCTTCATAAACTGGACAAACAACATGCAGGCGGCAAACCGAGCAAAGACGTTCACCTTCAACGGATTCCACGACACATCGGTGACATCGGACGGCGGCAACACCATCGACGACCAGACAGACAAGTATGGCGACCAGCTCGCCGACTTTGCCAACCTCAAGGACGAGGGCGACAAGGGAAAGCGCACAACGGGCATCGGAGCAACCATTAACCTGGGTGCCGAATATGTGCTGCCGGCTTACAAGAAACTTAAGTTTGGCGCTCTCAGCTCCACTCGTCTCTATGGCAAATATTCATGGACCGAGGGACGCGTCAGTGCAAACATCTCTCCGCTCAAGTGGGTCGACGGTGGAATAAACTTCGCTGTCAACTCGTTCACAGCAAGCATGGGATGGATCGTCAACTTCCACCCCAAAGGCATCAACCTCTTCGTAGGCATGGATCACCTTCTCGGAAAACAGTCGAAAGAGGGAATACCGC
>ERZ1026854.1541-NODE-1541-length-14328-cov-4.223219_pt1 | contig 14328 bp, 11 predicted proteins | sample MGYA00380157_ERZ1026854 | MGnify/ENA primary metagenome ERZ1026854 (study PRJEB33269, sample SAMEA4719793) | human gut metagenome | biome: human-associated habitat; feature: organic feature; material: feces | place: Cameroon | collected 2013-10 ...
GATCCATACTGATCGATGCAAACACACAGACAAGAGGCTTTTTGATGATATTGGTAGCATCGGTAAGACCGCCCATCCCGGTTTCCAGTACAACCACATCGCACCCTTTTTCTTTAAAATATAAAAAGGCAAGGGCGGTTTCAAATTCGAAAGGTGTCGGATGCTCCAGACCATCCTGTACCATTGTTTCACAGACTTCCTTGAGTCGCTCCACATACCGGCACAGTGATTTTTTAGAGATCATCCTGCCGTTGATCTGAAACCGCTCTCTGTAGTCTGTGATAACCGGCGAAATATACCGTCCGGTCCTGTATCCACACGCTGTAAGCGTCTGGCTGACCATCGCGACAATGCTGCCTTTACCATTGGTCCCGGCAACATGGATAATGTTCAGTTCATCCTGCGGATTGCCAATTCTTTTGCACAATTCCCGGATGCTCGAAAGTCCCAGATGGCTTCCCAGCGCCTGTAAAGAATCTATATATTCAAACGTCTCTTTTTCCGTCATTTCATAATCCGTCTTTCTACGATCATACTCTTAATATAAAACAGAAAGGGCTCTGCCGGATATGCAAAGCCCCTTTACATTTGCAATTTAATATCGAAAATGCATCGTGCACACCAGAGTGCGTATATACACCAGCACGCACAGTGCACATTTGACTGCAGTATGTATATCAGAATGCATCATCCATATCCGCATCAAGATCGTGACCATCCTCAAGATCATGACCATGTGAGATATTTTGTGTATTTAAGGTACGTCTCTTCATACGCTGCTCTTCTGATTCCTTTAAAATGAAATCCTTGATCGCACGGGCATTTTTCACATGGATCAGTTTGAGGTGGCGATGTGTGGTATCACCGGTAAAACATACAACCGTGCCCAGCCCGAAAATCCGTTCCATCAGGGATGTCTCAAGCTGAACATCTGTCACTTTATACATATAGCAGTCATCCTCTACGGTCTTAAAAAGCCCTGCTTTGATATTGATCACATTTTCTTTGATGGTATACACTGTAAATGTCCAGGGCAAACCAAAAAACAATATTCTTTTTCTTTCTCTGAATTCCATAAGAACCTCCTGTTTTTTCCTTACACTATGCTGACATTTTACCATAGGATTACATTTTTTTCCACATTTTGATTCCTAGACCATGCTTTTTTCAATATATTTTTCTTCGCAATATTTGCAGCGGTAAATTTCTTTTTCTTCGTCCGTCAAAACAAAGATATGCGGCAGCCCCTGTTCAATAGAAGTAATACAGCGGGGATTTTTGCATTTGATGACATTTTTGATCTCTCTTGGAAGCACCAGCTCCTTTTTGTCAACAATCTCGCCATCCTTGATCACATTGACCGTGATGTTGTGATCGATAAACGCTAAAACATCCAGATCCAGCATATTGATATCACATTCTACCTTTAAAATATCTTTTTTGCCCATCTTATTGCTTTTGGCATTTTTGATAATGGCAACTGTACAATCAAGCTTGTCAAGCATCAGATGATGATACAAAGAAAGGCTCTTTCCTGCCTGAATATGGTCAAGTACAAATCCTTCCTCGATTTTTCCTACATTAAGCATCTTTTTATCTCCTTTTAAAACTATGTTGCATGACTGTACGGAATCAGACTGATCTGTCCGAACAGCTACTTATTATTTTCATTCCATATGTCGTATCGCAAACACAACGTGCTCTGTATTTATACCAGATCTAACAAGGTCAAAATCAGGGCCATGCGCACATACACACCGTACTGTACCTGCTTGAAATATGCTGCTCTGGGATCATCGTCCACTTCTACAGAGATTTCATTTACACGGGGAAGCGGATGAAGTACCAACATATCATCCTTTGCCATGCTCATTTTGTTTTTATCCAAAATGTAAAAATCTTTTAATCTGACATAGTCTTCTTCGTTGAAGAAACGCTCTTTCTGCACCCTTGTCATATACAGGATATCCAGCTCGCCAATGCAGTCCTCTAACTTGATACATTCACGGTATGGAATGCCTTTCTCACTGAGCATTTCACGAATATAATCCGGAACACGCAGCTCTTCCGGTGAAACGAAAACAAACTGTATATCATCATAACGTGACAGCGCATTTACAAGTGAATGGACCGTACGTCCAAACTTCAAGTCACCACAAAGACCAATGGTAAAATGGTTCAGTCGGCCTTTCAAACTGCGGATTGTCAGCATATCGGTCATTGTCTGGGTCGGATGCTGATGTCCTCCATCGCCCGCATTGATAACCGGAATTCTGGATTTGGAAGCCGCTACCATAGGCGCTCCTTCCTTGGGATGACGCATAGCGCAGATATCTGCAAAACATGAAATAACCCGGATCGTATCCGATACACTCTCTCCTTTGGATGCGGAGGACGAATTGGCGTCTGAAAATCCGATTACCCTTCCTCCCAGATTGATCATGGCTGTTTCAAAGCTCAGCCTTGTACGTGTACTGGGCTCATAAAAACAGGTTGCAAGTTTTTTTCCTTTGCATTTTTCATTGTACTTCTCCGGATTTTTTTCAATGTCATTGGCAAGGTCAAACAGCTTGTCCAATTCCTCCACTGAAAAGTCCAAGGGATTCATCAGGTGTCTCATATCAATTATTCCTTTCTTTCTATCAATTTGGCATGGATTGCCATAAAAAATCGAAGAGAATAAATTCCCTTCGATTTAATAACTAACTCATAAATGAAACTAATTCATCAACCGGCTTTCTCTTTGGAGCTTCCGGATCAATATCAGGATATCCAATTGGAATCAATGCTACCAGTTCTCTGTCTTCCGGTATCTGTAATAGAGATTCTACGACCGGTCGGTCAAACAGTCCCATGATAACAGTACCAAGACCAGCTTCATAAGCTGCTAAGCACAATGTCTGCGATGCAACACCTGCATCATACATCTGCCATCCATCTTTTCTATCTGTTGAATAAGAACCGTCTCTTTCGAATCCGGATCTGTTTTTGATAACAGTAACGGCAACTAATGCGGGAGCATTTTGGATAATTGTTCCATTTCCCGGAAAAATAGAAGTGCCTTCTGTTGCGATTTTATTTTTGAGGTCACCCTCTACTACGATATAGCGGGTGATCTGTGTATGTTTCCAGCTTGGTGCGTATGAAGCAGTCTCAACAATCTGCTTTAATAATTCGTGATCTACAGCATCTGATTTGAATTTACGAATGCTGCGGCGACCTAAAATACATTCTTTTGCTGTCATGGAAAGTACCTCCTTTTGTATTTTATTTTACTTAGAATACCATATATGGATTTTGCTTTCAATGGGGAATGGGGATTATTTTTTATTTCAGAATTTTCCAAAGCGGATTTTGCTTTGATCCCACTCTCTTTATATATCCTTTGTCTCTTAGTGAGTCAAGTGCTCTCTGCACCGTTCTTACCGTCTTCGATATTTTCTCTGCAATCTCGTCTCGAGAAGAATCGGGCTTCTGTTTTAAAAGTGCGAGTACAGACATCTCTGTTCCGTTCAAAGTGACATCTAAAGTGACATTCAAAATGTCACTTTGGATTTGCGGACGATAGATAATAAACTTAAATCCATTGGCCGTATTTTCATAAGAATATTTCACTCCAGCATCCTTACAAAGACTATGTATACGTTTAAATCCACTTCCAAATTGTTCGATGGATTTATTCAAATACAAAATTTTAGATATCGTAGCATTTCTAATTTCTGACTCAAAATTACCTTTGACATATTCTTCCGGAGTATGCTTACTTGCATATTCACCAGGACTGTAAATTGTAATCATCCCTGGATGAATACAAATTTCATGATTCGTTCTGCCGTTGTAAATGGCATGAGCAAAGCTATTAGCCAAAACCTCTCTGATGACTGCTACTGGTATCTCTGGGACCTCTTCCCGTTCAACACCTGTAATTTCACTTTTCCAACGAAGATTCTTTAAAATATATTCTTCGGCTATGGCAAGCAGATTATAGATATTATCCTCATACATTTTCATGTCAAGAATTGTAAGTTTCTCATTGGTTGCAAAAATTCCAGCCTTTAATGTTACTGGATGAGTATTTCCAAAAAGCACTTTTCCTGCATTCGTCAAATGACCATCTACTACAAGACCAAAGTGATTTAACACAATAGGACATGTATATCTGCCCTCGGGCAATCTTCCAGCGGCAACCGCTTTCTGCCAAAATGTTTTGATTGCTTTTCTGTCAATCTGTTTTTCAGTCGTTTCAGATTTTTCTTTTTCCCATTTCCCGCGATATTTATTAGCTGAAAAGAATTCCCTGAGTTCTTCTGGTGTAACCTCGCGATCTTCATCTGCGGTCCTTAGATAGTACCTTCCAGCAGCAGAATATGGTGCATTTTCTCCACTGAATTCCACCTTGATCAAATGTCTGCCATCCAAGATCACCTCTTCAATAGCAGGATATATTTGTGGACGGATACTCTCGTAGACCAATCTTGAGACATCTCTTAAAGATGATTCTGACACATTCTGACCGATTACATCTCCATTGGGTTTTACCCCGAAATAAATCGTTCCAATTCCATGCTTATTTAAAATTGATGATATAGAAATCATCGCTTCCTTTATTTCTCCGGTTGATTTCTTAAATTCCAGAGTTTCCGTTTCTTTGCCCAGATTCATAATGATGCCCCTTTCTTCAAAGTGACACTATTATACATCAAAGTGACATTTTTATCACTTATTTTTTGAAGCTTAATAATTTTATAAACTTCAGCGACATCCTTTTTACACTCTTAATATCCGATAACGCAAAGACACAATCATTATGGTCAAACATTGCCGCATTTATTCCAGCTTGATTGCCTTTTTTGATTTCTACTTCAGAATTTCCCAAATACTTCATCATATACATCATCAGCAGAGGAATTAATTGAGTCATGCATTGTTTCTACAGGTTCAATTTGAAGCGCTTCAAGCAGAAAGCTTTCCTGTACTGCCTTTCGTGCAGATTCTTCTGACAAATTATACCGTCTTATTAAGTTTAAAATAACACAATTCATATAAGATAATGCCCTCATATTCATGGTTAATTCCTCCTTGTATTCAGAACATGAAACTTTTTAATGCACTTCAAACATTCCACTACTCCCACAAAATCTGATCCATAATATACGGATCCTTAATCTTGTCATCCTGCGCAAACAGTAAGATTTTACTCATAATCTCCGCAGTCTTGGGATCCTCATCAATAAACGGCAGGAAAATCTTGCCACGTGACTGTGAGTGTACCGGCAAAACATTGATCATATGGTTGCCCATCTTGTGGATGATGCCGCTGCCAAGCTGGATCGTATACTTGCCATATTTGCCATCGATATAAGCATGCGTGCCCTCAAAGCGCACATTGGAAAGCTTAAATAATTTTGCATTAAATTCACAAATTACCTTGCGCATCTCAATCGTTGAATGGCTGGTTTCGGGGTCAACACCGCCAACATGTGCCACACTGACAGCCAGATCCACATCACGCATGACCTCGGAATAGACAATATCGGGAACATCCTTTAGCTTCATCTGTTCAAAGCTTTTCCGATTGTAAAAGGCTACATATTCCAGTGTCGGTGCTTCTACATCTGGCGGTGAAAACCAGTCCGCCAGAGCATAGATCGTGGCAATGATATTGTCCTTATAATAAATCTTCTGCAAACCGTCCTCATAATCTGCGATCCATCTTCTGTTTCTGAGTGCTCCCACTGTCTTTTGCGGCTGGATCTGATTGCCGGCAAACATGCGGGACATATTGCTCTCCTGTTCCTCAGGAAGCTTCACATAAAGCTCACGGAATACCTGTTTAAACGGCTGCTTTTTACCGGTCTCATTTCCCTCTTTTAAGAAGGTCTGCTGGAGTGCACTCCATTTGCCGGATTTGAAAAGATCATATGGATGGGCAATTCTTAGGGAAATATCGCCCGCGTTTTCTGGCTTTTCGGTTGCAGGAACAAATTCGTATTCTGTTTCCTCTCTGCTCTCCTGCCCATCACTTTCTTTTGATACATACTGCAACAGCGTACCATCCTCACCGATACGGTAAAGCCCAGTCTTTTCACTTTCATCTGCTTTTACAAAAATCAGGCTGGTAATGATTGCCCGGATGACCGGATTTTCACAAAGCCTGCAAAGCTCTGACAAAGAATAAGCTTCCCGTTCCTCCATGGCATTTTCAAACATTTTGACAGACCGGGAGTACTGATCTTTAAGCTTTGTATGAAACTCCTTGATCTGTAAAAATTCCTCGTCCTTTTTGAGCGGCGCAGGCACACTCTTTATCATCTTGCCATTCTTTGAAATAAGTAGCTGCGAACGTCCGTTTTCATCGACAGCGATCGTAACAACATAGTCTCCGATGGCGGTACCTTCAAAATATCCGACATTGGCGCGTACTAATGCCGTCTCCATGGCAAGGATCAGTCTGAGACTGTCCGCATAACCTGCCACGGTAGCCAGATTTCGAAGCGCCATTTCCACAGCCTTGGCCTCGCTCGCCCTGCGCTGTGCACCAAACTGTTTGCTTTCTTTTAAAAACTTCTGGAAAAACTCGTAGCGGTGCAGTTCATCGGCTTCATCCACGATCGGCACAATACCACAGCTCATCAAAACATCCTTGTTTCTCTTATCCTCAACCTGTTTTTCGAGTTCTTCCAAGCTAACCTTTCCCAAAGCCGCATCCGCATATTTTCTCGCTCTTGCATGCTTTGATCCGTCAGAGATATATTTTGCAGCCTTATAAAGCTTGCCAAACATTTTTTCACCAAGCTTTTCATAACATTCATAAAACCACTTTACATCAAAGGCACCGTCATTCAGCTCTTCCGCATCCAAGGGTGTAAATTTGGCGATCATCGCTTTCTTTTTATCATCAAAGCTTTCATTCATATGCGCCATAAAATAATAGCATCCGCTCTTAAAGCCATCGCAGCCAAGATATGCCTCAGCCATATCCATCCACTGCGGCGCATACATGGCAATCTCGATCACACGGTCGTCGGGAATTTTCTTTGCCTTCATGGCATTTTTAAAGCTTTCTGCTGTATCCTCTTTCGTGGGATAACACTTTTGAAGCAGGCTGCACAGACACTCCCTTCTTCCGGTATTATTGCTGAAATAATAATAAGTATTACGATCCAGAACATCTTTTCCAAGCGCTGTCAAAATCTCCGACAGACGTTCCACACCATATACCCGGCGCAGCTCCCGTCCTGCACTTGAAAATACGGTCTCCGAATCGCCCCTCTTAAGCTCCACATTCAAAATCAGATTCATCACATTGAGATACATTTCCTGACCCAGTTTATAGAAATCGCTGTCTGTATCACAAGTTTTTTCTTTAAAATCTACCTTTATAAAATGACTTAGGGCATGCAGGTCCCTGTACTCGTTGACATCCGGCGCAAATTTTCCAAGTGTGTTGACCAAAAATATGATCGGCAGTTCTTCAAAAGCAAATTTGTAGACACTGTTTTTAGAGACCTGTCCCAGTGTATAGGCCCTGATATAATTTTCCACCGATAAAAGATTGTGATTGCGCCGTCCTTTATAATAAGCAGGATCTGTCATATGCTCGGAAAATTCATAAGAAAGATCCAGCGTGCGGTACAGTTCAAACCATTCCCTGTATTCGTCATCTGTCTGACACTCACTGACAGTATTCAAAAACTGCTCAAATTTTTCTGATTTTAAGAAACAGACAAGCTCCGGTGTTTTCGATATCCGATATCTTTTATTCACTTCATCATCTGCTTCCGGGATCCACTTTACCGAATCGGGAATACCGGCCGCATACTTACAGAATGCCACAGCAAGCGTCCGGTCTAAGTGAAAATCAAAAATAGACTCAATACAATTTAAAACAACCGGGTAGTCGCTGTGTGAATTGTGGTTACTGTAATGCTTTCCATCCGGGATATGATAATCAGAACCACAATAAGGAAAGATCTCCTTTTCCGCGTTGCGATATGCCGCATAATCCTTAATCGTTTCCTTACTATATCCAAACCGGCATGCAAAATACATGTTCCAGAACACCTTTTCCGAATGGATATAGGTCTCATAAAATTCCTTCCACAATTCCGGGAAAGGATAATTTTCATGGTATTTATCCTCATGTCTGTAAGATATGAGATAAATGCCGTTTCCCAAAATTTTGGAATCCCCGTTTACCGACTTGTATTCCAGCGTGGCATGGGCATCTATAAAATCAGAAAGCTCTTTAAAGTGCTGATTCAGCTCTTTTACCGGAACATCAAAATATTTCTTTAACGGCTTTGTGATAGAAGCCTGATCTGACTCGGAAAACAGCTTAGCAACAGTTGCGGTTTTCGCAGATGAGTTATCATTGGCTAACAATTTTTTGAATGAACCGAATAGGGATTTTTTACCGGAACCATCTGATCTGTTCTGATCATCTGTTTTCTGATCATCCGTTTTCTGATTATTCATGCCCTGACTGCCGGTGCTCTCTTTTTCATTCTGTGGCAAATTCTCGCCACTACCGCACTCATTTCCGACAGATTCATTTTTGGAGAAAATCACAATTTCCTCATCCGGATCATACAAACCATATCCGGGCCGTGCAACAGCATCCTGTGTGGAAGCATCACTTCCCACAATTTCATCAAAAAGGATTTTTTCCTGTTCTGTCAGCAATCCGGCATCAACAGTATCTTCCACAAGCTTTTTGTATTCCGCCTTTTTATCGTCAGAAACCGCTTTATCTGCATCAAAATAAGTAGTTTTTACAATATCCAGTCCTGCCATACGGATCAGGTCTTTATCCGATCCAAGTAGTCTCAGAATTGTCTCACGAAGCCCCGCCTCATCCTGTTTTTTCAAAAGCTTTATAACATTGGTACGGATATCCTGTGTCTTGTATTTCAGATATCCTTCCAAGATCTGATACTCGTCTTTTGTAAGTGAAAGGTGCTTTACCTGCGTGTATGCGATTTTTCTGGAATAAGTCTCCTTGTCCGCCACATAGCCGATCAGCGCCTTCCTCTGAAATTCATTTTGAGGGTCGTGCAAAAGTGCCTCAATAAATACATTGCGGTTGCTATAGGTTCCGTCAATATCGGCAAGCTTTCCGCAGACATCATCGATCAGCTCGTTATCCTGTAAAATATAGGCAATAAGACCCATTCTTTCTACCAGATCACCCTTTGTGACCGTCTCAGCATTCCACGGGAAAATACACGGGCTGAATTGCAGCTTTTTCTTGGGCAGATCGTTATAAATATCCTGTAAAATCCGGTAATGCTTTCTTGCCTCGGCTTCATCGCAAAAATACTGTGTCACCGGGATTTTTTTATAAATGGTCTCGGCATCCTCATTGTCATAACGGCTCATATTGGAATCTTTGTACTTAAAGGTCGAACGTACAGCAGTGCTCGGCTCCGAAAGATAGCTTGAAAGCAGTGCTGCTACAATTTCCGGATCATCCTTGTATTTTTCCATCATCGGATAAGAAAACTCATGTTTAAACCGGTTACTCTGCAGGATTCTGTCATAATAAGCACAGGTAAGAATCTGATTTTTGGAACCATTCTGACCAATCTTAATCATGGCATCAACCGCATCTGCCACCTCATAAAAGCCAAGAGTCCACAGCCCCGTTATAATCCGGATCGTATCATCGCAAGATAACATTTCAGAAACAACATCCGGATTTTGCAGGGCAGAAAGCATGCCCTCCAGCACCTTATTGCCCACACGCTCGATACTGTCCTCATAAATAAATCCCGTCCATGTAGCCATTGCTCTCTTAACGGATGCAAAACGCAGCAAATTTTCATCATGTATACCCTTCAACAAGGTAATGAATGCATCCGCGCGTCCACAGTCCGCATTTTCGCAGATAGCCTGACGCACACCTTCCTGCAGCTTTGCCGCAAGAAGATACCGCAAAAGAAGCTCATGAAGCTCTGTGTTTTTGCCCTTGATCACTGCGCGGATCATTTCAACGCTGACAATCACGGTGTTATTTTCACTGAGAATGGCATCCTTGATTGCATCAATTACGGTTTCATCGCCGGCATTGATTCTCGCTGCAATGATATCATCCATATAGCGGGTAACGATCTTTCCATAGCCATATGAATTGCGGATATAATCAATCTGCTCATCCGTCAGCCGGTTTGAGATATAATCTGCCACTGACACATTGAAAAATCCAAAGGACGCATAGCCGTATAAAAGCTTGAATGCATGAATATAATGCTTTGACAGACTCCTTGTACGGACTGTTCTTCGCGTATAGCCGGTTGAATACTGATAGGTCACAAACTCATCGATGATATGATAATAGTCCTCCACAAATTCTTCAGGAACAAAAATTTTCACCACATCAGACAGTTGCTTCCGCATCATTTTAGACAGCGAAAATGTGTCACTCTGGAAATCATTGTTTCCACAGTATTTTTCATAAAAAGCTCTCAGATTCCCATCATATTCCAATGCGGACCGTCCGACCTTTTCAATCGTTTCAAAGAGCTTCTTTTTCTGTCCGTTCAACTTTTCAATCTTCTTTTGAGAAGCCTTTTTCCAGTTGTTGTAACATGCGTCTTCAAATACTTTTCTTGTCTGGTAACTGTACTTTTTCTCTTCTGCCATATTCCCTCCACACATTCGTTAGCCTGTGCTAACTACCACATTCTGCCCGCCAAAAATGTCAGGCGGATAAATGTAACCTCACTACCCTCATGCAATAAAACCTTCTTTTCCATATCTTCGAATCTTTCTCCATCCGCAAAAAATGCGATCATGCCATCTTCAAAGCATTGCCATGCATTTTCAACAGCCTTTTTTTCATCAACCTTTTTTAGATTGTAATGAACCCCGAATGAAACCTTACCTTCTTCCGCCTTTTCTGCAATTTCTTCTTCTGTAAGAGCTTTCATCAGCATAAAAACAGTGTCTTTCGGATTCTCTTTCTTGCGGATCCTGTTTTGTTCGGATTCATCCAGTGCCTCGATACTTTCTGCTGCTTTTTGATATTCAGCGATTGTCAGACAGACCGTTTCTGCCAGAAAATCACGCACCGAAATTGCCTTCACATCCTGATCGTGTATTTCAAAACATTCATCCCGATACTCGTACTCCATCTGCCGGATATTTCTTTTTTTATTTGACATTCCCTTAACATTAATTATGATCTTCACTTTTCGTTCTCCTCATCCGGTTCTGCCAGATGTTCGGCAAATTCATGCTCTTTCATATTGAAATGCTCATGCTTCATGATCTGCCTCCATAAGTACACTTTTTTCAGGTATTACAGATCTTCTCCAAATTTTACGACCTCCGGAGCATGCGTAAATGATGAAAATGTAGCTGTTGCACTCTTAAAATAAAATACTTCCGTATTTCCGTCATCAGCCGAATACATCTTCTGCAAAGAAGGATAGGCTTCAAGCATTGACACTCTTGCTTCTCTGCGGTCATCCTCTACAAGCTCACCGGCTACACGAAGCCATTCTCCGTTTTTAAAAGCACAGATTTCCACTTTCGGATTGTTGTGGATCTGTTTTGACACATCCTTGGTCTTGCCGGTCTGAATATACAGCCTTCCCTCAAAAATATGAGCCGTTCCAAACGGTCTTACTCTGGGCTGATCGCCCTCGGTTGTTGCCAGATAATATGTTTCTGCTTCTTTCAAAAATTTAACTACTCTTTCCATGTTAAAAGCCTCCATTCTGTTTCTGTAAAAATTCATACATTGCCAGTCCACTGGGGATATTCACATTATACCATCTATCCAAAAATAGGAAAACACACAAAAAAGCAGCCTTATATAGCTGCCTACATGTAAATGAAATATCATTCTAAACTATAAAATATCAATAAAAAGATAATACCCAACTGCTGCCCTAAGTGATAACCTGTTGTCATTCCCTGATGCCTGTACTTTAGCTGTCAATTCCTGTTGTCGTTCCCGGTGCCTGTACTTTAGCTGTCAATTCCTGTTGTCGTTTCTAATGCCTGTACTAAGATGTCCCGGCAGCATTTCGTCCTGATGCATGATCTTCTGATGATAAAACCGACGAAAAAAGGCACTTTGTCTAATGACAAAGCGCCTTCGCTTTAGGTATTATTTTTTATTTGTCCTTAGTATAGTTGATGAAAAAAGGATTGTCAACAAATTTTTTTATTTACCTTTTATTTTTTCCACTCCGGAATGGTCCCATCACAGATAGCGGTCATCATACGCTGCTTGACTCCCGGCGCGTGACGGTTGATCTCATTTAACAACTGCCGCACATAGCTTCTTTCAGAGGTATGGTCAAACGGACAAGGATTGGTCACAACCGGAAGCTCATATTTATGCTGGAAGCCCACAGCCTCTGCCTGTGTCACATAAATAAACGGACGGATCAATGTCAGTTTTTCATTTTCCCACTCCGTCACCGGCCAGAATGCGGAAAACCTGCCTTCATAGATCAGGGAAAGCATCATGGTTTCCACAACATCATCCATGTTATGAGCGAATGCGATCTTATTGCAGGAAAGCTCCTTTGCCCGGTTTACCAGTGCCCCACGGCGCATCCTCGCGCATAAAGAGCAGCCTTCTTTTTCAATCATTTCATTGATATTGGTATCTACAATATGATATTCAACCTGAAGCTTTTTGCACAAATCCTGTATTGCAGACAGGTCAAAGCCTTCATATCCCAGATTGACGGTAATCGCCACAACTTCAAAATGGTTTGGGTAAAAATTGCGCAATCCGGCAAGTGCATACAATAAGCCAAGGGAATCCTTGCCTCCGGATATTCCGATGGCAACCTTATCTCCTTCTTCTATCATATGATAGGCATCCACTGCCTGTCTTACCTTGCTGTATAGCTGCTGTAATTTCATATCACGTTACCAACTTCATATATTCTGCCATTTTCCAGACACAAGATCTACTCTATCCTAATATCTCTCTTGCCACAAACACACCGCTGGCGCTTGCATGGGACAGAGAATGTGTCACACCGCTGCCGTCACCGATAATATAAAGCCCCTTGTACATAGTCTCCAGGTGCTCATCTACATCCACTTCCATATTGTAGAATTTAACCTCGACACCATACAACAGCGTATCATCATTGGCTGTTCCGGGTGCAATCTTATCAAGCGCATAGATCATTTCAATAATACCGTCCAAAATACGTTTGGGCAATACAAGGCTTAGATCTCCCGGTGTTGCATCCAGCGTCGGAACCACCAGTCCCTCTTCTATTCTCTTCGGATTGCTCCGGCGACCTCTGATCAGATCTCCAAATCTCTGTACAATAACACCGCCGCCCAACATATTGCTCAGACGCGCGATGCTTTCTCCATAGCCGTTACTGTCCTTAAACGGCTCTGAAAAATGCTTGCTGACAAGCAGGGCAAAATTGGTGTTGTCCGTCTGTCTTTCTTTATCTTCATAGCTATGTCCATTCACAGTGATGATACCGTTGGTGTTTTCATTTACGACACTGCCCTTGGGATTCATACAGAAGGTACGCACCTTATCCTCAAACTGCTCTGTCCGGTATACAATTTTGCTTTCATACAGTTCATCTGTCAGATGTGAAAAAATAACTGCCGGAAGCTCTACACGGACACCAATATCAACACGGTTGGAGTTGGTCGGAATCTGCAGCTCCTTACAGATCTGCTCCATCCATTTACTGCCGCTTCGTCCTACGGATACAATACATTTATCGCATTCATAGCTTTCTTTTGCAGTCTGTATGCAATAGCCGTTCTTTCCTTCATCGCGCACTTCAATATGCTGCACCGGTGTTTCAAAATAAAAATCAACCTTATCCTTCAGATATGCATACAGATTTTCCAATACGGTAAAATTGATATCCGTACCCAGATGTCTTACAGATGCATCCAGAAGATTTAACTTATTCTGCAGGCAAAGCTTTTTAAAGCCGGAGCCCGCTGTTGAATACAGCTTAGTGCCCTCTCCGCCGTACTTCATATTGATCTTATCTACATACTGCATCAGCTCTACAGCCTTCTGCTTGCCAATATACTCAAACAGCGTTCCGCCAAAATCATTGGTAATATTGTATTTTCCATCTGAAAAAGCACCGGCTCCACCGAAACCACTCATAATAGAACAGGTCTTGCAGCCAATACAGCTTTTTACCTTATCACCGTCAATCGGACATTTTCTGCGTTCCAGAGCATATCCTGCTTCAAAAACAGCCACTTTACAATCCGGCGCCGTTGTTACCAGCTCATATGCCGAAAAAATACCCCCGGGACCTGCTCCCACAATAATTACATCATACTTCTTCATAGTTTTCTCCT
>ERZ1026854.1544-NODE-1544-length-14310-cov-9.895475_pt1 | contig 14310 bp, 16 predicted proteins | sample MGYA00380157_ERZ1026854 | MGnify/ENA primary metagenome ERZ1026854 (study PRJEB33269, sample SAMEA4719793) | human gut metagenome | biome: human-associated habitat; feature: organic feature; material: feces | place: Cameroon | collected 2013-10 ...
GGTCTTATTTCATCTGTCGGCTTTGTCTATAGAACGATTAAAGATTAGTATAAGAGTTTGTTATAAAGTTCCACGTGGAACAAAATTGAGTATGATAAAAAAGATTTATCCATGTCTCTTTTTGCGTTAAAAAATGCTGCCGCAGTATAAACCGCAGCAGCATTTTCATATCCTATGATTACTTGGAAGGAGTGATGATAGTTTTTCCGCCCATGTAAGGCTGGAGAGACTTGGGGATATTTACGGAACCGTCTGCATTGAGATTGTTTTCAAGCAGAGCAATAAGCATTCTGGGAGGTGCGGCAACGGTGTTGTTAAGAGTATGGGCAAAATACTTTCTGCCGTCCTCTGCCTTAACTCTGATGCCAAGTCTTCTTGCCTGAGCGTCTCCAAGGTTGGAGCAGCTTCCTACCTCAAAGTACTTCTTCTGACGGGGGCTCCATGCTTCAACGTCGTAGGACTTTACCTTCAGATCAGCGAGGTCACCGGAGCAGCACTCAATGGTTCTTACGGGAACGTCCATGGAACGGAAAAGCTCAACGGTGTAGTGCCACATCTTGTGGAACCACTCCATGCTGTCCTCAGGCTTGGAGATAACGATCATCTCCTGCTTTTCAAACTGGTGGATACGGTAAACGCCTCTTTCCTCGATGCCGTGAGCGCCCTTTTCCTTACGGAAGCAGGGGGAGTAGCTGGTGAGGGTATGAGGAAGTGTGGATTCATCAACAACTGTATCAATGTACTTACCGATCATGGAGTGCTCACTTGTACCGATGAGGTAAAGATCCTCGCCCTCGATCTTGTACATCATAGCGTCCATTTCTGCAAAGCTCATAACGCCTGTTACAACGCTTGAACGGATCATGAAAGGAGGAATGCAGTAAGTAAAGCCCTTGCCGATCATGAAGTCTCTTGCGTAAGCGGTAACTGCGGAGTGGAGACGTGCAATGTCGCCCATGAGATAATAGAAGCCGTTTCCTGCAACCTTTCTTGCAGCGTCCAGGTCTATGCCGTTAAGACGCTCCATGATATCGGTGTGATAGGGAACCTCGAAGTCGGGAACTACAGGCTCACCGAAACGCTCAAGCTCAACATTTTCGCTGTCGTCCTTACCAACGGGAACGGAGGGGTCGATAATGTTGGGGATAGTCATCATTATCTTCTTGATCTTTTCAGCAAGCTCGGTCTCCTGAACTTCAAGCTCAGCAAGGCGGTCGCCGAAGCGTGTTACCTGAGCCTTGACTTCCTCAGCCTCTTCCTTCTTGCCCTGACCCATAAGAGCGCCGATCTGCTTGGAAAGCTTGTTTCTCTGAGCTCTCAGCTCATCAGCCTCCTGCTTTGCAGCACGGGACTTAGCGTCCAGGTCGATTACCTCGTCAACAAGAGGAAGCTTGCTGTCCTGAAACTTCTTCTTGATATTTTCTTTTACGATGTCGGGATTTTCTCTGACAAATTTGATATCCAGCATTTTTTTCATTCCTTTTATAAATATGATATCGCATTTTGCGAAATATACAACTATATAATTATAGCAATATAAGCGAAAAAAATCAAGAGGATTTAAGTAAATATGAGGGATTTTTAATATTATTGGGGGACAAAATATAAATTCACGGCAGAATTTATTGCTCAAACTTCTTTTCATTCCTTGTCAGCCATATAAACTGGGATACGAACATGATAACTGCCGCCTGATTTCCCGATGACTGGCTCATTACGTAATCCATAGTGGTGATGTTGGGGGATATCATCTGATGGATATCAGGGACAAGCACAAGTATCAGCTGCCATGAGAGTATGTTGAACAGGAGCATTTTTCGGGGAAGGATAGTTCGGTTTGAGACTATCGAAATGAAGCTGCCCAGCAGCAGGAGAGCGATGAAAGGATATGCGATAGAGGCGGCGGGCATAAATCGGCTGTAGTAATCATCAACCAGACGTATTGCTGTTTCTCTGCCGAACTCAGCGGAAAAGACGGTCATCCAGTAGGAAAGTGTGCCGATGAAAAAGTGGAGCGCTGCACCTGTGCATATGTATGCAAGTCCGCCGTATTTCATAACTGCGCGCAGCTTGCGGCACTTGGGGTCTATCTGGTCTATCATGGCTTTTATGCCAAACGAATAGAAAAACATTCCTATCAATCCCGTTGCAAAAAGCAGCACGGGGCGCCACAGCTGATAAGAGCCGTTCATGTAAGCTTCACGGACATATAGTCCCCTGTCGGAATTGTCAGAATGTATTATGCTGAGGGAAAGGTCGCCTACGACCATAAGCAGTGCGCCCAGTGCTCCCAGCAGCAGATCAAGCTTCATTTTTTTTACGTCGATTTTCATATTTCTCCTCCGATATCTTGTCTTGTTATAATTAGCATATGCTAATTATAACATTAAAAAATAGGGGTGTCAATATATGTTTGACAGGCTTTTTACAGACTGTTATAATATTTACATAAGCTTTTATGGGGTGATAATATGGTTCTTTTAGTTGTAGATGCGCAGGAACTTATAACGACTGACAAGCTGTATATGGCTGACAGGTTCATTGCCAATGTAAAGCAGCTTATCGGAGAGGCAAGGGCAAATGGCGTTGAGGTCATATATGTCCGCCATGATGACGGCGAGGAGTGTGAACTGACAAAAGGCAAAGCAGGGTATGAGATATACAGCGGCTTTGCTCCGGCTAAGGGTGAAAAGATTTTTGACAAGCGGGTGAACAGTCCGTTCAGAGACACGGGTCTGCTTGAATATTTGCATTCAAAAGGTGAGAATGATATTATTATTACGGGACTGCAAACGGACTATTGCATTGATGCTTCGGTAAAATGCGGCTTTGAACATGGTTTCAGGGTAATTGTGCCGAATTTTGCAAATTCAACTTTTGACAACGAATATATGTCCGCCGAAAACAGCTACAGATATTATAATGAGTTTATGTGGAATGGCAGATATGCTGAGTGCATTTCGGTTGAAGATACAATAAGCCTTATGAAAAAAAGCAAAAACGGCTGAAATTTTACTGCGGTCTTACACAGCCATCATTCAAACTTCCCAATGATATGATAATATAGAGATATAATAACATTGAGGGGGATAATAATGAAGGTGGTATTGTTGGCTGTGGCATTTTATGGGGGATTTTTTCTGCTGTTCACGCTTCCCGTCATAATATTTATTGTGAGAAATGCTCGAAAAAACGGCAGGCTCAATGATATCCAGAAAGCATATATTGAGGTAAGGCATGGTCTGCTTACAAGGCATTATCCCGATTTCGGCTGCAATTTTCCTGTGGACGATCCAAAAGAGCTTTATAAGAAAAATATTATGGGGCAAAGGTTTCCCGTTGAGCTGACAAAAAGCGTTTACGGAAAAAATGTGCAGATAATTTTTGACGTAAGCCGATACGAAAGCTTTGTTGACAGCGAGCTGAAAATTACCGTAAGCCCTCTCGGAACTGCTGCTTTTAGCGGCAGCTTTGAGGCATTATACGGCAGTGAGACGCTGTACAGGGTTGCGGGCGGCATAAAAAAGCTGGCAAGCGAAGTTACCTCAAACGTTGTTTCGCTTGAAAGGGGAAGCCTTACTTACAAGGGTGTGTCGTCTGCCGACAGGGAGGCATTTGAACAGTCGGGCGGAATCGGATACGTGGAGGATATCATGCGGCTATGGAACAATGTCAGCGGAACGGTCAAGGTCACATTTGACGGAAACAGCATTGTCACATACATACTGACCCCGCTGATGACAAACTTTTTATCCGAGCAGACGGATATTCTTGTCACACGCAGCGATGATATCATCAAAAGTGCGGATATAATGTGCAGGCTGGCGGATATCCTCTATAAGTAAAATAGTTTGAATTGACTTACCAATATCTGCTCTGATATAATTATGTCGGAGGGGAAATAATATGGAAAAAATCAAACCTACGCTTAACGGAGCTGCGGAAACAATGCTCCAGAGCTTTTATGCACGTGCAAAATACTCGAAAAGCAAGAACTGCAAGTTTTATGACGCAAAGGCTGTTGAAATTGTTGACAAGCTGGACTATGATTTTGATGACGCTCACAGCGACTCTACCATGGGCAACGGAGTTATTGCAAGGTCTATAGTTTTGGACGAGCTGGTGGGAGATTTTATCAAGAAAAATCCCGACTGCGTTGTTGTGAACATTGCCTGCGGACTTGATACGAGATTTTACCGCATGGATAACGGCAGGATAACATGGTACAATCTTGATCTGCCCGAGACCATTGAAGTCCGTGACCAGATATACAACGAGCATGGACGTGTTTCCACTATCGGCGCATCTGCTTTTGACCCGTCATGGCCCGAAAAGGTCACTGTAAGAGGAAAAATGCTTTTTGTAATCGAAGGTCTGTCCATGTATCTTACAGCGGAGGAAAACGCAAAGATGCTGAGCATTATCCGTGATAATTTTGACAATGCCTATGTTATTATGGAGTGCCTTGCGAAAAAGTGGGTCAACAAGGAAGATATCGAGAAGTCCATTCAGAAAACAGGTGCAAAATTCGTTTTCGGTGCGGACAGCTTTGATGATCTGGGTGATGTGGCAAAGGGCTTTGAAAAGGTCAAGGACGACAACATTACCCGTGGCATGGTGAAGATATATCCTATACTGAAGCCGTTCCAAAATCTGAAGTTTATCAACAGGTTTGTGCAGAAAATGCTGATTTTCAGGAAGAAGTAACAGTCGGATACGTTTGATATGATAAAAAACCATCGCATGATCTTATGATCGTGAGATGGTTTTTTACTTTGTATGCGTATTGCATTATACGGTAGGCCCTTTTGTTGACCTAAGATATACGGACAATAGCTCGAGAGCGGTCTCTTTTTGCTGAACGGTGCAGTGATCAAGCTGTTCCAGAAGCTCCGCCTGCTTGGCGGCAAGGTTTGGATTGTCATCGGTAAGCACTGCATCAGGGGTGATATGCAGTGCTCCGCATATTTTAAGGATAGTTTCTATTCTCATGTTAACGGTGCCTCGTTCAATGTCGGCATATGTTCTGTCGGAAAGATTTGCGGCGTCGGCTACTTCACTTTGTGTAAGTCCAGCTTTCTTGCGTATTGCCAGCAGCTTATTGCCTATTGTTCTGAAATCATATACAAGCATTATCTTTCTCCTTTTAAAATTATAATAGGAATAATAGCTCATATTTAATCGTATTTTTACCTATTTATAAGAATTATACTTCCTATTTCACTTGACAAACAGGAAGAATAATAGTATAATTGTAGGAAGAATAGTTCATATTTATATGAATTAAAATTATTATCTTCAGGGGGAAAGATGATATGAGAGCTTGTAAATGTCCCGGCTGCGGTGCTGAACTGAATATTGATGACAATAACAGGGATTTTGCATTTTGTCAGTACTGCGGTGCGAAAATCATGCTTGATGATTACAGAAGCACGCAAAGAATCGTTGATGAAGCAAGGATAAAAGAAGCTGAAATAAAAATGCGTCAGCTTGAAATGGAAGAACGAAAGCAGGCACAGGCAATAGAAGAACGGGAAAAGGCACGCCGACAGGAGCAGGAACGAGAACTGAGTGAAAAAAATGAGAAAAAGCGTTTTCGCTTGATATCTGTTATAACATTTTTGGCTTCCCTGTTTTTTATAGTTATAGGAGTTGTTTTATGCGCAGGCTCTGATACAGATAATTCAATTATTGCAGGATTTTTCCTTTTGAGCATAGGAATTATAATTATGGCAGTCCTTTTTCTGATATTGAAGTGGCGCAACGATGCAGAAAATGCCCGCAACGGAATGGTCAAACTAACGTTCAGTGGAAATCAGGATGAAAATTATCAGGTGGTTCAGTCTAATTATGCCAAAATGGGATTTAAAAATATTATGGCTGTTAATCTCCAAGATCTTTTTCTGGGTGTGTTGGATAAGCCCGGAAAGGTTGATTCAATAACGATTGATGGACTTTCTCCTATTTATGGGAAATGGTATTCCCCGGATGCGCAGGTAATTATAAAATATCATGGCTTTGCAAATAGAAGAGGGTGATAAAAAGTATAGTAATTTTATTTAAGAAATTTATTGAAGCCGAGAAATGAAAGGAGAAAATGATATGTTATTTGGTTTATTCAAAAACAATGATGACAGAGTGGCAGAGCTTGAAGAGGAGAATGAGGCTCTTCATAACCGCATTGATGAACTTAAAGATTTGTGCGAGGAAAAGGATTCTTATTTTACGGAAATGATATCTGACGGACTGCGGCATGGCAGCAAGCTTGCGGCTAAGCATATGACAGACAGGAAAAAGTACCTTAACGGCGAATACGATGATGAGTAAGGAGATGTTTTTATGAAATGTCCGAACTGTGGAAAAGAAGTCAGCACGCCCAATAATTATAATGATCCGCCTATTTCCATGTGGGGGTATTTCGGATATGAGCTGCTATTTGCATTGCCGTTTGTGGGGCTGATATTGCTTATTGTTTTTTCAGTAAGCGGAACGTGCAATAAAAATCTGCGAAACTTTGCCCGCTCTTATTTCTGTGCAATGATACTGCTAATCATCATAGTTATTATACTCGCTGCTTCGGGAGTTTTTGGAGCAGCTTTTGGAACAGCACTTAATTCAGGAAGATAAAAAAATCCCCCGCCAAATCAAAAGCTTGGCGGGGGATATCATTTTATAGGTTAAATTATTCCTCAGGCGCTTTCCTGTTATCAATATAGAACTTGATAAGATCAGCTGCCTGTTCGGTGGTGAGCTTTTCACTGTTGATACACAGCTCGTAGCTGTCGCTGGCGCCCCACTTGGTCTCGGCATGGTAGTTGTGGTAAGATGCTCTTGCCTTGTCCATGCGGTTGAGCTTTGCCTGAGCTTCCTTTATGGAGATGTTCTCAAGTTTTGCGGCTCTGGCTGCTCTGTATTCGGGGGAAGCGGTGATGAACACGCTTACTACATCGTAGTCGTCCTTGAGGATATAATCGGCGCATCTTCCGACGATAACGCAGGGACCGTTCTTTGCTGCTTCACGGACTGCATTTATCTGAGCCTCGTATGCCACCAGCTCAATGGGCTTGCCCATATAGAAGCCGCCGTTCTGGGCGTTCATTACCAGTGAATACATAAGGCTGGAAGTGGGTGTTTCCTCAAAATTCTGCAAAAAGCTGTCGCACAGACCGCTCTGCTTTGCTGCTGCGGTTATCAGCTCCTTGTCATAGAAGGGAATGCCAAGCTTTTCTGCCAGGCACTTGCCTATCACTCTTCCTCCGCTGCCAAAACGTCTTCCGATAGTGATTATCTGTGTTTTTGCCATATGGACCATCCTTTCCGATGATTTATTTTAAGCGTGACCCGTTAAACTGTAATTTTAAGACAATTTGATTGCGGCATTTAAAAATGCCAAAATAAGTTTATGGGACTGCTTTTGTTTCATTTATTTCATTTTTCTGAGGTTGACGGTAAGAAGTGTTATTGCCAGAATAAATGCCATTCCGTCTGCCACTGGACCTGCCCACAGAACGCCCTCAACTCCCATGAATGTGGGAAGTATGAACATTGCGGGGATAAGGAAAAGTACCTGACGGGAAAGGCTGAGTATTGCCGAGAACACGGGCTTGCCTATTGCCTGGAAGAATATGCCGCTTACCAGCTGGAAGCCGTTTATGCAGCAGAGCATAAGGAATGTGCGCATACATTTTACGGCAAACTCGTTATAAAGCTGCGACTCGCTGCCGAAGATGCTTACTACCGACATGGGGGCGAACTGGAAAAGCAGGAATGCGCATATGAGCACCGATTCTGCAATGATAAGTGTTATTTTCAGAGTTTTCTTTACTCTGTCGGTCTGACCGCTGCCGTAGTTGAAGCCGAATATGGGCTGTGCGCCTGTGGCAAGACCTATTACAACGGCAATCATTATCTGGTTGACCTTCATGGTGATGCCCATGGTGGTCATGGGTATCTCGGCACCGTATATGCTCATTGCGCCGTACTTTACCAGCAGGTTGTTGGAAACTGCCATTACCAGCACTATGGACATCTGGGTGATAAAGCTGGAAACGCCCATGGAGCATATTTTTTCAATGGCTTTGAGACGGGGGCGGAGATATTCTTTTTTCAGCTTGATGTGACGGAGCTTGAATATGTAATACCACACGCACATTGCGGCGTTTACGAACTGACCCAGGATAGTTGCGATGGCTGCGCCCTTGATTCCCCACTTGAACACGAAGATGAACAGAGGGTCGCAGACGAGGTTGATGACACTTCCTGCCAGCAGACCTGCCATGCTGAACTTGGGGCTGCCGTCTGCACGGATAACGCCTGAATAGCCAACGCTGATACATGAGAAGGGAAGACCGATGGCAATTATCCTGCCGTAGTCCAGCGCATAGGGGAGAGTTTCGGAGGTAGCTCCGAAAAGCATACAAAGTGGCTTTGTAAAGATAAGGTATATGGCTGCCAGTATCATGCCCACTATTACCAGAAAGACGGACGCTCCGCCAACGCCCTCTGCGGCGTGTTCAGGTTCGTTTGCGCCCAGCTTCAGGCTCAGATATGCGGCTGCACCGTCGCCAAGCATAAGGGCGAGAGCCAGCGCAATAACGGTCATTGGCATTATTACGTTTGTGGCGCCGTTGCCGAGGTAGCCTATTCCTCTGCCGATGAATACCTGATCTACTATATTATATAGTGCATTCACCACCATGCAGATTATTCCGGGAACGGAAAACTGCAAAAGCAGCTTGCCTACAGGTTCGGTGCCAAGGGGATTTTTTGATTCTATTGTCTGTTCCATTGATTCACTTTTGCTTATGCGGAACTTTCCGCATTCCTTTCATCTTCTTATTTTAGGTAATTATAACATATTTTTATTTAAATTGCAAGCTGAATGTTTGGGCAGATGAAAAATCAAACTTGCAAAGATGACTTATTAGTACCGCTGTTATTATAGTATAGATACGCCGATGGGGGAGCGGATATCATGGGAATGATGCGGATATGTCCCAAAAATCAGGGATATCCCGCCGCAGAGCCGCAATATGCGGTAAATAGGCGTTTTTCAAATGTTACGTCTGTTACCGTTTTGTGATAAGTTAAGAGATTTTACGGTGAATTTTGTGAAAATTGTGCAAGTTGCCGTGAAAATCCTCAGGAAAATTTGTTATAATAATGGTTGTAGTGCATTTTGAATTGTGCTATAATAAAACCATGCTAAAAGCACCAATTACCAATTATTAAAGAATTTGGAGGAAAACAATTATGAAGAAGTTTCTTGCCGCTCTTGCAGCTTCTGCAATGGCACTTTCTATGATGAGCATTTCCGCAATGGCTGAGGGTATCGACGGCGAAGGCGACGAGATCGCTGACGACGAAGAGATCGTTGAGGAAGTAACTACCGAAGAGGTTGTTGAGGAAGTTACCGAGGCTACCGAAGAGGAAGTTCCTGCTCCCGCTCCTTCTCCTGCAACTGGCAACTCTCCCGTTGCTATGGCAGTTATCCCTGTAGCTCTTGCTGCAGCTGCTGTTGTTGCTAAGAAGGCTAAGTAATCTGAGTTTATACTCAAATCAAAAGCTTCAAAAAAGTCCGTTCCGCTTTCGGGACGGACTTTTTTCTTTTAGCTTTAAGCATCAGTATTGCTCAAAAATCAGGCTTTGGTTTAATCGTTTATACTAATCTTCAATCGTTCTATAGGCAAAGCTGACAGATGAAATAAGACCAGTCTAGGAAAGTGACCGCAGGCGGGCTTGCCGCCCGGCAAGGGAGCTTGACGAAGAATGGGCTTATTTCAGCCGAGGATTTGTCTGTAGGTTGATTGAAGATTAGTATTACAGGTCAAATGTAATCGTTTAGCTAAAATGTACAAGGAAAATATGCGCAAATTCGGCAATATTGATATAGCTTTTTTTATGCAATAGGTGTATAATTACAATATGAATAATCAGACGGGAAATCCGTCAGCAGGTTTATTACCTGTATAAAGAAATTGGAGGAGATTATAATGAAATTCAGAAGAATTGCTTCTGTAGCTGCTGCTTCCGCTATGGCTCTTTCCGTTATGGCAGTAAGCGCATCCGCTGCTGATTACAACGCATTCCTTATGTACGCTGATAATGACTGGGCTTGGTCTCATATGTCCGAGGGCATTTCCGGTGATACTACTGTAAGCGGTTACGGTACATACACTGTTTCTGCTGACTGCGAAGCTATGCAGGGCGCAAACGCTAACGGCGCACTCGTATTCTGCGTAGATATCGTAGGCGGCGGCGCTGAGTTCACTGTTGACAACACTGTTGCTACTATCGACAGCATTCTCGTTGACGGTGTTTCTCTCGACGTTGATAACTCCAAGATCGTTTACGGCGATATCGAGGAGAACGGCAACTTCAGAATCGAGATCAAGAACGCTTACGGTCAGACCGGTGATCTCACCAATGAGCACTACTGCCCTATCGATTCCGATAAGTGCAACCCTGCTAACCTCATTGAAGTAACCTTCACACTTGCTGATCCCAACGCTGCTGCTGAGGCTCCCGCTGAGGAAGAGGCTGTTGCTGAAGCTCCTGCTGCTGAAGAGACTGTAGCTGAGACTCCCGCAGCTGATACTGCTGCTACTACTCCCGCTGCAACAGGCAACACTTCCGCTGCTGCTCTTGCAGGCGTTATGGCTGTAGCTGCTGCTGCTGCGATCGCAGTTAAGAAGTCCAAGTAATCAATAACAACTCACAAATTTACTCCTTTTCTGAAAGAGTCCGTACCCGTCGGTGCGGACTCTTTCACTTTATCTGCATAATTTTGCGAAAACGGTTGTGATTCGTAGGAATTTGCCTTGGTAACAATGTAGTAACAACGTACAAAGCAATGGTTACAAAATCGTTACAATGCCTATTGAAAATCATACCGATTTGTAATATAATAAAATGTAGATAAATAGGGATAGCTGTCTCAGCGTCCCGAAAAAGGTGAGGAGAAATAAAAATGAAAAAAATGAGAGTTATGACCGCAGGTGCAGCTGCACTTTTAGCTGTATGCTCAGCTTCCGTAAGTGCGTATGCTCAGTCTGTAGTTGATTTTGAGGACGGGAACTACAGCTTCGTATCCATGAAAACTGATGACGGCGGAGATGCTTCCGTCCTTTCTGTAGTGGATTTCAACGGCTCAAAGCAGCTGAAAGTAGATGTTCAGGACTGTGCAAACGTTCCTAAGGTAAATTTCAGTATAAATCAGCTTCTTGCTTCCGATGATTTTGATAAGGTAAAGACCATTGAAATGGAGATCACCTTTGAATCAAAGGACGGAGCTACTCCCATTGGCTGGGCAGGCGGTGCCATAGGCACTCAGGGCGGCGAAAAGTCACCTGCATGGGCACAGACTTCATGGGAATGCGGAGAATATGAAAATCCCGTTTCTGAGGTAACTGTTATCCAGAGAAAGTTCCTGCTTCCCTCCGAGAAGTTTGTGAACGGCACAGAAAACACCGATATGCTCCTTATGAGATGGGGCTCTGATGTGGCATATAATATGTATGTTGATAATATCAGATTCCTTGATGAAAGCGGAAATGAGATAGAGCTTGCTATCGAAAATGCAGCTGATGAAACTCCTGCTGTGACTGAGGCTGCTGAAGCTCCTGCGGAGACAGCTGCAGAAGAGACTGCCGAGGAAGCTGCTCCCGAAGAAACAACTGCTTCAACTGAAAATACAGACGTTACCGAAGTTCCCAAGTCCGATGAAAAGACAACATCTACCACCACCGGAAATACTGCTGCGGCTGCGGCTGCAACTGCTGTTGTTATCTCCGGCTATGCGGTTGCCATGACAAGAAAAAAGAATAAGTGATTTTGTGCATAATCAACAAATTACCCCTTTTAACATTGTTTAAAGGGGTAATTGTTTTTATTGTATAAAAAATGGTATAATTACGGTGTGGTTTTGTATATTTGAGGCTGAGATACGGAAAATATACGGAACAGGTACGGATACAGGAATTATGACGGAAAACGGGCTGAGAACTGCATATCTGCAGCATACGATATGTGCGGCGGACAGGGCAGGCAAATACAATATCTGCACGAAATGACGTTTTTCTTTGTGGAAAATTGTACATAATGTGAGACATTGGCTTGCAAATTTGTGAGATATGTATCTTGAATTTAGCCTGATGTAATGTTATAATTACTGTACAAATAAATATTTGGTACCAAAGTGTACCAAGGAGGAGATAAAATCATGAAAATGAAAAAGGCACTTGCTTCTGTTGCTGCTGTAGCAATGGCTGCATCAATGGTTTCTGCATTTTCTGTAAGCACCTCTGCTCTTACAGAAGGCACTAAGATCGACTTTGAGGACGGAGATTATTCTTTCGTTTATCTGAACCTTGATGACGGTTCCGATAACTCTGTACTTTCCGTTGAGGACTATGACGGTTCCAAGCAGCTGAAGGTTGACGTTCAGCAGACCGGTAAGGTTCCCAAGGTTTGGTTCGACCTCGACAAGATCACCACAAGAGAAAACACCGTTCAGATCTCTACTATCGAGATGGATCTTACTTTCGTTCCCAAGAGCGAAACTGAGATGGTAGGCTGGGCAGGCGGCGTTATCGCTTCCGCAGGCGGATTCGATCAGAACAACACTCAGGCTTCTCAGGTTAACCCCAACTGGACTCAGACTGACTGGGCTTCCGAGGACGAGAACGCTTACACTGAGGGTATGCCCGCTAAGGTTCACGCTACCAAGAAGTTCCTTCTCCCTGCTTCCAAGTACACCACCGAGGGTACCAATCCTTTCTTCGGTATCATGAGATGGGCTGCTGATACTAACTATGTAATGTACGTTGATAACATCGTTCTTAAGGATAAGGACGGCAATGCTCTTCCTGTTGGCGTAACTGCTGCTGCTACCGAAGAGGCTGCTACCACTGAGGAAGCTGCTGCTGAGGAAACAACTGCTGCTGTTGAAGAGACCACCGCTGAAGTAACAGAGGCTGCTACCGAGGCTGAGGTTGTTGAAGACACTGCTGCTGAAGAGGTTGTTGAGGATACCGCTGCTGAGGAAGTTGCTGCTCCTGCTGAGGAAGTAACTGAGGCTGCTGCTGAAGAGGTTACCGAGGCTCCCGCTGCTGATACTGCTGCTACTCCCGTTGCTGCTACAGGCAATGCTGCTGTTGCATCTATCGCTGCTGTAATGGCTGTTGCTGGCGCTGCTGCTGTTATCTCCAAGAGAAAGTAATCTTACGGAACTTAAATAATTGACGGAACGGTTGATTGGTCTGCTCAGGAGCAGATCTGATCGTTACATAAATTTATCGGCTTTATGCCAACAAAGGAGTAAAATATCATGAACATGAAGAAACTTATGGCTGCTTTCACCGCAGCTGCTATGGCTGTAACAATGTCTGCAGTTAGCGCATTTGCTGCTACTGTAACACTCGACGACGGTTATGTTGGTTCTTGGGGCGCAGGCGCTTGCATTCCTAAGACTGAGCTCGAGGCAATCGGCGGCGACGTTAAGGTAACTCTCGATATCGAGACCAAGAACCTTGCTAACACTGCTGACCAGTTCCTCCTCGCTCCCATGGATTACGATAACAGCTGGACAAGAGTTACCGACCAGCTCACTTCCGACACTATGGTTGCTAAGGCTGATGGTTTCATCGTTGTAAAGGAAAATCAGACTTCTGTAGAGTTCGTTATCACTGCTGATACCATTTCTACTCTCGGCGACAGCGGTCTGGGCTTCCAGGTTCAGAACGTAATCGTTAAGTCCGCTAACCTCGAGGCTGGTGCTCCTGAGGCTGCTTATACCCTCATTGATGAGGATAAGGTTTACGACTACTGCTTCGGCACCGATGAGGCTGCTGCTGAGGACGAGGCTGCTACCGAAGAAGAGGCTGCTCCTGCAGAGGACGAAGCTGTTGCTGACGAGGCTACTGAGGAAGTAGTTGAGGACGCTGCTGCTGACGAGACCGTTGCTGATGACGCTGCTGTTGAGGAAGTTACTGAGGCTGCTGCTGAGGTTACTGAGGCTCCCGCTGCTGACACCACTACTGCTCCTGCTGCTACAGGCAACACTGCTGCTGCTTCCATCGCTATCGTAATGGTTGCTGCCGGCGCTGCTGCTCTTATCTCCAAGAGAAAGTAATTTGAGCTTGAATCTGATTTAAGCCAAACAGCTAAGTAATCAAAGCCGCTCGGATTTTCCGGGCGGCTTTTTTATATCTATTAGAGCAAAATTAAAAAATATGGTGAGATATTACAGTAAATATAATCAGATTTTAATGAAAAAATATGTAGATTTTTTCATCACAATATGTTATAATA
>ERZ1026854.1547-NODE-1547-length-14266-cov-3.242840_pt1 | contig 14266 bp, 8 predicted proteins | sample MGYA00380157_ERZ1026854 | MGnify/ENA primary metagenome ERZ1026854 (study PRJEB33269, sample SAMEA4719793) | human gut metagenome | biome: human-associated habitat; feature: organic feature; material: feces | place: Cameroon | collected 2013-10 ...
TTGTTATACTGTCTAACAACCGATTTATTATTTATGTATTTTTAACTTTAAAAAACAGCCCAAAAACAACAAGGAGTTCCAATGAGAAAATTTAAAGATGGCTTTTCAATGAGACGCGCTATCGTTGCATTAGCGGTAGTTTTATTCGTTGCAACGGTTTTCCCTGTCGCAATTGATTCGATTAGGGATAATAATTCTGACCAAATATCAGCATCTTCAGAAAACCTCTTTGAATGCTTATATAAAAATTATGAATATTCAAACGCAGCATTCGCGCACTATACAGAACCATTGGTTCTCGATTTGGACGGAGACGGCAAAATCGAGATAACAGACATCAAAGGTGGAATATACTTTGATTACAACGGAGACGGATTTGCGGAAAAGATGGCTTGGTGCTCGGGCGGAGACGGAATTCTCGTAAATGATAAAAACGGTAACGGAAAAATCGACGACGCGTCTGAAATTGTTCACCACCAAGAACTTGCGAATTACGATACGAATAAAGACGGTGTAATTAACGAAAAAGATAACGACTTTTCATTTCTCAGAATTGCAAAACGAAACGGAAAGTTGACGACACTTGAAGAAGAAAAAGTTGCAGAAATCAAAGTTGCGGTAAAACCTGCAAAATATATGGACGACAATTCAAACTATAAGTTTGGCGAAGGCACTTTTAAGAAAACAGACGGAAAGACATATCGTTTTGACGAATATTATTTCATGACGGATTATTCGGATACACAAGAGGTAGACGTAACAAGAGTATTGCCGTCGGTTAAAAAACTTCCCGATATCAGATGCAGAGGAACTGTTCGTTCGTTACATCAAGCAATGATGCGTGATGAGAACCTTCAAAAGTTGGTTGAAAAATTCGTAAAAGAAAAGAACGACAAAAAACGTATCGAACTTGTGACAAAGATTATTGATAAGTGGACGGAAAACGAAAACGCAAAATCGAACGTAAAAACGGATAATAACGTAGATCCGAAACACCTTGCGGTAGTAGAGGCATTTATGGGACACCAATTCGGCGTCGGAGTAGACGGTGAAGTTAAAATTGCCGAAGTGGATACATATACGGGAAAACAACTCGAAAGTTTGTATTTGAAACTTGAAAACTACGTGTATGCGGAATTGATGAGCCAATCACACTTGTCGGATTTAATGAAGTTGATAAAGACGGATAAAAACGGACGAGCAGATTTTACATCGGTAACTAAAAAGTTGTCGAGAGAAATAATGTTCAGCCCGAAATACGGCAAACAAAGGGTGTTGGAATTTGCAAGAACCGTAAAAGGTCTCGGCTTGGATAAGAACAGTAATTATCTTAATCCGAGAGATAAAGAGTGCTTCTATCTCAAGTTTACGGAAAACGACAGAGAGTTGAAGTGGAAGATAGACTCTACGGCGAAGGTTCCGCTTAAAATGGATGTTAGCCAAATTATTGACGGACAACTTAAAGGAACGATTGGCGACGATGCGTTCCGCGCGAAAGATAACGTGAAGGCACCGACAAATGCGGTTCACTCACAACAGGGAGATGACGTGTTGTACGGAAGCAACGGCAGCGATACGTTAATCGGCTGCGAGGGTGATGATATCCTTGACGGCGGAGACGGAGACGATTTGTTGATTTCCAATGCGCACAATGATATCATTTTCGGCGGAAAGGGCAACGACAGAATTTTCGCGGGCGAAGATGACGATATCATTTTTGGCGGCGACGGCGATGACGAAATTTATCCCGATCACATGGATGCAGATTTCCTTGTTAATGAAAAAGACAGAGGAAACGACATCGTTGTAGGCGGCAAGGGCAATGACAAGATTTACAGCATTGTCGGAGATGATACGTATATCTTCTTTAAGGGAGACGGACAAGACGAAATTACGGATAAACAGGGCAATGATACGTTGTACTTTGGCAAGGGAATAAAGTGGAATGACTTGATTTTCAGCAAAGTCGGCGAAGATATGGTTATCAAAATCAAAAATACAAAAGACCAAATCACGGTAAAAGGTTGGTTTGCAAAAGGACAAAAAGGTGATGATAATAACATCATTGAGATTTTCGAGTTCGCAGACGGCTCTGTTCACAATGCAAACGAAATCAAACTGAAATAGTGAAATATCAGATATTTGAAACTCAAAAAAGTCGGGTTACCCCGACTTTTTGTTTATATTTATTTTTCTGTTAACAAGACCCTGAAATAAATTCAGGGTGACAGTATATTTTTCGTCATGCTGAACTTGTTTCAGCATCTTTTGAACATTCAATTTATAAAATATTGTCGAAACAGATTCTTCGGTCTTTTCAAGACCTCAGAATGACAGAAAAGGTATCGTCATACTGAGGCTTTAGCCGAAGTATCTTTTTGTTGGGTAAGACCCAACCTGCAAGCTGTCACCCTGAATTTATTTCAGGGTCTTTAAAACAGATGCTGAAACAAGTTCAGCATGACAATATTGTTGGCTCAAGAATGACACAAATATCTAACTGATTTTTTCCGCGTAATCTTCTTTATTATTTTGCGGATTAAATCTGTCTTTCAAATTGTTTGCGATTAAGGTTTTATAATAATTTTCCTTATAATCCAGCAATTCCAACTGTTTCTTCAAGTCGTCCATTTGCTCCAAGGCTTTTTTCTTTGTATCAAGAATAATTTCGTATCTTTCTTGAATGGTGGAATCGCCAACGAGGCACAAGTCTATATATTTTTTGACCGATTTCAAATCTACACCTACGTTTCGCAAGCATTTTACGATTTTTACCCAACCAAGTGTATGTTCGGAAAATAATCTTATATTATTTCTGTCTCGTTCAATGTCGGGAATAAATCCGTTCTTTGCCCAAAATCTTAAAGTATGTTCGGAAACGTTCATCATCTCTGCAACTTCTTTGATTGTGTACATTTGTAAATTCCCTTTCTTTAAAATTGATTGACTGAGAGTTGCTCTCAGGTACTAAAATTATATCACAAGGAGATGAAAAATGAAAAAAATAATAATTCTTTTAGTTGCCATATTGGTTGTTGCAGGTGCTTTATACCAATGTTCAAATGCAAAGACAAGCAGTTTTGATAAGGAGGAAATTATGTCTCAAAAGAAAGTTTTAGTTGCATATTATTCTTATTCGGGTAACACGAAGACTGTTGCCGAAAAAATTCAAAAACTTACGGGCGGCGATATTGTGGAAATAGTTCCCGTAAAACCTTATCCCACAGGATATAACGAAGTTGTTGAACTTGCAAAGAATGAAAAAAATCAAAATATCAGACCGGAAATTAAACCTATCGACAAAAATATTTCGGATTACGATGTGATTTTCCTCGGAACGCCCGTTTGGTGGTACACAATGGCATCTCCCGTAAAAACGTTTTTGGCAAATAATAAATTTGACGGCAAAATAATCGCTCCGTTCTGCACGCACGGTGGCGGCGGTGCTTCCGCAACTTATACTGATATGAAAAATCTTGCACCGAAAGCCGAATTTAAGACAGGCTTTACTTCTTACGGAAATACGGCTGATGAAAAAATGGTCGCAGATTGGATTAAAAATTTGAATTTATAGTTTGAAAAGGAGACAAAATGGCAGTTTTAGATAAAATAAATTCTCCCGCGGATGTGAAAAATCTCTCTAAAGATGAAATTTCAACACTCGCTGATGAAATAAGAAAGGGTATTTTAACAAGGGTTAATGCGGTCGGCGGACACCTCGGACCCGATTTGGGAATCGTTGAAGCGACCATTGCGCTTCACAAAGTTTTCAACTCCCCCGTTGATAAATTCGTTTTTGACGTTTCTCACCAATGCTATCCGCACAAGATGTTGACAGGCAGAAAAGACGGGTTCACTAATCCTTTGGAACATCACGAAATTTCGGGTTATTTTGCACCTCAAGAAAGTGCTCACGACACGTTTATTATCGGTCATACGTCGACTTCGGTCAGTTTGGCGACAGGGCTTGCAAAGGCACGTGATTTGAAAGGTGAAAATTATAACGTAATTGCGCTCATCGGAGACGGTTCTTTGAGCGGCGGTGAGGCTTTTGAAGGTTTGAACAACGCTTCTGTTTTGGGTTCAAATATTATTATTATCGTAAACGACAACGAAATGTCTATTGCCGAAAACCAAGGCGGTTTGTACAAAAATCTCAAACTTTTGCGAGAAACAAACGGTACGGCTGAGCTGAACTATTTCAAATCCTTCGGCTTTGATTATTATTATGTCGAAAACGGCAACGACGTTGATGCTTTGACTGATGTGTTCTCAAAAGTAAAAGACACGAAAAAGCCTACTATTGTTCACATTCATACTTTGAAAGGTAAAGGTTTTAAGCCTGCCGAAGAAAGCAAGGAATGGGGTCATTGGGCATTGCCGGGTTTGCTCGAAAAGCAAGAACCGCAACCTGTTTCGGAAAATTATAATACGATTACAACCGATTATATTTTGAAAAAACAAAAAGAAGATAAAACAGTTATTGCAATTACTCCTGCAACCCCGGGTGCTACGGGATTTGGCAAGGATTTCAGAGACGCTCTCGGAAAAAATTACACGGACGTCGGAATTGCCGAAGAACACGCCGTGGCTTATTCTTCCGCGCTCGCAAAAAACGGGGCGAAGCCGATACTTGCGATTATAAGTTCGTTTGTTCAAAGAACTTACGACCAACTTTCTCAAGATTTGGCGCTAAATAATTCTCCTGCAACGATTTTGGTTAATTGGGGAACGATAATGGAAATGGATGCAACCCATTTGGGTTCGTTTGATATTCCATTGATTTCAAATATTCCGAACATTGTATACCTTGCGCCGACTTCTAAAGAAGAGTATTTGAAGATGTTGGATTATTCGCTTGAACAAACCGAACACCCTGTTGTTATTAGAGTTCCGTATGGCGAAGTTGTTTCGGGTAAAGAAGATAGCACGGATTATTCGGTATTGAATAAATACGAAGTTACGGACAAAGGTTCAGAGGTTGCGATTTTAGGTCTCGGCAATTTTTATCATCTCGGCAAAAAAGTTAAAGATGAACTCGCTAAAACCTCAAAAATCAATGCTTCGTTGATAAATCCGAAGTTTATTACGGGACTTGATGAGGAACTTTTGAATGAATTGAAAGCAAATCATAAACTTGTAATAACCTTGGAAGACGGTTGTTTGGACGGCGGTTTCGGCGAAAAAATCGCAAGATTTTATGGAAATTCGGATGTAAAAGTGTTGAATTTCGGCGGAAAGAAAGAGTTTACGGATAGAGTTCCGCTGAACGTCTTGTACGAAAGATACCACTTGACCCCCGAATTGATTGTAAAGGATTGCCTCGACTGCTTAAATAAATAATTTGTACGGTCAAAACATAAAACCTTCCGAAATGTCGGAAGGTTTTTTCTTTTTATGAAATATATGTTTCGATAATATTTAACAGTCCGTAGGTTGGGTCTTACCCAACGAAAAAAAAGAAAGATACTTCGGCTAAAGCCTCAGTATGACGATACCTTTTTCGTCATTCTGAGGTCTTGAAAAGACCGAAGAATCTGTTTCGACAATATTTAGTAAACTTTTTCGAATAATAAGATCCTGAAATAAATTCAGGATGACAACAAAATGTCACTCTGAACCGTCATTGATTTGTTTCACAATACAGATACTTCGCTACGCTCAGTATGACGAGGAATATATTATCACCCTAAATCGAGTTCGGTGTAACATTATATAATTTATTAATCTTTTTTGCCCAAGTATAACAAGAGTTCTCTTACGGTGTCGATTTTTTCGGCTTCTTTGGCTTCAAGTTCGGATTTTTTCAATTCTTCACCAAAGTTATCTTCAATCATTTTTTCAACATCAGCCCTTAATTCGTCTGTATTATCATACTCTCCGCGGATTTGAGAAAGTTCTTTGTTATCCAGGAACACTCCGCCGCAAGTATAGCATTGGTCAATGCTAACGGCTTTTTTAGGACTTGCAAAGTTTTTTACCATTTTAAGTCCGCAAACAGGGCATTGTCTCGTTTTACTTTCGTCAACTTCATTGAATTTTCTGTCTTTCAAAAGGTCGACAAGTTCTTTAATATCCTTGCTTGTATCGGTAAATTGTTTCAGCTCGCGATTATCAAAAAATATTCCGCCGCAACCGTCAAAACAAATGTCGATTTTGATATTTCTGTCTTTGATTAAAACTTCTTTCATATCGCGGCCGCAAGCGGGGCATTTCAATTGTCTGTCCATAATTTACCTCATAAAATTTAATACTTTTATAATATCATATTTTGCGCAGTTTGCACCAATATAAATCAGTTGTTATAAGTTCTGATAATATTTTCTGCGACCTTCGATTTCGGCAATCTCGTATCCATTGCCTGCTTTTCAATATAATAATGTGCACTTTCCTCGGACATATTGAGTTTTTGGATAAGTATAATTTTTGCCTGATTTATAATTTTAATATCCTGCATTTTTTCTTGAAGTTTTTTTGTTTTAGTCTCCATTTTTGCAAGTTTTTTGTGCATTGCAGACAGCAACTTCACGGCAGAATACATATTTTCGGTCGAATTTGGTTTAATAATCGTGTAAATTCCCAAATCTTCCACACGATAAGCGACTTGTTCATACAAAGAAGAATTTACCATAATCAAAATGCCGAGCGAGGTTTGGGAATATTCTTGCGCGAGGTCAATTCCGAATTCGTCAGTCAAAGGCGCGTCGATAATCAATATATCGACGGTATTTGTCAGTAAAAATCTTTTTGCTTCACTTGAGTTATTGGCTTTCAAAATCGGGTCAAAACTTTCAAAAGGAAGAATTTTTTTGAAATAAGCGAAAGTGTTATCCGCGCTTGAAACTACCAAAACTCTTGTTTTTGTCGGTTTCATGCTATTCCTATGCTTTTAAAAGTTTGACGAGTTCTTTAGGCAAAACTTTGCTGATAAATTCACTGTTTTTTGCTGCTTCAACCGCTTCTTTCAATGTTTGCGGCAAGACATCCAAATTCTTTGTAACGGATTTATCTGCGGTATAAAGGTTTATATCCGTTGAGTTTCTGAGTTTCTTCTTTGTCAAAATTCCGTCAACACCTGCGTAAATCAACAATGCAAATGCAAGATACGGATTTACTGTCGGGTCGGGTGAGCGAAGTTCTATTCTTTTGTACTCGCCTGTTGCGGCGGGAATTCTGATTAACTGCGAACGATTTTCTCTTGACCATGTAATGTATTTCGGTGCTTTCTTTTCGCCGAGTCGTTTATAAGAATTTTCGCAAGGATTTAAAAATGCCGTCATTTCCTTGATATGAGCCATAATTCCCGCAATAAAGCGGTCTGTGTAGTCTTCTCCGTCGTCGGATTTTATGGACATATTGATATGAAGTCCGTTTCCGCTGCAGTTTTTAATCGGTTTGGGTGAAAAATCAGCAAACAAGCCGTTGCTCAAAGCTGCCGCTTTTACGACCGTTATGAAATTAATCGCGTTATCGGCTGCGGTGATTGCGTCGCTGTATTTAAAGTCGATTTCATTTTGCCCGGGACCTTCTTCGTGGTGAGAACATTCGGGCTTCATTCCCATTTCCAACAATGTTAAGCAGATTTCTCTGCGGACGTTTTCGCCTTTGTCCTCGGGGGCAACGTCAAAATAGCCTGCGTTATCGAACGGAATGTCCGTCGGATTACCGTTTTCATCTGCTTTGAACAAATAAAATTCAAATTCTGTTCCGAAATATATCGAAAGTCCGTTATCTTTTGCGTATTTTACGGCATTTTCAAGGATTAATCTGCTGTCGAGTTCAAAGGGTCTGCCGTCAGGATATTTGATGTTGCAAAACATTCTTACCACTTTGCCTTGCGAAGGTCTCCAAGGTAACACATTCAAGGTCGACGGTACGGGAAATAAAAACAGGTCGGATTTTTCTTCCGTATCAAAGCCGTCGATTGCCGATGCGTCAAAAGAAATTCCGTCCGAGAACGCTCTTTTGATTTCGTCGGGCATGACGGAGATGTTCTTTAATTTTCCGTGGATGTCGCAAAATGCCAACCTTATGAACTTTGCATCCTCTTGCTCAATAAATTCAAGTACATCTTCATATCCGAAATTCATGTTCTTTTTCCTTTATGTAATCTTAATAATCCTTTGAAACCATTATATTTGTTTATTTTCTTGCCGTCAATTCAGTATTAACGGATTTGACAAGAAAAATATACTGTGATATAAATTTGCCCATAAAAGCGACAATGGGGTCGCAGAGGACATCGTCCTTTGCCTGTTGTCGCTTTTTTTATGCGAATAAAAGAATTGGAGAAGAAATGGATACAGTTACATCAATCTTTGGCTCTATGGTATTTGACGATACGGTTATGAGAGCAAGACTCCCTAAAGAAACTTACAAAGCATTACAAAGAACAATCAAACAAGGTAAGCATCTTGATATCACGGTTGCAAACGTTGTTGCAAACGCAATGAAGGATTGGGCAATCGAAAAAGGTGCAACACACTATACACATTGGTTCCAACCGATGACAGGTATTACGGCTGAAAAACACGACAGTTTTATCTCACCGACATCTGACGGCAAAATCATTATGGAATTTTCAGGTAAAGAATTAATCAAAGGTGAACCTGATGCTTCATCATTCCCGTCAGGCGGTTTGAGAGCAACTTTTGAAGCAAGAGGTTATACTGCGTGGGATGCTACATCTTATGCATTTATTAAAGACGGCGTTCTCTGCATTCCGACAGCATTCTGCTCATATATGGGCGAATCTTTGGACAAGAAAACTCCTTTGCTTCGTTCAATGGAAACTATCAACCGTCAAGCACTCAGAATTTTGAAATTATTCGGAAATACAGACGTTACACACATAAACACAACTGTCGGACCCGAACAGGAATACTTCCTCGTTGACAAAGATTTGTTCGACAAGAGAAAAGATTTGATTTACACGGGCAGAACATTGTTCGGTGCAAGACCTCCGAAAGGTCAAGAACTTGATGACCACTATTTCGGTACAATTAAGCCCAGAGTTGCGGCATTTATGAAAGAATTGAACGACGAACTTTGGAAACTCGGTATTCTTGCTAAGACAGAACACAACGAAGTTGCTCCCGCACAACACGAATTGGCTCCGATTTTCACAACAACAAACATCGCGGCTGACCACAACCAATTGACTATGGAAATTATGCAAAAGGTTGCGAAGAAACACGGTATGGTTTGCTTGTTGCACGAAAAACCGTTCGCAGGTGTAAACGGCAGCGGCAAACACAACAACTGGTCAATTTCGACTGATACTGGTATCAACCTTTTGGAACCCGGTGAAACACCTTCCGAAAACGCACAATTCTTATTATTCCTTTGCGCGGTAATTAAAGCGGTTGACGAATATCAGGAATTGCTCAGAATTTCTGTTGCAAGTGCAGGTAACGACCACAGATTGGGCGCAAACGAAGCACCTCCGGCTATCGTTTCAATGTTCCTCGGCGACGAATTGAATGCAATTCTTAAATCTATTGAAGAAGAAACTCAATACGATTCTAAGGAAAAAGAATTTATGAAAATCGGCGTTCACACATTGCCGACTATTCCGAAAGATTCAACCGACAGAAACAGAACATCACCGTTCGCTTTCACAGGTAACAAGTTTGAATTCCGTATGTTGGGTTCGGCATCATCAGTATCTGATGTAAATACTATCTTGAATACTGCTGTTGCGGAAGAATTGAAATACTTTGCTGAAGAACTCGAAAAGGCAAGAGATTTTGAATCCGAACTCCACGACCTTATTAAAGAAACAATCCAAAAACATAAGAGAATTATTTTCAATGGCAACGGCTACGATAATTCTTGGGTTGAAGAAGCAGAAAAGAGAGGTCTTGCTAACCTCAAAACAACTCCCGATGCTTTGAAACATCTTATGGATACAAAGAACGTTCTTTTGTTCACGGGTCACAGAATTTTCAGCAAAGAAGAATTGGCTGCAAGATACGATATTATGATGGAAAATTACTGCAAAGTAATCAACATCGAAGCGTTGACTATGCTTGATATGGCAAGAAAAGACATTCTTCCCGCAATGAGCGATTATTGCAAAGAACTTGCCGAAACAATTTCTTCAAAGAAAGCGGTTTGTGCCGATATAGATTGTTCTTACGAACAAGAAACTCTCACAAACTTGAGCAGTTTGGTTTCTGCAATGTACAAACAGGTTAACAAACTTGATGAAGATTTGATTAAAATTAAGTCTTCGGAAGACGTTACGGAAATCGGCGACTACTACAAGAACACAATCTTGTCGGATATGACGGCAATCAGAATTTCTTCCGATATGATGGAAACAATTGCTTCTGCCGAAAAATGGCCGTATCCTTCATACGGTGAACTTCTTTTCGGAGTTAGATAAGACACATTTAAGGACAAAACAATGACAGACAGTATGGAAAAGACATTATATAATTCAAAATTTGAACATGATGCGTGCGGTATCGGCGCAATTATCGACCTTAACGGTGAACCGAGTTTCTCGATTGTTGATGACGCTTTGACGATTGTTGAAAAACTTGAACACAGAGCAGGTAAAGATGCAACGGGCGAAATCGGTGACGGTGTCGGCATTATGCTGCAAGTACCTCATGAATTTTTCTCCAAAGTCGGAAAAGAAATGGGTATAAACCTCGGCAATCGTCGTGATTACGGGGTCGGTATGTTCTTCTTTCCCCAAGATGTTTTGTCCAGATTACAATCCCAAAAAATGTTTGAAATCATTTGCGCAAAAGAAGGTGTTGAGTTTTTAGGCTGGAGAAACGTTCCCGTTAACACGAGTGTTATGTCCGAAAAAGCCCAAAATTCCACACCTTTTATTTGCCAATGTTTCGTAAAACGACCTAAAAAATTAAAGCAAGGCTTGGACTTCGACCGAAAATTGTACGTTATAAGAAGATTGTTTGAACAAAGTAACGAAAATACTTACGTTGTTTCGTTCTCTTCAAGAACAATCGTTTATAAAGGTATGTTTTTGGTAAACCAACTCAGAAGTTTTTATACCGATTTGCAAAGTAAAGACTTCAAAAGTGCGATAGCAATGGTTCACTCAAGATTTTCCACAAACACCGAACCGAGTTGGCAAAGAGCCCATCCTAACAGATTTATTCTTCATAACGGTGAAATTAACACTATTCGTGGTAACGTGGACAGAATGCTTGCAAGAGAAGAAACCATGCATTCTCCGTACATGGAAGCCGATATGGATAAAGTCCTTCCTGTTATTTCTCAATCGGGTTCCGACTCCGCAATGCTTGATAACATGCTTGAGTTTCTTGTTATGAATGGCATTCCGCTTCCACTAGCCGTTATGATTACAATCCCCGAACCTTGGAAGAATGACCCGAATATCAGTCGCAGAAAGCGTGATTTTTACAGATATTACGCAACAATGATGGAACCGTGGGACGGACCTGCGGCGATTTTGTTCTCTGATGGCGATATTATGGGGGCGGTTCTTGACAGAAACGGTTTGAGACCTGCAAGATATTATGTCACTACCGACAACAAATTGATTTTGTCATCGGAAGTCGGCGTTTTGGACATTCCTGCCGAAAAAATTGTTACAAAATCACGCTTGCAACCCGGTAAAATGCTCCTTGCGGATACGGTCAACAAGCGTATTATTTCCGATGAAGAATGCAAAGAATATTACGCAAACAGACAACCTTACGGTGAATGGCTCGATTCGCATTTGATTAAACTTGCGGACTTGCCTATTCCCAATAAAAAAGTTCCTTTCTATTCGCAAGAAGAAAGAGACAAACTCTATAAGGTTTTCGGCTACACTTACGAAGATGTTTCAAATGCGATTTTGCCTATGGCAACAAATGGTGCTGAACCTACTGCTTCAATGGGTACGGATATTCCGCTCGCTGTTTTGTCGGAAAAACATCAACCGCTTTTCAGTTATTTCAAGCAACTTTTTGCGCAGGTTACAAACCCGCCGATTGATGCTTTGAGAGAAAAAGTTATTACCGATACGACTGTTTACGTCGGCTCAGACGGTAATTTGCTCATGGAAAAGCCCGAAAACTGTACGGTTTTGCAAATTAATAACCCGATTTTGACGGGTGTTGATTTGATGAAAATTAAAAATATGAAAGCAAAAGGTTTCAAAGTTGAGACGATTTCTTTGCTTTATTACAAAAATACTTCGCTCGAAAAAGCCTTGAACAGATTGTTTGTAGATTGCGACAGGGCTTATCGAAACGGCGCAAACATTTTGATTTTGTCTGACAGAGGGGTGGATGAAAACCACGTTGCGGTTCCGTCGTTGCTTGCGGTATCTGCAATTGAACAATATCTCGTCGCAACAAAGAAAAGAACAGCGCTTTCTATTATCCTTGAAAGTGCCGAACCGAGAGATGTTCACCACTTTGCAACCTTGTTAGGCTACGGTGCCAGAGCAGTTCACCCGTATTTGGCTCACGAATGCATCGAAGAACTTGTGAACAAAAATATGCTCAACAAGGAATGCTACACGGCAATAAACGATTACAACAACGCTATTTTGCAAGGTATCGTCAAAATTGCTTCAAAAATGGGTATTTCGACTTTGCAATCTTACCAATCGGCTCAAATCTTTGAAGCGGTGGGCATTTGCAAGGATGTAATCGACAAATATTTTACGAATACTGTCAGCCCCGTTGACGGTATCGGATTGAAAGAAATTAATGAGGGTGTTGAATGGCGTCACAATCACGCGTTTGACCCGCTTGGTCTCGGTGTGGACACGACTTTGGACAGTATGGGCGAGCATAAACTCAGAAGCGGTGACAATACCGAATCTCACATGTATGACCCCAAAACCGTTATCACGCTTAGAGAAGCAACTCATCTCGGTTCTTACGAAAAATTCAAAGAATACAGCGCAATGGTAGACAACGAAAGAAAACCGCATACGTTAAGAGGGTTAATGGATTTTGTATTCGATGAAAACGGCGGTATTCCGCTCGACGAGGTTGAACCCGCAAGCGAAATCGTCAAGAGGTTTAAGACAGGCGCTATGTCTTACGGCTCAATTTCGGAAGAAGCACATACCTGTATGGCAATCGCGATGAACCGTCTCGGCGGCAAGTCAAACTCAGGTGAGGGCGGCGAAGAATCTTCGAGATTCGGAACCGAAAAAAACAGCGCGATTAAGCAGGTTGCATCAGGCAGATTCGGTGTAACGAGTGAATATTTGGTAAGTGCGCAAGAAATTCAAATTAAAATGGCACAAGGTGCAAAACCGGGTGAAGGCGGACACCTCCCCGGCAAAAAAGTCTATCCTTGGATCGCAAAAACAAGATATTCAACTCCCGGTGTTTCGTTGATTTCACCTCCGCCGCACCACGATATTTATTCGATTGAGGATTTGGCGCAGTTGATTTTCGACTTGAAAAACGCGAACAGAAACGCTCGAATTTCCGTAAAACTTGTATCTGAAGCAGGTGTCGGAACGATTGCGGCAGGTGTTGCAAAAGCAGGCGCTCAGGTCGTTTTGATTTCGGGCTACGATGGCGGAACAGGTGCTGCTCCTCAAAGTTCAATCCACAATGCAGGCTTGCCTTGGGAACTCGGACTTGCGGAAGCACATCAAACTTTGATTAAAAACGGTTTGAGAACGAGAGTTCGTCTTGAAACTGACGGTAAGTTGATGACGGGTCGTGACGTTGCTATCGCTTGCATTTTGGGTGCGGAAGAATTCGGTTTCGCTACGGCACCGTTGATTTCAATGGGTTGCCTGATGATGAGAGTTTGCAACCTCGACACTTGCCCTGTCGGTATCGCAACTCAAAACCCCGAACTCAGAAACCGCTTCTGCGGTAAGCCCGAATACGTAATGAACTTTATGACGTTCGTTGCGGAAGAACTTCGCGAAATTATGGCGAAACTCGGTGTCAGAACGGTGGATGAACTTGTCGGTCGTACCGATAAGATTACTGTTCGTGAAAAACAGGTTACGGAAAGAGCCGCAAAGGTTTGTCTTGAATCAATTTTTGGCTCAAAAACAGACATCTCGACTCACTTTGAAGCAAAAGATATCTTTAACTTTGAACTGGAAAAGACAATTGACGAAAAGGATTTAATTCCTGCATTCGAACCGTCATTCAAGAAAAATAAACCGTTTGAACACACGATAAATGTTTCAAGCGTTAACCGTACGGTCGGAACGATTTTAGGCTCGGAAATCACTAAAAAGTTCGGCAATTCGTTGCCTGACGACAGATATGTGATTAACTGTAACGGCAGC
>ERZ1026854.1551-NODE-1551-length-14215-cov-6.971045_pt1 | contig 14215 bp, 18 predicted proteins | sample MGYA00380157_ERZ1026854 | MGnify/ENA primary metagenome ERZ1026854 (study PRJEB33269, sample SAMEA4719793) | human gut metagenome | biome: human-associated habitat; feature: organic feature; material: feces | place: Cameroon | collected 2013-10 ...
AAAGCAAGGCGGCAAAGGAAAAGGCCGTGCGCGCTTACTTTGAGAGCAAAAACATCACCGGCGCGAATCTCGACCTTGCTATGCGCGGCTGTGGAGAAGAAATGGCCGCATTGGAGATGGACGGCGACAAGATCAAGGACACCAAGAGCCTTGATGCGCTCGTAGACGGCACCTATAAGGGGCTTGTCTCCACCATGCAGACGCACGGTGCGAATCCCGCAAGTCCCCCGGCGAATACTGGCGGCGGCGCAATGACTAAAGACCAGATCATGCAGATCAAGGACAGGTCGGAGCGCCGCGCGGCGATCGCTGCAAACATCAATCTTTTTGAAAATAAGAACGGAGGCTAATTATGGCTGCTGAAACCAATCTGATTAAGAAAAATGACCTCGCTCGCGTGCGCGAGATCGAATTTACCGAAATGTTCGGTTACTCCATCAAGAAGCTAATGGAGGCGCTCGGCGTGACCCGCAAGATCGCCAAGCAGGCGGGCACTGTGCTCAAGAGCTACAAGGCGACCGGCACGCTTGAGAGCGGCGTTGTGGCCGAGGGCGACACCATCCCCCTTTCCCATTACAAGACCGAGGCTGTGAACTACAAGGAGATCACGCTCAAGAAGTGGCGCAAGGCCACCTCTGCCGAAGCGATCACCGACCGTGGCTACGATCAGGCGGTGGAAATGACCACCGATGAAATGCTGAAGGACGTGCAGAAGGGCATCCGCAAGAGCTTTTTTGATTTCCTGGCCACCGGCACAGGCGCGGTAAGCGGCAAAAACTTCCAGGCTGTCCTTGCTCAGGCGTGGGGCAATCTGCAGGTGCTGTTTGAGGATGACGACATCGGGGCCGTGTACTTCATGAACCCCCTGGATGTGGCCGACTATTTGGCCACTGCAAACATCACTGTTCAGACGGCGTTCGGCATGAGCTATGTCGAGAATTTCCTGGGTTTGGGCACCCTCATCATGAATGCCAGCGTACCCAAGGGCAAGATTTACGCCACCGCCAAGGACAATATCGTGCTGTATTACATCCCCGTAAACGGCGCAGACCTGCAGGAGGTGTTTACCTTTACCACCGATTCCACCGGCTACATCGGTATCCACGAAGAGCCCGACTATACCAATATGACGGCCTCCGACACCGTCATCAACGGCATGGAGCTGTTTGCTGAGCGCATTGACGGCGTGGTCGTTGGCACCATCGACAACGGCACGCTCGTCTCTTTGACGGTCACCTCTGCCGCAGGCTCCAAGAGCGGCGATACCAAGCTGACCGTGTCTCCGGCAAAGGCTGCCGCAGGCAACAAGTATAAGTACACGTCCGGCTCCTCTGCCGCGACCGTTGCTTACGGCGACAACGTTGCCGGTTGGAAGGATTGGGACGGCAAGAGCGACCTGACCATTGCGACCGGCCAGACTGTGACCGTGGTCGAGTGCGACGGCAACTACCACGCGCTCAAGAGCGGTAACGCGAGCGTGACCGCAAAGTGATAAGGAGGGCGGCGTAATGCTTGAACAGGTCTTACGGCACTTGAACAACTGGTTTCTCGTGGAGATTCGCGAGGGAACGTTCACCGTGGAGAATGGCAGCATTGCGCTGCCCTTTCTCCAAGCCAATCAATATTTCCGCATTTGCGGCTCTGTGTTTAACGACGGCCTGCATCAATATCCAGAGATCGATCTAACGGACGAAACCTTTACTGGGACGGTGTGGGCGCTGGCAGTTCCAAAGACGGTTGTGACGCTTTCCAAAGATATCGCCGCGTGGGAGGAAAAGAACGGGGAAACCGTTTTAAGCCCCTACACAAGCGAAAGCTTCGGTGGGTACAGTTACACCAAGACAAGCGGTGGAACGGGAGGCACATCAGCCGTGACGGGCTGGCAGGACGCTTTTAGAGGTCGTCTCAACGACTGGCGGAAACTCAAGGGGGTGGAATCGTGAGTTTACTGGATGATTTTGCCCACAAGTGCATTCTGATGGAGAAAAAGCGCACGCCGGACGGCGCGGGCGGCTACATCACCGCATGGGAAGAGGGCGCGGAGTTCCTCAATTATCAGTCTCTTGACACGTCGATGGAGGCACGAAAAGCGGAAAAGGACGGCGTCACCTCGGTGTATTCCGCACTGGTCAATCAAAGCGTGCCCATCGAGTACAACGATTATTTCCGTGATACGGAAACGGGGATTACCTATCGTGTGACCTCGAACCCCGAAGAAAAAGCCGCGCCGAGGTCTGCGGGGGCGACCGTCCGATCACTGAAATTCTTCACCGCCGAACGAAAGGAGCTGCCGAAATGACAAAGGACAAGGCACTCCATGCGTGGTTTTCCAAATTCCTCCCGTCGTATCCGACCTCGAATGTGCCGGAGGACGCGACCTTTCCGTGGCTGACCTATGAGCTTATCACGGGATCATGGGAGAGCGGCGAGATCGCGCTGACGGTCAACCTCTGGTATTACACCGAGAGCGAAGCGATGCCCAACGCAAAGGCACAAGAAATCAGCGACGCAATCGGCATGGGCGGCTGTATGGTCGCCTATGACGGCGGAGCAATGTGGATCAAGCGTGGCTCCCCGTGGTGTCAGAACATCGCGGACGAAAGCGATAAAAACATCAAGCGAAGGTATCTCATCATCACGGTGGAATACCTATCGCAAAACTGATGAAAGGAAAAAAATATGAAATTCACTAAAATTCCCTCCGATGCATTTCAGAAGCTCCAGATCAACGCCGGTATTCTGACTACCGATTTTACCCCGGCCACCGGCACCATCGGGGAATCGGGGCAGATTGGCGCGACGACCGGCGGCATTAGCTTTACCGCAACGCCCACCTATAAGGACTATGGAGAGGACATCGACAACTGCCCGAAGAACATGAAGGAACTGAAACGGGTGGATTCCTGGGAGGCGAAGATTGCGGGTACGTTCATTAACGCAGACACCAAGATTGCAAAGAGCCTTTGCGGTGCTGCTGATGTGGGTACCAGCGATGGGAAGGTCACGCCTCGGAACGATCTGTCGGACGCTGACTTTGCCGACATCTGGCTGGTGGGCGACTACTCCGACAAGAACGGCGATAAAAATGGCGGCTTCATCGCCATCCACCTGATGAACGCACTGTCCACCGGCGGCTTCCAGCTGAAGACCAGCGACAAGGCGAAGGGGCAGTTCGCGTTTGAGTATACGGCCCACTACTCCATGAGCGCACAGGACACTGTGCCATTTGAGATCTACATCAAGGCCGGTACGGCGGAGGCGTAACACCATGAAACTGTCAAAAATTAAAGGGGAGCGAGTGTTTGATGTTATCGCAGACATTATCGATCCTATTGCCAACATAGCCGAGGACAAAGAAGCCGCAGCGTTGTTTCAGCGTCAGAAGCTCCCGGATGGCGTAAATGCAAAGGACTTTGTGTTGGCAAGGGTTAAGAAATCTGCTCCGCTGCTTTTGCGTGGACACAAGAAAGATCTGATCACAATTTTGGCGGCTGTGGAAGGCGTGCCTGCAAAAAAATATGCCGCTGGGCTGACGCTTGCCAAGTTGCTGGTTGATGTTACTGAGCTTATGACGGACGAGGCATTTACGGACCTTTTTACATCTGCGCAGACCGAGACGGAAGAAACGTCGTCCGGCTCTGTGCAGGAGAATATCGGGGAAGCCAAAGAGTAAAGCCATTTCTGGCATACTGTGTAGCGCGGTATAAGCAGGATGCAGAAGAAAAAGCATATCGAATTTATGCTGCTGACCTGCTTAAAGCAATATGCGAGCGATGCGCGGGCGTTTCAATCAATAAGCGATATATTGAAATTATAGATGTGAGCAAAAAAGACAATCGCTCCTGTGAAGAAATCACCAGCGATATTGTCAATCGTTGCGGGTTACAAGTTAAAAAAGCCGCCCCGTGAAGGGGCGGCGGGAGAATATGCGTTACTTGAGGACATAATCAGAAATCATTCTTCCGATTTTCCCGATGTCTGTGGATCCCTTAAACTCGAACTTTGCGACATAACCATTGGAGAATGTCAGAACAAGTTCGCTATCCGGGATGATTTCGGCAAAGCCTGGGGTTTGCACGGAAAAAAACTGCACTTTCGAATAGGGCATCGAGCTGAAGGACTTGCGCTTCCCTGTAATCCCCTGCACATCAACCGATATGACTCGCTTGTTAGTAAAAATCAGCTGGTCGCGGACGGTCTTAAATGCGGCAGCGATTTCTTCCCCGTCAATCAACAAGCCATTCACTTCACCACGCACATCGGAAACGGGAATCGGCTTTAAGTCCCACGCAGAATCTTTGTTAAAACTTATCATAAATAATTCCTCCTTGCCGATATCATACCATACTATCAATGGAATGTCACGAATAATTTTCAGAATTTACAAAGAGAGCGAGGTGAACGCATGAATCTTCTTGATCTGTTTGTGAAAATATCTGTGCAAGACGAGGCAAGCGAAAATGTAGAGACATTATCAGGAAAATTCAAAAATGGGCTTGCCACTGCGGCTAAAGTCGGTGCAGCAGCTGTAGGTGCGGCTGCTACCGGCATTGCCGCGCTTACGAAAAACGCGCTTAACAACTATGCTGAGTATGAACAGCTGGTCGGTGGCGTTGATACGCTATTCAAGGATAGCTCTGCAAAAGTCCAAGAATATGCAGCAAATGCATATAAGACTGCTGGACTATCCGCTAACGAATATATGGACACAGTTACAAGTTTTTCTGCGTCCTTGCTGCAATCGCTTGGCGGTGATACAGAAGCGGCAGCAGACATGGCTAATGTTGCAATCACGGATATGGCTGACAATGCAAATAAAATGGGCACGGATATGGCATCTATCCAGAACGCCTATCAGGGGTTTTCAAAGCAGAACTTTACCATGCTTGATAACCTGAAGCTCGGCTATGGTGGGACAAAAGAAGAAATGCAGCGCCTTATTAACCATGCAAACGAGCTAAACGCGACCCAGGGTAAATACACGGATTACAGCATTGAAAGCTATGCGGATATTGTCAGCGCAATCCATGATGTTCAAGTTGAAATGGGCATATACGGAACTACGGCAAAAGAAGCAAGCACCACCATTCAAGGCTCTGTTTCATCCATGAAGTCCGCATGGGGCAATCTGCTGGTTGGCATTGCTGACGATAACGCCGATTTCAAGACACTTACAGAGCAGTTCGTTGATAGTCTTGTTACCGTTGGCGAAAATATCATTCCGCGCATTAATGTCATCTTGGGCGGCATTTCACAGTTGGTCACATCTGCATCTACCACGATTATCCCGATGGTCATTACCACCATCACAGATAACCTTCCTGCACTTTTGCAGTCGGCGGTTGCACTTGTCGGCGCCCTGGGACAGGGTATCATTGATAGCCTACCTGCAATTACGCAGGCGGCAATCGACATTCTTTTCTTCCTTGCGAATGGTCTAATAGATAACCTTCCCACGCTCATTGACGGCATTGTGCAAGTGACCCTGACGATTGTGCAAATGCTGACAAGCCCGGACTTTTTGACGCAGCTCATTGAAACGGCAATCCTGCTGATTATGACGCTTGCGCAGGGCCTGATTGACGCGATTCCGCAGCTTATCGCGGCAGTACCTCTGATTATTGGCAACTTGCTTGCCGCAATCATTGTAGAGCTGCCGAGCATTATCCAGATGGGCATTGACCTTCTGTTTGCGCTGATAGACGGAATTATTCAGTGCATCCCGGAATTGGTGGCGGCAGTCCCTACACTGATTATTGCGTTTATCAACGGCATTGTTAATAACCTTGATAAGATTATCCTTGCCGCACCGCAAATCATTGTATCGCTGGTTACCGGCATTGTCGGAGCAATCCCGGAGCTGATTGCAGCCGTCCCGCGCATTATCGCGGCCATTGCTGACACAATCCGAAATTATGACTGGGGCAGCATCGGTAGAAACATCGTGCAGGGCTTAAAAGACGGCATCGCCGGAATGTGGGACAACATAAAAAACTGGTTCAGCGAGAAGGTAAATGGGCTGGTTGGCGGTGTAAAACGGATCCTTGGGATAAATTCGCCTTCTAAGGTCTTTGCCGGTATCGGTGGATTCATGGCCGAGGGTTTGGGCGATGGCTTTGACGATCAATTCAAGTCCGTAAAAAAAGACATTGAAAACAGTATGAACTTTGATGCTGCAAATGCATCCATCAATGTCTCCGGCAACGTCCAGAAGCAAGTCGGCGGTGGTATTTCTTCCGCTACGCAGGCCGCACAAGGTAACAGTAGCAGAAGCATCCACCTGACTGTTGTTGCCCCTAACGGCAAGGAATTGGCCCGTTTCATCGCACCGTATATGGGCGCACAGCTTCAGCTTGTGAGGGGGTGACAAGATGCTGAAATGGTATATCAACGGAACAGAAATGTCATCCAAAGGCATTTTTATTGCGACCGGCTACTCTGTAACATCTGCACCTATCAACAGAACCGTCTATTCCGGTGGCTGTGCATCCTATGTTGCCACAAAGGCAAAGATCGGGCTGAAAGCGCTGAAACTGCCAGTCAGAATTATCAAAGGTACAACCGATGAGGCTGACAGCGCAAGATCGTGGTTTCTGTCTGTATGCATTGGCAAAGAAAACGGAATAGCGCTTCCGAACGGGAAGTACTATGTCGCGGCTCTGACAGACACGGGCGAAACAACAAAGCTTGCGGAAGGCGTGCTTGAATTCACAGTTGAGTTCACAGGCTATCAGCGGGGCGATAAGGTCACGGCGCAAGTACCAGATGTGATGTGCTTGTCCACCGTGCCGGAAACGCCATATAAGATCACCGGCACGGTGGCTGCTGCTGGTGGTTTTACAATGGCCGGTATTACGTTTGCGAAATGCGCTGTCGGCGATGTTATCTGCATTGACGGCCTGGCCGGGAAGCTGACAAAGAATGGGGATGCTGTGCTTATAACAGACACGGACTTTGTTAGCTTTCCTGTTCTTTCTCCGGGGCATAATACGGTAAACTGCACCGCAAGTGCAACGGTTGAATACTATCCGATTTTCATGTAGGGGGTGAACAATAAATGCTTGTACTTGCAGATGGAACAATCCTTGCAATAGAAGACTATTGCATCAAGGAAAAATACAATGGTGTCAACGAACTATCTTTCTCTGTCCCCGGCGATGACATCAAGCTTGTAAACGAACAGAGCATCCACGAAACCACGCAGAACCAGGCATATCTTGTCAAGATTGTCAACGGCGATAACATCACCTGTGAGCTTGACCTTGATGAACTGCGTTCTGTGCAGACAGACTATGGCGCAAGCGCAACCCCGCACGATCACCTGACTGCGGCTCTTGCGTCTGTTGGGTGGGGCCTTGTCGATTATACCGGGATCACGGCGAAAAGGACAATTACCGGCGCACTGACACCAATGGAGATCATCGAACAGGTGGAAGATATATGGAGCGGCGTTACTGCCCTGTATGACACCGAAGAAAAGAAGGTTACAATTCTCTGCCCGGAAAACAACAAGCCGCAGTATACTTTCTTGGCAGAAGAATTAAACCTGCGGCAGCTTGACATAGCTGGCGATAGTTCCGCTTTCTGCACACGGCTTCGCGCAAAGGGCGCTGACGGCATGACTTTTGCCGACATCAACGGTGGCAAGGATTATGTTGAAAACTACACATACTCCAACAGGATCATCTATGGCACAGCGATCAGTGACGAAAGATTCACGGATAAGCAATCGCTGAAGGACTACGCACAAGCTACGCTGGATGCAAACGCTGTTCCGGCGGTCAGCTATGAATGTGATGTCGTTGATGTGGCCGCAATGGACAGCGATTACAGCTTCCAACAGTTGCAGATGCACAAGTCCGTATGGCTGCTTGACAAGAAATTCAATGCCAGGGTTGCCCACCGGGTTGTTGAATATTGCATTTATCCCAATGATGCAAGCAAAAACAAGGTTACGCTGTCCACGGTAACGCCGTCATTGCAGAGCGCAGTTAGATTTTTGCAGGCTTCCATCAACGATCCGAACAGCGCCGCACGACAAAGGGAAACTTCGGCTGTAGATGCTGCAACAAAGTTAATCACCGGCGCAAAAGGTGGAAATGTAAGGTTTGTGCATGACGGCAACGGCAAGCCTACCGAGCTGCTGATTATGGACACTGATGATATTGCCACCGCTCAAAAGGTGTGGCGTTTTAATATTGGTGGCTTTGGTTTTAGCAGCAACGGATATAACGGCATATATGCAACCGCAATCACGCAAGATGGCCACATTGTCGCTGATTTTATGGATGTCGGTACTCTGTCCGCTGTGCTGATCCAGTCCGCGGACGGCAAGAGCAAGTGGAACCTGAGCACCGGCGAAATGAATCTGTTCAATACTAAGATCACCACATCCACCCAAGGCTCCACCTTTGTGACTGCTGACTATACGGAGGCGGATAACGAACGCCTGAAAAAACTGATTCTTAATATGGATACGCCCACACTTGAGGATTATGAGAAGCTGGATGTTGACGGAAATGGCCATTTTGGCGCCAGCGATATGCTTTACATCGAACGGGCAATCTTAGGCAAAATAGAGATAAATTTCACAACCGGCTGGAAATTCAGGCTCGACCCTACGGACGGTGAAACCCTCCTGAAATTGGTAAAAACATGGAGAAACAACCTTACGAATGAATACAAGGAACATCTTGTCCTCGGCGCAGGCTTCGGCAATGTCCGTGTAAATGCCCTGAGTATTGCCGACAGCCCTGTCGCTGATCACATCATTGACCAGGGCATGAACGGCATATGGACATATCGAAAGTGGGCCAGCGGTATTTTGGAATACTGGGGGAAGGAGCAGATCACCCTGGAGGACGGATGGCACAGAAGCCCGGCGGGGCCGTTTGCTGTTGTCAATGCCGAAAATTCTACCGTGACGGTGACGAATTGGTACGGCACGGATGATAACCGGGCGGCGCGGCCTAATATCATTACTTGCGGCGGCTTATATGAGGACGGCAGCGTATCTGTGTATGACAGAAATCCAGACGGCACTATTGGAACAGGCTACCGGGCTTACTATTACCATGTAAGTGCAAGGTGGAAGTAAGGAGGGAATACGATGCAAATTACACATAATATTTCGCTTAACCTTGCTGCAAGCTGCATCCAGCCAAGAATCAGAATGGTGCAGGGTGACAGCAATACGCGCGTCATCAAAGCTGAACTGTGGGGCGGCGCAAGCCCCTACATCGTTCCGGATGGTGCATCTGTCATGGTGCGGTTTTGCAAGCCTGATGGGACCGGTGGCTTGTATGATGAGACGGAAGGCGGCGCAAAGGTATCTTTCACCGGCAGAACCGTCACAGCCCCGGTAGCTACACAGATGCTGGCTGTGGCCGGGACGGTTCGTGCCGAGATTGACATCTTTGATGCATCTGCGGAAGGCTCTGAAAAAGCAGCCGAGCGCCTGTCTTCCTTCTCTTTTCTGGTGGAGGTGACACCGAGCGTATACCCGGATGACACGATCATTTCCAGCGATTACTACAACGTACTTTCTGCCGATATTGCCAAGGTGCTTTCGGCGGCTGTCCATGCTCCGAAGATCGGCGAAAACGGTAATTGGTACACATGGGATCAGGAAACCTGTGACTATACGGACACCGGCGTATCAGCCCGGGCAGATGTAACACCCATCGCCACCGCCGAGATCCCCGGCAAGGTGAAGCCTGGCTCGGATCTCAGCGTTGCGGCGGACGGCACCCTCGACCTGGCCGATGGTGTGATCCCTACAGAGGAAACGGTCAGCGGTTGGGGCTTCACTAAAAATTCCGGGACTTACAGCAAGCCCGGCGGCGGCATCCCGAAAACAGACCTGGCAAGCGCGGTGCAAGCATCGCTCGGCAAGGCAGATTCCGCGGTGCAGCCGAGCCAGGCCGTCACCATGACCGCCACTTTGGAGGACGGCAGCACCAAAACATACACGCTCTACGGCTATGAGGTGACGAGCGATGAATCTTGACAATGTAAAGGCATTGCAGATCGATGGGCATACTGTGGCTTCGCTTTCCGTTGGCGGCGTGGTTGTTTGGAGAGCAACACATCCCCGTTTTGCCCAAAACGGCAGCACCGTGACCGTATACCGCCCCAAGCGGTACACACAGGACGGCGCGATCGTGAGCATTGACCCTCGGATCGTGTGGATCGATCCGGTGCAGGACGGTACTGTGCTAACGGTGCAGCAGGTGTATTCTGCCGTAAAAAACGACGATGTTTTGGAGGTGTCATAATTGGCAAATATCATCTTATATAACGACAATGATCAGCCGCAGACTTTGACCGGCGTGGATAAGATCCAAGTCCCCGGCGCGGTGGAAGGTGAAACGGTGGTGTTCACGGAGGGGGAGGTGCAGGAGACGGTTGAAACGCAATTCATCTACGACAACGGCACATATTCATTTGTCCCCGAAAATGGGTGCAGCTCTATGGTTGGCGTGAATGTAGAGGTGCAAGTGCCCTCTCCTGTATTGCAGACAAACAAAACCTACTCAATAACCCAAAATGGCACGGAGGTAATTACACCGGATGACGGGGAAGCCATGACCCAGGTAACAGTCACTACCAGCGTTCAAGATACGGAATCGATCCAAACACAGCTCAGTATGACCGAGACAACATCGGTTATGAGCCTGGGAGCCCTTCTTGTAGCGACACTTAAACAACAAGATACTACGTGGGATGATATTGCAGATATTATAAACACCTATTTTGAAGAGGTCGTGCTGAGGGTTGACGTCCAAGGTCTTACTACCGGTGTCCCTGTTGTTTATCACTTGGACGAAGCATCAAATTTTTTTGCAGGTGTGGGAGGAAACGAGGTAACAAGTGTTACGTTCCGATCGGCAGCGGGAACGATCTCTGTCCCAATATCCACGGGTGATGTGGCATTGGATATAAACTTTACCGCGGACATAATAAATTCTGCTTCACAGCAAGTGACATCTTATATCCAAACGGCACTTGGCTCGGATGTATCTGTGACCTGCCACGACTTTTTGCATGTTACAAATCTTGCGATAGGAGGGTGAACTGAATGGCAGATATCATATTGAAAGACGGCGCTGCCCAGGAGCAGACATATACGGGTATTTCGACCATCAAGGTTCCCCAGGTGGGCGGCGGCTATGCGGAGTTCTCCGCAGGCGGCGGGCAGACCCTGGGCGACACGCCCCTTGTGAACATGAAGTCGCTGGCAAGCACCCTGCCAAATACGTGGGGTGTAATAACCTTAACGGGATCGCCCATGAATATACCGCTGTATTTTGACGTTCCAAAGGGAACGACTGTATTGAGCGTGACGCCTTATGGCGGCTTCTACTACTTCAAGCAAAGCAGTTCAACAGCCAATATTCAGAGCGTGTCCGGGCTTTCCTTTTCGCCATCGGATGTGGACGATACCACCACAAGATACAGTGCGACCTTGAAATTGACCTATTCCAACGGCGAGACACACGGCTCAGCAGCGTATTCCTACGTTTTGTATAGCTATATCTACCAGGGGGTCACTGCCTCCGTACAGAATGGACAAGCTATCCTGTCCGGGCGCAATGCGGCAAAGTTTTTAAACTCTGTCCTGTTTGACTCCAGTGCAACACAGCCCTTCAATGTATACGATATGCGGGAGGATACAGTGGAAAATTTGGCACTGAAGGTATTCCGTTCCATAGATGCCTGCAAAACGGTGTATTTCCCGGCTGGAATTGTGAGCCTGGCAGACTATTCGTTCCGGGATATGCCGAATCTGGAGCTGCTGGATTTTTCTCTTGCCACGGCTGTTCCCACGCTGGGGACCAGCTGCTTCGGAAACAGCAGCGCCGATTACCAGATCAAGGTGCCGGCGGCTCTGTACGACGAGTGGATCGCGGCGGCCAACTGGTCAGACTTCGCCAGCCACATCGTGGCGGCGTAAAAACGGGGTCACATTGCCATGAAAAGATTTTTGATCGGATTGACCGCGGCGGCGGTGGTGGGCCTGGGGGCCTATCTGGCCAAGGACCTGGCCCGGACGGTGCCGCTGTCCATCCCCTCCTGCGGCATAGCCGTGCAGTGTGAGCGGGTGTTCGCAGCCTCCTCGGACAGGCTCCAGGAGGTCATTGATAAGCCGGATACCGCCGCCTACTACGGCTGCTATATTCTGGACCATGCCGGGCAGAACTTCCGGGGCCTCTGGGGCATACAGCCGGGGGATGAGGTGGTGTTCGGGACGGTCCGTTACCGGTGCCGCTTCCTGACCACCGGCTGGAGCGACCGGGGCATCTACACCGATGCCGGGAAGCCTCCGGAGGCGGACCTGTACCTCTGTACCTGCGTCCCGGACGGAGAGGAATATGAAATTTACATCGTAGGATTGGAAAGGGAACAGTAACATGACGGAGACCATCATCGTGGCCATCATCACGGGCGGCCTGTCGCTGCTGGGGGTGATCATCACCAGCAACAAGACCACCCGGGAGGTGCAGGCCAAGCTTGACAAGCAGCAAGCCGTAACGGATACAAAGCTGGAGGAGCTGACCCGGGAGGTCCGGGAGCACAACAACTTCGCCCGGCGCGTGCCGGTGCTGGAGGAGCAGATCAAAGTCGTTAACCACCGGATCGCGGATCTGGAACATAACAACCAATAAACACGGATTGTGCCCGAATCGGGCACGGAAAGGAGCAAAGCATGAAAAAGAATTGGAAACAGTGGGCAAAGGCAGCCGCCGTGCGTGCTGTCAAGACCGTGGCGCAGACCGCCGTGGCAACCATCGGCACCAGCGCGGTGCTGGGTGAGGTGAACTGGCTGATGGTGGGCAGCGCGTCCCTGCTGTCCGGCATCCTGTCCCTGCTGACCAGCGTAGCAGGCCTGCCCGAGGTAGACGAAGGGGGCGGCTGCAATGAGTAATTCCGGCCTGGTATCCTACACCAAACTCTCCCCCAACTGCGACCATCCCAGGAACCACGCCATTGACAAGATCACCATCCACCACATGGCCGGGAACCTCTCTGTGGAGACCTGCGGCAATCTCTTTGCCAACCCCAACCGCGAAGCCAGCGCCAACTATGGCATCGGCTCCGATGGCCGGGTAGGCCTCTATGTGGACGAGGGAGATCGTGCATGGGCCTCTGCGTCCCCCAGCAACGACAACCGCGCCGTGAATATCGAGGTTGCCAACTGCGCCACCGGCGGCGACTGGCCCGTGTCCAATGCAGCTTATAGCAAGTTGATTGACCTGTGCGTGGACATCTGCCAGCGCAACGGAATCAAGGCCCTTAACTACACCGGGGGTGCAGACGGCAACCTGACCGAGCACCGAATGTTTGTGGCTACGGCCTGCCCCGGGCCCTATCTGCACGAGCGCATGGGACGCATTGCCGCAGAGGTCAACAGCCGACTATCTGCCCAGCCCGCCAAGTCCGTGGACGAGGTTGCCCGGGAGGTGATCCGTGGCGAGTGGGGCAATGGCTCCGACCGCCGCCAGCGCCTGGAGGCAGCAGGCTATGACTACGACGCCGTACAAGATCGAGTGAATGAGCTGCTGAACAGCAAGGAAGAGCCGGAGCAGCCTGCCGAGCCCACCCCCGCAGAGCCGGAGCAGCCTGCCACCGATAAGCTCTACCGCGTCCAGGTGGGCGCCTTCGCCGTCCGCGAAAACGCCGAGAAGATGCTCCAGCGCCTCAAGGCCGCGGGCTTCGAGGGCTACATCCGGGAGGGGTAAAACAAATCCACTGGAGGGCGCAGAGGACACCGCTACGCCGGCCTCACGCCCGTGCTAAACATCCGCACCTCCACGGCTATTTGTTTTGTGTATGAACAAAAATCACAAGGCCGTAAGGGATTTTCTGTCAAATCTGCCGCCGAAACAAGCCGTTGCTTTTGTTGATTCTTTTTTGCTCCCTGACAATGAAGCGATGGTGGTCATAGAATGCGATGTGCGCCGTAAAAGTTGCGTACAGGTATCTATGGAGCGGAATATGTCCGTTGAAACCGTAAAGCGGCACAGATGCAGAGCGTATCATAAAATTGCACAGGAACTATTTATCCCCCTGCCTTAACCGGCGGGGGGATTTTTGCTTTTTTTGACACTTTTCAGGCACTTTCGGGTGCCTATTTTTTTGTACCATAAAAGCGGAAAGAAGGTGGCAAAATGTACGAACGGCTTATAGCCTGCGGTTACACGGAGCAAATGGC
>ERZ1026854.1554-NODE-1554-length-14206-cov-8.171790_pt1 | contig 14206 bp, 7 predicted proteins | sample MGYA00380157_ERZ1026854 | MGnify/ENA primary metagenome ERZ1026854 (study PRJEB33269, sample SAMEA4719793) | human gut metagenome | biome: human-associated habitat; feature: organic feature; material: feces | place: Cameroon | collected 2013-10 ...
GGAAGATGCCGTTCTTGGCACCGGCCTCGATGGCCATGTTGCAGATGCACAGGCGATCGTCCATCGTCAGGCTGGCAACGCCCGGGCCGGTGAACTCCATGGACTTGTACAGTGCGCCGTCCACACCGATCATGCCGATGATGTGCAGGATGAGGTCCTTGCCGGAGACGCGGGGGCCAAACTTGCCCTTGAGCACGAACTTGATGGCAGAGGGCACCTTGAACCATGCCATGCCGGTGGCCATGCCTGCGGCCATGTCGGTGGAGCCGACACCGGTGGAGAAAGCACCCAGTGCACCATAGGTGCAGGTGTGGCTGTCCGCACCGATCACGCAGTCGCCTGCGGTCACAATGCCTTTTTCCGGCAGCAGGGCGTGCTCAATGCCCATCTGGCCCACATCGTAGAAGTTGAGGATGTCGTACTTGTTGGCGAACTCGCGGCACTGCTTGGACTGGGTAGCGCTCTTGATGTCCTTGTTGGGCACAAAGTGGTCCAGCACGATGGCGATGTGCTCTTTGTCGAACACGCCGTCAAAACCGGCCTTTTCAAACTCGTTGATGGCGACCGGGGTGGTGATATCGTTGCCCAGCACGATGTCCAGCTTTGCATTGATGAGCTGGCCTGCCTTGACCTCGGCAAGACCGGCATGTGCGGCAAGAATTTTCTGCGTCAGGGTCATTCCCATGATGGTACTCTCCTTTTATCGAAAAAATGCTTTTACTTATTATTGATGGCGCTCACCAGTGCCTTGATACCGGCCACGATGATATCGGTGTCGGTGCCGGCACCCCATGTGACGGTGTTATCGCCCCAGACAAGGCCGACGTAGGAGGCGGCGCGGGAGGTGGAGCCTTCGTCCAGACTGTGCTCAGAGTAGGTCTCAAGGTGGAACTCCATGCCGGTGGCGCTCTGGATGGCGTTTGCCACAGCGTCCAGACGGCCATTGCCCACCGAAGTGACTACCTTGCGCTGACCGTTCAGCTCCAGCGTGACGGTGGCGGTGATGCCGCCCACCTGTGCGAAGTGGGCTTCAATGACGTTGAGCGGCTTGCAGCGGTTGAGGAAGGCGTCCTCGAAGATGTGCAGCACCTCGTTTGCGCTCAGTTCCTTGTGGCTGTGGTCGGAAACGCTCTTGACCTTGTAGCCCAGCGCCTCGCGCATCTTGGGCGGCAGGTTGTAGCCAAAGTTCTGCTCCAGCACAAAGCCGATGCCGCCCTTGCCGCTCTGGCTGTTGATGCGGATGACGTCGGCATCGTAGGTGCGGCCGATGTCGTGGGGGTCCACCGGGATGTAGGGGCAGGTCCAGCGGTGCTCGCCGGTCTGCTTGCGGTAGGCCATGCCCTTGGCAATAGCGTCCTGATGGCTGCCGGAGAAGGCGGCAAACACCAGCTGCCCGGCATAGGGGGTGCGCTCGTAGATGTGCATCCGGGTCACCCGCTCATAGGTGGCGCAGATGGCGGGCATATCCGAGAAGTCCAGCTTGGGGTCTACGCCGTGGCTGTACATATTCATGGCCAGCGTCACAGCGTCCACATTGCCGGTGCGCTCGCCGTTGCCGAACAGGCAGCACTCCACGCGCTGTGCGCCCGCCAGCACTGCCAGCTCTGCGCAGGCCACGCCGGTGCCGCGGTCGTTGTGGGGGTGGGTGGAGATGATCACGCTGTCGCGGTATTTGAGGTGCTTGTCGCAGTACTCGATCTGATTTGCGTAGACATGCGGCATGCTCATTTCCACGGTGACGGGCAGGTTGATGATCATGGGACGGTCCGGGGTGGGCTGCATGATGTCCAGCACGGCGTTGCACACATCCACGGCGTAGTCCACCTCGGTGCCGGTAAAGCTCTCGGGGCTGTACTCGAACAGGAAGTTGCCCTCGTACTCCTCGCTCAGCTGCTTGACCAGCTTTGCGCCGTCGGTGGCGATCTGCTTGATCTCTTCCTTGCTCTTGTGGAACACCTGCTCGCGCTGGGCCACAGAGGTGGAGTTATAGAAGTGGATCACCGCGCGGGGTGCGCCCTTGACGGCCTCAAAGGTCTTGCGGATGATGTGGTCGCGGCACTGGGTCAGCACCTGCACGGTGACATCCTCGGGGATCATGTTCTTCTCGATCAGGGTGCGCAGGAACTCATACTCGGTGTCGCTGGCGGCGGGGAAGCCTACCTCGATCTCCTTGAAGCCGATCTTGACCAGCATCTGGAAGAACTCCAGCTTTTCCTCAAGGCTCATGGGCACGATCAGTGCCTGATTGCCGTCGCGCAGGTCCACACTGCACCATGCGGGGGCTTTTTCAATGTGATCCTTCTTTACCCAGCTGTCATAGCCTGCGGGTACCGGGTAGTAACCCGGAGCGTACTTGGTTGCGTCCATCATTTGCGCGTCCTCCTGAATATACACTTTTTACATACGAAAAGGCTCCCGTCTTTCAAGGCGAAAACCTTGAGAGACGAGAGCCTGTAAAGTTCAAACTACAGGGCACCCGTGGTACCACTCTCTTTGCTGCGCCTTTGGGCACAGCCGCTTTGCACGATCGGCCTTTTGCGGCGAATCGCTGTCCTTGTAACGGTGGACATCCGTCAGAGCCTACTTAGCGGTTCAGCCCTGCCGCTCAGGGGCCAGTAACCGAAACCCTCTGCACCCGCCTTGCACCACCCGGCGGCTCTCTGTACGCAGAAGAAAATCGTTTTTTCCCCGTCAACGCATTTGTGCTTTTTTCAAAGTAGACTAAGTTTAGCATGATTCACGGGCAGTGTCAAGCAATCTGGTTCATTCTCGAAATGAAACAATTTCACAAAATAAGGGGCAGAATTTTCCAAAATTGTGCACCGGTCGATTCGACGCATTTTTCGGTCGATTCGTGTCAAACGAATGCCCGGGGGGGGGTACGGGTGTATGATAGGCTCAAGATATAAAAAGAGGAGGCACACCCTACATGAAACTACGTACCCGTAAATTCCTTGCCGGGCTGCTAAGCCTTGGCCTGCTGCTGCAGGCGGCAAGCCCCCTCAGTGCATTGGCGGCAGAACCCAGCACCAGCGGCGGACCGACTTTGACAATCGAAATGGATGACACCACTTTAAAGATTTACGAAAGCGGCTCGTACAATCTCCACTACAGCAACTATAATGGTGATCACACAGTAACTATTGAAGTGACACGGAGCGGTGACACCTATACATTGAATGGTGCCATTCCGTATTATACCACGATCACCGGTACAGACAACCCAAACCTTGTGATGGATGGCGGAGAAGGCCCAATTGCAACGAGCAACCTTACAATAACTGGTATCCATGATTTTACAGCTACCACAAATTCAACAGCAAAAAGAGCGTTTTTTGGTTTGAATGTGGAGTGCACGGGTGACGTGAAAATTACTTCTCCCAGCACCTGTACCAGTGGGCTGACCATAAAAGGTGCAAACAATGTACACTTGACATCGGGAGGCACTAGCGACGATTGTAGTCATGCAGCACTTCAGAGTGCAAACATCACTTGCAATGAGAATGTGACGATTGAAAATACGAACTCCGCAGCGGTATTGTCCAATGAAGAATTGCACATCACGACGCCGGGTTTGGTTACGCTCAGTTGCAGTGGCAGTGGCGTCATGACGGGTAGATATGGCAGATACGGGATGTCGGTCATTACGTCCGGCGGCCTTATCATGAACAATGCATCTGGCTCGTTTGGCGATGTAAACTTCACACGGCCAGAGGGTAACACGAACAGCTTTATCGTCAGTGTGGGAAGCAACGACGGCACGATGCAGGCGCAGAGCGGCATTACGGCAGACAATTTTGGAATCAACTACATCCGAGCAGATAACTACAAAAAGGACTACCGGAATTGCTTGAGCATCCTGCCGGGCGAATATGAAGAGTATGGCATTACGCTTTCTGTTTTTGGCGGAAGCGGCGTAAAAGTAACAAACTTAAATAAAGACAATGTTGTTCTTCGCGGCTATTACAAGAACAGCATACTGAAGTACGACAAAGACACCAATACGCTGACTGCGGATGAAGTGTTCCAAGCGGGCAACACTACCACGATCAAAGGCAACGGCACTTCCAAGCTCGTGCTGAAACAGAGCAGTGAAAAAGGGCTGGACATTACAGACATGGCTGAAATCAATGTGGACGGTGATGTAGGCGGCTATCTTAAGGTGAGCCACTGCACCGGTGATGTGACGATCAATGGCAGTGTGAGTGATTATGTGCTTGCCACCGTTGACGGTAATGTGAAAATTGTTGGCAGCAGTGAAAAACCTCTGATCGATGGTGGCTTTGTCAGTGACGTTACCGCCAGCAGTTTGCTGCTGGAGAACACCAGCGGCGGAAAGCTTGGAAAGGTGACCTTTACCAAGCCCGACAGCACCAAGACCTATCGTGTGACCACCGGCAAGAGCAGTACAGACCCTGACCGAGCCTCCGTCATCATGAAGGGCAACAGCTATACACTGTCTGCCGACAGCGATATTTCTTACCTGTATATTGAGCCCACCAATCCAGAAACACCTCCCGAACCGGAAGTTCCTGCTGAGCTGGAAATTACCGTAAACGGCAAGAGCTACAAATTTGGCAAGGATGCTGCGCATACAACGCTCAATGATGACTCCGGTGTCATGGTTACTTATTTTGAAAACGGCAATTATTACAAGATCGACGGCGGGTTTAACAGTGCTGTCACCGTTAGCGGCACCAACAACGAAACGCCCAACGTCAAAATGGAAAACGATAATGGCCAAATCACCTCGGGCACGCTGACCGTTACCGGTGTGAACGATTTCACTGCAAAATCCAACGTGGAGATCGCCGGTGAAGAACTGAACATTACCGCAGACGGCGATGTCAACCTGAGCGGTATGTCGTTTATCAAGACCGTCGTCAAATCTAAGAGCCTGACCATGGATACGGCCAAGAGCCTAGGCGATGTTACCTATACCACCCCGAACGGCAATACCTATACCCCCACCAAGGAAGAAGCTGACAGTACCACGCTGAAGCTTGACGCAAGTACCGTCGATGGCAGCAGTAATCCCGGCAATGACGACACCCCTGCCACCACCGACTCCGCCTCTGGCGCAGGCGGCGCAGTTGCAGCTGTTCTGGTGGGCGGCGCAGCAGTCTGGGGCGGCTATGAGATCGCTACCCGGGTGATCCTGCACAACATCCTGCCCGAGGGCGCAGAGATCCCCGCAAACCGCGGCCAGCTGGCACTGCTGGTGTGGAACACCGCAGGCAGACCTGAACCTGTGAACACCCCGGCCTTTGCGGATGTGGCAGATGCCGACACCGCCAAGGCAGCCCAGTGGTGTGTGGAGCAGGGCCTGATGGAGGCCAAGAGCGAGAGCACCTTCAAGCCGGAAGGCTGGATGCCCAAGTTCAAGACCATTGAAGTGTGGGAAAAGGCGTTCCCCAAACAGTAAATCCATACGAAACCAAAGGGAGCAGCTTCGGCTGCTCTCTTTTTGTATGCAGAGGGAACCTTTGTTAACAAACTGCTAAGTTTTTGGAAAGTTCTGCTCGAACCGCTGTTGCAGGCCCGGCGGCTGTGCTATACTACTTGCATCAAGAACCAAAGGAGGAATTGCCCATGAAAGAAGTCAAGCCTTCCAAAAAGCCGCTGGCGATCTATTACGCCATCGTGCTGGCGGTCCTGCTGCTGCTCAACCTTGTGCTGGTGCCGTGGATGAGCGAGCGTCAGGTGGAGGAAGTGGACTACGGTACCTTTATGACCATGACCGAGGAAAAGAACATCGGCCGTGTGGATATCGAATCCAACCAGATCATTTTTACCGATAAAGAGGAAAAGCAGGTCTACAAGACCGGCCTGATGAACGACCCGGAGCTTACCCAGCGCCTGTATGATGCCGGAGCGCAGTTCTCCAGCGAGATCGTGGAGCAGGGGTCGCCGGTGCTCAGTTTCCTGATCTGGTTCGTGCTGCCCATCCTGCTGTTCAGCTTCATCGGCAACCAGATGAACAAAAAGCTGATGGAAAAAGCCGGCGGCGGCCCGGGATCCATGATGTTCGGCGGCGTGGGCAAGTCCAACGCCAAGGTCTATGTGCAGTCCACCCATGGCATCCGCTTTGCGGATGTGGCCGGTGAGGACGAGGCCAAGGAAAACCTGCAGGAGATCGTGGATTACCTGCACGATCCCAGCAAGTACGAGAGCATTGGCGCATCCATGCCCAAGGGCATTCTGCTGGTGGGCCCTCCGGGCACCGGCAAGACCATGCTGGCCAAGGCTGTGGCAGGCGAGTCCAACGTGCCCTTCTTCTCCATTTCCGGTTCTGAGTTCGTGGAGATGTTCGTGGGCATGGGCGCATCCAAGGTGCGCGACCTGTTCCGGCAGGCAAAGGAAAAGGCCCCCTGCATCGTGTTCATTGATGAGATCGATGCCATTGGCCAGAAGCGCAACAGCGGCAACATTGGCGGCAACGACGAGCGCGAGCAGACCCTGAACCAGCTGCTCACCGAGATGGACGGCTTTGAGGGCAACACCGGCGTCATTATTCTGGCGGCCACCAACCGCCCGGATTCTCTGGACCCGGCCCTGACCCGTCCCGGCCGTTTTGACCGCCGCGTGCCGGTGGAGCTGCCCGACCTCAAGGGCCGCGAAGAGATTTTGAAAGTGCATGCCAAAAAGGTGGCGCTGGCCCCGGGCATCGACTTCAACACCGTGGCCCGCATGGCCTCGGGCGCTTCCGGTGCGGAGCTGGCCAACATCGTCAACGAAGCAGCCCTGCGCGCTGTGCGTGCAGGCCGCAAGAGCGTGACGCAGGCCGATCTGGAAGAGAGCATCGAGGTGGTCATTGCAGGCTACCAGAAGAAGAATTCCATCCTGACCGATCAGGAAAAGTGCATCGTGGCCTACCACGAGATCGGCCATGCACTGGTGGCGGCAAAGCAATCCAACTCTGCCCCTGTGCAGAAGATCACCATTATCCCCCGCACCTCCGGCGCACTGGGCTACACCATGCAGGTGGACGAGGGCAACCACTACCTGATGAACAAGGAAGAACTGGAAAACAAGATCGCCACCCTCACCGGCGGACGCGCCGCCGAGGAAGTGGTGTTCCATTCCATCACCACCGGTGCCTCCAACGATATCGAGCAGGCCACCAAGCTTGCCCGCGCCATGCTCACCCGCTACGGCATGAGCAAGGACTTTGACATGGTGGCGCTGGAGACCGTGAACAACCAGTATCTGGGCGGCGACACCTCGCTGGCCTGCTCGGCCCAGACCCAGCGCGAGATCGACCAGAAGGTGGTGGAGCTGGTCAAGGCCCAGCACGAAAAGGCCATCCACATTTTGACCGACAACCGCGCCAAGCTGGACGAGCTGGCACAGTATCTGTACCAGAAGGAGACCATCACCGGCGAGGAGTTCATGGAGATCCTGGACCGGGAACCGGCACAGGCCCAGTGACCCCGGCGGCAGAGCTTTTGGAAAAATTTTTAGATCCCGCTGCAATAATCCCGCCGCCGCATCCGTTTCCAAGATAGATGCGGCGGTTTTGTATTACACCGCATGGCAGACCATGGTTTTCCACAAAACAAAAATGTGCGGTGCAAAACCGCCGTCAACGGAGGTATCCAAAATGAAACTGAACCATAAACTTGTCCGTACCGTCACCACCACCGCTGCAGTGCTGGGCGCTGCCGCCATGCTGAGCGTGGGCGCGTTTGCCGCAGAGGCAGACATCAACGACCCCACTGCCGCAGGCTATCTGCCCCCGCAGGAGCAGATGGTGCAGGGGGATATCGCCCTGCAAAGCGCCGATGTGGCGATCGGCGAAAAGGACCCCACCTACGGCGGCTACGGCGCACCGGAGGGGAACCCCATTCAGGGCAACATCATGCTGATCTCCGGCGATGAGCTGGGCGCTCCGTCCGCAGATGCAGAGGCGAAAAAGAGCGAGGCCCGCTACACCGTCAAGGGCCTGTTCGGCAAGGAAGTGCTGTACACTGCCCGCCAGAAGGACGGCGTGCTGACGCTGGATGTGCCCGCCGGTTCTGCCACCTTCCGCACCACCGTGCAGGACATGCAGACCCTGCTGAACGAGGGCGTGAGCACGCTGGTGGTCCAGACCGAGAAGGGCTCCACCACCCTGAACCTGTCCCTGCTGGTGGAGGGCCAGAAGGGCACCGACCGCGTGGTGCTGCGCCGACTGGGCGAAAACACCTTCCTCACCGTGGGCCTGCGCTGCCGCCGCGACCTGATCGTGGGGCGCTGACCGCTGAGACCGAACAATGAGAGGGCCGCTGCACGCAGGGATGTGCAGCGGCCCTTTTTGCACGTTTCTGTTAAGTTTTTGAAAATTTGCGCAGATGTCTTTGCAAAGTCTGCCGGGAGATGTTATAGTTAAATTGAAACAGTATGCATTCCCGATAGAAAGGAAAAAACGCCATGGAGCATTTTGTGGAGTTTGAGGACGTTTGCAAATATTATCAGACCGGCAGCGTGAAGATCGCCGCCGCAGACCACCTGAATTTTTATGTGGACAAAGGTGAGTTCTGCATCATCGTCGGCCCTTCCGGCGCAGGCAAGACCACCCTGCTGAACATTCTGGGCGGTATGGATGGCTGCGACGAGGGCAACGTCTGGCTGGACGGCCAGAACGTGAGTCACTTTACCGCCAGAGAGCTGACGACCTACCGCCGGTACGACGTGGGCTTTGTGTTCCAGTTCTACAACCTTGTGCAGAACCTGACTGCACTGGAAAACGTGGAGCTGGCCAGCGAGATCTGCCGCGACCCGCTGGACCCCAAGGAGACCCTGCGCAGCGTGGGCTTGGGCGAACGGCTGAACAACTTCCCGGCCCAGCTTTCCGGCGGCGAGCAGCAGCGTGTGTCCATTGCCCGCGCACTGGCCAAGAACCCCAAGCTGCTGCTCTGCGATGAGCCCACCGGTGCACTGGACTACAAGACCGGCAAGCAGGTGCTGGCCCTTTTGCAGGATACCTGCCGCCGCACCGGCCGCACGGTGATCGTCATTACCCACAACACCGCCCTGACGGCGATGGCGGACCGCATCATTCAGGTGCGCAGCGGCAAGATCGTCTCCAATCAGGTCAACGAGCACCCTGTGCCGGTGCAGGAGATTGAGTGGTGAGAGCTGTGCTGAAGAGTTATCGTAAAAACATCCTGCGGGAAATGAAGGACAACCTGAGCCGCATGGTCTCGCTGTTCGGCATCGTGGCGCTGGGCGTGATGATGCTGACCGGCCTGATGTGCATTGCGCCCAACATGCGCAGCGCCGGGCAGAAATACTATGTGCAGCAGAACGTGTTCGACCTGCGGGTGCTGTCCACGCTGGGCCTTTCGGAGGAGGACGTTGCCGCCATTGCCGCCGTGGACGGCGTGGAGGCCGTGCAGGCGGTGAAATATCAGGACGTAGAGGCTCAGTGGCAGGGCCAGAGCGAGACGGCAGTGGTGCGCCTGCAGCAGCTGCCCGCCGACCCCGAGGCCGACACGGCAGAAAATATGAACCGTCTGGTGCTGCTCTCGGGCCGGATGCCCGAAGCGGCAGACGAGTGCGTGGTGCATGTGATGGGCTACGGCGACCCGGTGGAGCTGGGCACTGTGCTCACCCTGCCGGACGACACCGAAAATGTGAGCCGGAAGCAGTTCACGGTGGTGGGCACCGTGCAGGACCCGCAGCATTTTTCCACGGACAAGGAAAGCAGCACCGCCGGTGACGGCCAGCTGGACGACATCGTGTTCGTGCCGGAGGGCAGCCTGACCACGGATTATTATACGGCGTGCTATCTCAAGGCGGAAAATGCCGATCTGTATGATAATTACTCGGACGAGTATCAGGCAGCAGTGGACGCTGTGGCGGAAAAGGTGGAAGCCATCAGCGGCGCACAGTGCACGGCCCGGCGGGCAGAGCTGATCGATGATGCCAGTGCAAAGCTGGCCGATGCCCGTGCCGAGTACAACGACAAAAAGGCCGAGGCCGAAGCGGAGTTTGCAAAGGCAGAGCAGCAGCTGGCCGATGCACAGAAGCAGCTGGACGATGCCAAAGCCCAGCTGGACGCGGGCGAAGCGGAGCTTGCCGCCAACAAAGCCAGCCTGCCCAACACCATGCAGGGCGGTGCGGACGAGCTTGTGAGCGGCGAGGAACAGCTGCTGGAATTTGAGGATCAGCTGCAGCAGATCGAACTGCTGGTGAACCTGAAAAAGGTGGCCGACCCGCTGCTGGGCTATGCCGAAACGGCCCTGAACAATGCACAGAAAGCGCTGGACGAAGCGGAACCTGCCGATGAGGAATACACCGAGCTGCGGGATGCTTTGCAGAAAGCGCAGGATGCCTACGACAACATCAGCGGCCAGCTGAACGGCTATCAGGCCCAGCTGGACGAGGGCAAGCAGCAGATGTACGCAAACGGGCTGATCTCTTCGCCCAGTCTCAGCAACGAACAGCTGGTGACCGAAGCCAAAGCCGCACTGCGCCAGATGAAGGTAAAGCTTCTGCAGGGCCAGCTGCAGCTGACCACCGGCACGGCCACGGCCTACACCCAGTTCGATGCGGCCCGCGCCCAGCTGGATGAAGGCTGGCAGCAGTACAACGACGGCGTGCAGCAACTGGCAGATTCCCGCGCGGAGTACGAGAGCCAGAAGGCCGACGCGGAACAGCAGCTGGCCGACGGCCTTGCCCAGCTGAACGATGCCGAAGAGCAGGTGAGCCAGATCAAGAGCGGCGAGTGGTATGTGCTGGACCGCGGCTCCACCATGAGCTTTGTCACCTTTGAACAGTATGCCGACCGCATGGATGCCATTGCGCGGGTGTTCCCGGTGTTCTTCTTCCTGGTGGCGGCGCTGGTGGCCACCACCACCATGACCCGCATGGTGGATGAGAACCGCCTGCAGCTGGGTACCCTGAAAGCGCTGGGTTACTCCAACGCAAAGATCGCAGGCAAGTACCTGTTCTATGCCCTCAGCGCCAGCGTGCTGGGCAGCATCGTGGGCATGGTCATCGGCTTTGTGGTGTTCCCGCTCATCATCTGGTACGCCTACCAGATGATCTTCAGCATGTCCACCTTCACGCTGCACTTTTACCCCGGCATGGCGGCAGCCAGCGTAGCCATCAGCGCGGCCGTTATCGGCTTTGCTACATGGAACGCCTGCCGTGCCAGCCTGAAGGAAAAGACTGCAGCTCTGCTGCTGCCCCGTGCCCCGGTGGCAGGCAAGCGCATCTTCCTTGAATATATCACCCCGCTGTGGCAGCACATGAGCTTCTCCCAAAAGACCACGGCCCGCAACCTGTTCCGCTACAAAAAGCGCTTCTTCATGACGGTGCTGGGCGTGGCAGGCTGCACGGCGCTGCTGCTGATCGGCTTTGGCATTCAGGATTCCATCCTGCCCATCGTGGACAAACAGTCCGGGCAGCTTACCCACAACGACCTCACCATCTCGCTCAGCGACGAAAAGGCGCTGACCATGGAGCAGGGCCTTGCCGATGCACTGGACGATGCCAGCGCAGTGGAAAGCTGGGGCGCGTTCTATGTGAAATCGGTCAACCTCTACAACGAAGCAGGCGAGAGCGCCAGCGTCAGCGTGGTGGGTGCCGAGGACGATGCCCACATGACCGAATACTTTACCTTCCGCACCCGTGTGGGCCATGAGACCATCCCCTTTGACGAGAGCAGCGTGATCCTGACCGAAAAAACGGCCCTGAACCTTGGCGTACAGGTGGGCGATACCATTCAGGTGGAAGCCCCAGACGGAAGCCGTGTGCCGCTGATCCTGACCGGCATTACCGAGAATTACATGTTCACCCGGCTGTATCTCTCCAACGCGCAGCTGCAGGCCCTACTGGGCAGCACGCCGGAGTGGAACACCGTCTACGGCTTGACCGGCTGCACCACCGAGGCAGAGTACAACGCCCTGCGCACAAAGCTGCTGGGCTGCAACTATGTGAGCAGCGTCAGCTTCACCGAGGATACCACCTCCATGTTCGGCAGCCTGATCGGCAGCCTGAACTACGTGGTGGTGCTGATCATCGTGTGCGCGGCGGCATTGGCGGCGGTGGTGTTGTACAACCTGATCAGCGTCAACCTTGCCGAGCGCAAAAAGGAGCTTGCCACCATCAAGGTGCTGGGCTTCTATGACAAAGAAGTGTACCGCTACATCTTCCGCGAGATCGAGCTTTTGTCCCTCATCGGCTCCGGCGTGGGCCTGCTGCTGGGCGTGCCGCTGCACCGGTTCATCATTCTGACGGTGGAAATGGATCAGCTCATGTTCATCCGTACCATTGCGCCGCGCAGCTACCTGCTGGCAGTGGCGCTGACCATGCTGTTCACCGTTGTGGTCTGCTTTGCCATGCGGCGGCATGTGCGGCATATCAGCATGGTGGAAAGCATGAAGGCACCGGAGTGATAGCAGGACAGCGGCACCGGGTGCTCCGTCCCGCCTGCGCTCGCCAGACCACCAGCGAGAGAAAGCCCTCGCACTTCCCGTAGCGGCGCATCGTCGATTCTAATTGCAGCCTGCACGTTAGACATGGCTTCGCGCATCTTGCCGGAGCACCCGGTGCCGCTGCCGGCAAAGAACCGGTAAATTCATAAAAGCTTCATATAAACAACATGTTTTCGCAGAAATTCTCTGGTATGATAATGCTACCGACAGGCGGGGCCGCAACCGCCTGAACGGGTAACATGATTCCTCCTTTACCAAACCAAATACCGCAAAAAAGCACCGCGCCTTGTCTGATCCGCAGCAGACAGGGCGCGGTGTTTTGTTTAAACCGTTCAGTTTGCAGCATCTGCGGCAATGGCATCGGCCCGCTGCTGGGTGAGCACGCGGCACTTGACCATCCGCTTGAGCACCACCTGCATCCGCTTGAAGGCAAGCTCCGGGCTGCTGGCGTAGGTGGAAGGCGCGTTTGGCATGCCTGCCAGATAGATCGCTTCGGCATCGGTCAGCTGGGCCGGTTCCTTGCCAAAATAGCCCTCGGCAGCTTCTGCAATGCCATAATACCCGCTGCCAAAATAGATGGTGTTGGCGTACATCTCAAAGATCTGCTGCTTGGAGTAGGTCTTTTCAATATCAAAGGCAGCAAGCATCTCGGCAGCCTTGCGGGCCAGATGCTTGTCCTGCGTGAACAGCTCGTTTTTGGCAAGCTGCTGGGTCAGGGTGCTGCCGCCCTCGGCCAGCGAATGGGTGCGCAGGTCGGCCAGCAGCGCCCGCGCAATGGCTCCGGGATCAATGCCCTTGTGGGTCATAAAATGCTCGTCCTCGGTGCAGATGACCGCTTCAATATAGATCTGCGGCAGCGCATCGTAGGAAGTATAGCTCCCGCGGGCACGGATGGTGTCGTACATGGAAGCCACTGGGTAACTGCTGGCGGCGCTGCGGTACAGCTTCTGGCCCTGATAGAAAAACCAGCCGCCTGCCAGCAGCTCGCCAAGCAGCAGGACGCAAAGAACAACGAGCAGGCTCTGCTTAAAAAAATGAAAGAAACGATGCAGCATCGATGAACTCCTTTGGTAAACAGAAAAAAGAACCACCCTATGATAAACGATTTGCAGGGCATTTGCAAGGAACAGCTTTAGTATAACAATAAAATTTTAAGGTTTTATCAATGGAAAGATAAAGATTTCCGAAGAAGCAAAAGTGTTACTCCTGTTGGAACTGCACAACGGGATGCTGCAAATGCGGGCTGCGTATCGTGCAGAAAACTCAATTTGCAAAAAACTGGAATTAACCTATTGACAAACTGGGTAAGAGAGGATATAATGCAAACAATCAATCCACAAACCTAGTGGGAAAAAGAAAGCAAAGGTTTTGCTTTCCGGTACAGAGCAGATAGAGGCTCCGGTTTGTAGATGAGTGGGAAAGAATTATTTTGGAAAGGAGGGCACGGATATGAAGCTGATTTGGAACGACCTGCTGCATGCAAACTTCCGCTGTGGGCGAATGCGCAGTGACCGGGCAGAACATCTGGCTGTGAACTGTACGATGCCCTCTTGCTGTGCACGAATGTGCGCCCGAATGTGACATTGACAGAATAGCTTTGAATTGTGTAGGCCCGGTGCGTTTTTGTATCACGCATCGGGATTTTTTGTATCAGGAAATTATACTAAAAGTTGAAATAGAGAGGTAAAATACTATGTCTAACTATAAATTTGAGACCCTACAGCTTCACGTTGGCCAGGAGCAGGCCGATCCCGCAACCGATTCCCGCGCAGTGCCCATTT
>ERZ1026854.1556-NODE-1556-length-14196-cov-9.033520_pt1 | contig 14196 bp, 12 predicted proteins | sample MGYA00380157_ERZ1026854 | MGnify/ENA primary metagenome ERZ1026854 (study PRJEB33269, sample SAMEA4719793) | human gut metagenome | biome: human-associated habitat; feature: organic feature; material: feces | place: Cameroon | collected 2013-10 ...
TGTAAGAATCAACGCTGTTTTATGCAAATATACATCAGGCACATAGGTATATATAGATGTATTAAATATACCAAATATTAAATATGATATATAAGGTATCGCAACCCCTAATCCCCAAAAATAAACTAAACACCATAAAAATATTTTTTTCACCACTAACAACCTCATCAAACTCGCTGAATCAATTCAATTATCCTTTTCCATCCATCTATGTTTTTATTTGAATAATTTCCTGAAGCAGTGTCTTTCAATCCATTTATCATTAAATCGCTTAATTTATCATTATCAGAAGTACTATATACTCTTGAATAATGATTTGTTAGTTCTGCAAAATACGGTAGTTCAAACCCAACAATTACAGTTCCAGCCATCATGGCTTCTACTATCGGCACGCAAAAACTCTCATACCTTGACGTAATTATCACCCCATATTGTTTATACAATTCAAATAATTTATCTCTTTTTTGATATCCAATAAAATGTATTCCTTCAACTTTCTTTGCCAATGCAACCATCTTTCTTGCATATCCATTTTCATCACCATCAATAGTTATTAATACGTCAATACACTTTCCCAATCTATTAAGTTTTTTTTCAGCCTCAATAATAGCTTCAATATTTTTATAAGAATATGCACTCGTTGGATATATGTATCCCACTATTTTTTGAGCACTATTTTCCATTTCACTAGGATATTCTACTTGCGTTCTAACGACTTCAATATCAGATGCATTATAATAGGCACTTACCATTTTTTTAACATGATTCCCTTGCACAATAATTTTATCAGCATTCGACCATGTATATCTCGTATATGGGCCTAACAAATTTGTTCTTACGGCAAGTCCAGCATTGTAAATCTTAGAATCTAAAAAAGTACCAATTTTTTGCAACAATAAAACGTTATGAAAATATATAATTTGTCGATACTGTCCTGCCGGCATAGCATTATTTTGTAAAGAAAATACAATATCTATTTTTAGCTTTTTCATAAGTTTGGGAAAAGTTTTTTTCTCCCATAAAAATCTTTTTATCCATGATTTTTTTATCTCTGGATACTTTACATTATGAATAAATTCATTTTCCTCAATATCAACAGTGCTAGTAATTATATACCAACAATTATTTGCCTTTTCACTTTTCCTCAACGCATCGCAAAAATCATACAATACGGCTAACGCACCGCCCTCACTTGCTGCAATATCTACTACTGCAATATTCATTTCATCTTCTCCACATATTCATTCTCTTTAATTGTATACCAACTTCCACTAGTCTATTTAATTTAACACTAACAATGAATATCATTTATAGCAAATATTCCTCTAATTTATTCATAAACATTGCCTGTTCAAAATGTTCTTTATAAAATTTTCTTGCCGCCAAACCATATTTATTGCGCTTTTCATTCTCTGTTATAAATTTCTTAATATTGTCCGCTAAGGCATCAACTTGTTCTGCTTTTCCACAAAGTCCACACCCCGCCTCCTTGATAATAGTGTTTGCCTCTCCATCAATCGCACCTATCACTGGTCTCCCAACAGCCATATATGATTGAATTTTTCCAGGCAAAGTTAAACTTAAAATAGGATCTGCTTTCAACGTAACAAGCATTGCATCTGCCTTTTCATAAAACAATGGCATCTCTTCTAGTGGTCGTCTCCCATAAAAAAAGACATTATCCATTCCTTTTGCCATCTTCCTTAATCTGTTCAAAGCCGTTCCACCACCTACAATGTGAAATCGAACAGGTTCTCTCGCAAGCAACTTGGCCGCATTAATAATTGTATCTACCGATTGAATCTCTCCAATATTACCGGCAAACAAAAAATCAAAAATCCCATTTTCCTTCTTCAAAGGAATTGGTTCAAATATCTCTTCAGCATATTGAGGCAAGTATTCAATTTTCCGCTTGTCAATTTCAAACTCTTTGTGCAAATAATCCGTAAACATTCGGCTTGTCACAAGAATTTTGTCCATAGCCCGATATATGTAGCGACTCACACCATGATAATATTTATAAATTAAAGATTTTCTAGTTATGCCACCTGCGATCAAACTTTCTGGCCACAAATCCAAGCAATACATCACAGCAGGCACTTTATACTTTCTTTTATAAGCAATTGCAGCATGCGCCATCATAATTGGCGAAAGTTGATTGCAAAAAACAATATCGAAGTTAGAACCATCCGAAGCAACGCATTTGTTTGAAAGCACATATGCAGTCGAAGCAATTGAATAACTATAATAATTTTCCATTCGCCTCACAGTTCCTCGGCCTCTTGGGACTGTATAACATCTATGAATTTTAACTCCGTTAACTATTTCATCAATATGCTGCCCTTTACCATATCCATCATATAAAATTCCTTCAGGATAATTTGGATATCCTGTCACCACATGAACTTCATGTCCTCTTTTTACCATTTCCTCACATATATCTGATATCCGAAATGGTTCCGGCTTATAATATTGACAAATAACTAATATTTTCTTCTTTTCACTGTCTGTTCTCGCGTTTTTTTCAACTTTCTGTTTTTGTCTTTTATTTATGAGCGTAAAGCCAGACAGCAACGCTCCTAATATTGAAATACCTAATAAAATATACTTTTTATTTTTCATTTTTGCTTTTTCTGTCTTCGTATTTGTTCTTCAATTTTCTTTGGAAGTTTAACATTAACAGATTGAACATTTTCAATCAAATGCGCCATTGTTGTAGTTCCAAAAACTGCCGTTGTAACATTTGGATTATCCAAAACATATTTTAATGCCAACTGCGTACTCGTGACATTGGGAACATTATTTAAAAACTTAAAATCTTTCTTCTGTTTCAATTTATCTCTGTGATTAACTACAGCTCTTGCCAAATACCAAATATCTTTTAATTTTCTAATTTTAAATACCCTATTAGAATAAAGTGACTCTGCCAAAGGTGCTCCAGCAATAACACCAATCCCAGCATCATGTAGTTCCTCGATCAAATTTTCTCGATCTTGTCTCATAATATTGTAATCAAGCATTACAAAATCAAAACATTTAGTATCTCGAACATACTCAATAACATCGGTATCAAACGTATTTATTCCAATTGCCCTCGTTAATCCTTCTTCTTTAAGATATCTCATTGTTTCCAAGAACTCATCTGTAAGATCTGAAACTTGTGGTCCATGACACATAAGAAGATCTAAATACTTAATTTCCATTCTGTTTATACTAGTTTCGACACTTTTTTTCATCCATTCTGGTGTCCAATCATGTACATATTTTCCATCTACAAGTTTTGTACCAAATTTAGATGATATGATAATCGCCTTTCTATCTACCACAGTAGAATTTCTAAGTATTTTTCCTATTCTCTCTTCAGCGAGTCCATAACTGTACCCCGTATCAAAATACTTGATTCCTAATTCATATGCTTTCTCAAATAACGCTTGCGCTTCATGATCTGATATAAATTTCTTTCCCCAAACACTTGCACAACCAAATCCCAACTCCGTAATTTCGATTCCAGTATTACCTAAAATCCTCTTGGAAATTTCACCGCTTTTTTGCATGTTTGTAATCTCCATTTCTTTTTTCCTCATTTCCCCGGTTCCACCCTCAACAACACTATCGTCATGGGAAACTTTAGAAATAGTTCCTAAAAAGCATTTCATATCAAATAAAAATGACTGTTTCTGCACATATTCGCCGTCCAATTTTGCTTTTACCGGAATCTCCAGCTCGTCTCTTCCGTTAATCTGTGCCCAACCTGTCAATCCGGGTTTCACTTCATTCGCAGCATACTTATCTCTTTCTGCGGTAAGCAGGTCCTGATTCCACAATCCCGGTCTCGGTCCAATGACGCTCATATTTCCAACAAAGATATCCCAGATTTGTGGCAACTCATCCAAACTATGTGCACGAATAAATTTGCCAACCTTGGTTATGTACTGATCCGGATTCTCCAACTGATGTGTCGGAACATCATGAGGAGTCGATACTTTCATGCTCCGGAATTTATGCAACTTGAAATATTCTTTGTTCTGTCCCAATCGTTTCTGCGTAAACAGCACCGGTCCCGGATCTTCAATCTTGATAGCAAGTGCGATAGCTGCATATACAGGTGATAAAACAACCAACCCACCAAATGAAAGTGCGACATCTAATGCTCTCTTACCATATTTTCCATACAAAGACTCTTTGCTACAAGAAACTCCTGCATCCTCTAAATGTCCCCTGACACCATCCGCATTCTCCGCATCGTTTTCATCTTTTATAAAAACAACCTTCTTGCCTTCAAACGGATTTCGTTCTGTCGGTTCATTCTTATATGTATAATCAGCCTTTTTCTTTTTTGCAATGAGTCGCATACCAACAAATGCAACACCTGCTGCTCCGGCTACTATTTTCAGGATTTTACAAAGCTTTTTGTTTGCCACTGCAACGCTCCTTTAATCTACAACTACAATTATGCTAATTTTTCTCAAACTAATTTATTATAGCATATATATGTGTATATATCCACATGCTTTGTGTTTTTCCCCATCTTTTTCTTTTCCAGTCGATTATGTCTGACTTCGCCGAATGCCCCATACACTTTCTACTCATCCACCACCGTTTTTTCAATATAATCCATAAATCGCATCTCTCTATGATTTTCCCAATCACACACATATCCATCCATGATTCCAAAGTCACGGCAATTCTCTTGTGCCAGAATTACAAGCATAGGACTAGAGGTTCCATATAACATAACCTCTGCCACGAGCCTGTCCCCTGTCCATGTAATAATTACTGTATGTCTCCAGACTCCAAAGCCTTTTGCATTTCCTAAACTGTCTAGAACTTCCGTGTGTTTTTTATCTTTTTCTTGAAAGAATACTACATGATTAATCTCTTCTCCTGTTAATATAGCCTCACGTATAGAATCAAATTTCGGTTGCATAACGTAGTCTCTGCCACGGACTTCTGCAAGACAATTAAATGCAATCTTTGCGACGACGCGCTTATAGGCATTCATATCAATCATTTGGTGCATATTGGAAGTTACCTGACTCTTTTCTACACACAAATTTCCAAACCCGTCAATGCCAGATGGTATCTTCTCTTCCTCACTTGTTGCAGACTGATTTAGCATTTCCTGTTCACATGCTAATGCTAGCAACCGGATTTCCTTTGCTGTCTCTGACTTCAGCTTTTCCTCATCCATTTCCGGGCGAGCTGCCAGATACCATCGATTTCCCGCTTGTCCCAGTATAATTTCATTCTCGACCAGCCCTTGTTCTCTTATTATCACACAAGCCTGTCCATCAAACGACTTCAACTCCGGCATCCATTCTGTCACCTTTTCCAGATAATGCTCCTTATCCACTTCTTCTGTGTCAAAGCAAAACGAAACCTGATGTTTTCCGTTCTCCATCTGTGTAATATGAATCTGGTCAATGGTAATAGGCGTTCCCGTTCGGATATATCCAAGACTATACATACCATTTTCATTCGATTTCATCACAGAGACAATCTTACTGGCTCCACCGCGTCTCTTGGGATTATGACTTCCACGTTTTCCCGGGCCTACAAACATACGTGGAAGTGTAATTGGTGAATTTCTCGCCAGTTTCAGTTCTAATGCCGAAAACAAAGTATTCACTTCATCTGAGACATATCCTTTCGGCAATTTTTGCATTCCACCAATGCACGCCGGAATAATGTGCTCCTGGTTCTTAAAATGTGCCTGCGTTTCGTCTTTGCCGGTGTAGATACATAAGTTTTTCGTTTCCTCCATGTCAATTCCCCCCTGTATTGCAAAATCCGCTACACAATGTAAACATTCTGTAGCGGATTTAAAAACCCTTCATATTAAGACGATTCCTATTGTCCATTTTTTTCATATTTTTTTCTGAAATATTCATTAATGTTCATCGCCGGAAGTAAAACTGGAGCAACATTTGCATTGGCAGTGTATGTGGACACTATCGCACGCAAATATGGGAACATGATTGCAATTGCATTCTTTTCAAATAATTTTATATCAGTCTGAATTCCTTTTACTCTGAAATATCCCTTTAAAACAACCTCCATTTCAAACGGATAATCATTTTCTTCTGCATTCTGAAAAATCGTCGCACCTAATTCAATAATCATTTGGTTATTTTCATACTCCGTTTTCGTTTCAAAATCGAATGGAAGATCAATCTCTTCTGCTTCGCTCATACAATTTTCATTCGTTTTGTAGTAAACTTTATCTACTATATATTTTTCAAATCTTAATACACTTTTATTATCACTCATCAAGCTGCATCTCCATAAAATTCTATATATTCATTTTCTGTTGCGATTGGGCTGATCATTCTTTCTTTTACAACAAAACAATCCTCTGCCGTCTCTTCCCCATAGAGCCATTTTTCAAATTCTTCTCCATTTACGCTTGTATCAGAAGTAATAATTGGACCTCTTTCCTTGATTTCATTAATAATCTTGTCTGCATACTTAATTGCCATAATTACCACCTCTCTAATAATAAAACTCATCATAAACTGGTCTATAGAAATTATTATCAAGCCGAAGGCTCTGTTCTATATTTTCTACAATCATTTCATGTTCTCGTCTAACATAAAAGCCATTATGTCTATACATATTATTCGGCTTATTCTTAAACGTACTTCTGAATCCCGCGAAAATACTGCTAATGGGATATACTTTACTTATAACATATCCACCATTTTTTGCAAACCTCTCGGCAATTCGAGGAGTAGTTGACCAGCATTCAAGCCCTGAAAACAAATATTCCTTCACTTCACCTTCATGGCAAAATCCTCTATAAAGAGTTATCGACATATCTTCCTGTTTTCTTATCTTTATCAGATACTTTTTTAGAGTAGAATAGGTTACAACTTTTTGTTTCATGTAACATCGCATATTTAAGGCCTGTTGTTCTCTGCTTAAAGCACCTGCAACCTCTAACATATGTTGTTCTTCTGTAGAATCAAATGTAAACACATTATTTGATAGTCCTAATGACATAGCTGCCAACTTAAGTTGTACCATTCCATCCTGATTGATAATCTTGTACCATCCATTATCTGCAAAAAACATTTTTTCCAGTTGAACCTTTTCCGAATCGTCCAATATACTATTCAATGCAATATTAGCATGCGAAATATTCGTTGTGGTTAATTTTTCTACTTTTTTCTCATCCGATTCATATGTAGGCCATAATTCCAAAAGTTCGTTTTCATCTAAGCCAGGAAATAACTCTTTTATCATACGCTTATTACCATTCTTAGATTATGTATTTTTTTTGTTTTTATTCTATCATATTGCAAATCAATAATAAAGAAGCTTTTTATACTTTTTCACCATTTTCACATTGTATTGGTCATTCTCCCCCTTCATTCCCACTCATATGGTTCACAATCTTCGCGTGTTATCTCCCCAAGATAATCAAGAAACCGCATCTCTCTCCGATTCTCCCAGTCGCACACATATCCAGCCATCTCACCAAAGTCGCGACAATCTTCCTTCGACAACACTACAACCATGGAATTTGCTCCTCCATACAGCGTTACTTCCGCGTTTCCCCGGTCCAACGAACATACGTGGAAGCGTAATCGGTGAATTTCTCGCCAGTTTCAATTCCCCCCGTATTCCAAAATCCGCTTCACAATTGTATCTGTATAAAATCGGTTGCCTTTCCCTCCTTCTCCGTCGTAGCTACCTCAAACCTTCTTTCAAGCTCATCTCTATGATCCTTATTTGGTCTGTTATCACTTTCTTTATTCGTGCAACATATGATAGCCTGTTTTCCTTGCATCTTCACCCTTCCACTATCCGTAATCAAATCATACGCCGTATGTTCTGAGCCATGATGGGGAACGATCAGATAATCTATCTGCGTGTCTGCAAATTCGGTTTCCGGAGTACCGGAAGCTGATTTCACCGAATTATTATATTTTGTGACGGCAATATTATACGATGCATAATTCACATCGCCCATCATCAGCACCGTATTATCGGGATCTTCGTATTTAATGACTATGCCTTCACAATTAGCATAACTGCTATCACAAGAAGCCTTTTGCCCCATAAACAGCTTATATGTCACATCATCACTTCCAATTTTAAATTTTCCAAGCAACCGACCGCCCTTTGACCGGTCCACACGCAACAGATTTCCTTTCATATCAAGATATTTTGCCAGTCTCATGATATTCGTACCAGCATCTTTACAATCCGGAGCAAACCATTTCTTGTCCAGGAAACCTTTCTTAGCTGCATAACTTCCAGCGACATGGTCCATATCCCAATGCGATAAAATAAAAAAGGAAGGGGTCTGTACATATATTTTATGCATCGCAGAAGAATAATTATAGGTCGATCTGCTTGTAAGCTTTTTCGGTTGATGTTTGTAATTAAATCCTATGTCATAGAAAAAGCTACTGTCTTTGTTCTTGCTTTCTGCATAAACGCAATTTCCATTACCGATGCGATATATGTATATTGATTCCAGACGGTCAAGCTTATTTTTTAGTTCATTGCAGAATTGCGGATCGGAGACACAAGGTCTTTTCAGTTTATACGCATCCAAAACTTCTTTTTTCATTTTGGCAGAATTTTTATCATTCTCCAGTATACTCAGCTGTGCTCTAATCTTCTCGATACGGCTGGCACTCTGCACAACATATCCATCAAGTTCTAAATAAGACTTTTTATCATTTGGTTCAAAGGTACATTCCAACCAAAAATAGGAATTATCCGAGTCCTCCATAAAAGATAAGTCGCTTTCTTCACTTTTTTGCTGCCTCTGTATTTCCTGTATTTTTTTGTACTGTTCTTGATTAATCTCTGCTACATAATCAAACAGATATGGCCGGTAATGTTTTATTGCAGCCTGTCGGTATTCCTCATTCTCATTCTCCATCGCTTGAAACATCATTGTGTCATAGTCAAGCATCTGCAACGACAGCAATGTGCACGAAAGGGTAACCCCCCCGCTTTCTTCTTCCCCTTCTACTTTCGTCTTGAAACAATCAGAATATCCCTCTTGCTCTGATGTCAGATCTCTAATCTGAATATAAAGCCTTGAATATCCTTTGCATGCGTTCCAAAACATTTCATGACAGATTGTATGATTGGTTATATGCGGACATTCAACATTTCCTCGTGATTGACGCAAAAGTTGACGTTTTACCCAATCTATGTCCATATGCACTTGTCTTTCTTCCGCATTTTCCCAATTTTCCCCCGATTCATAGGAACGTAACTTAGGAAAGGCTCTCAATCGCGTAACAACAAATTTTTCAAGCTCCTCATAAAATTGTTCTTTTCCGTTTTTCTTCATCTGCTTTATCCTCATATGCCAACATTAGTTCCTCAATAGTCGGGCAAGTGTCTGGCAAGTGTTTTTCAATCATATCACATATTTCCAACATTTCTACCTGCTCACTTTCCCCAAAGTTTCCAAGCCCGAATGTCCCTTTCTGCACCCGCGGAACGCTCAATCTTCCCTGTTCGTTTTTCTTACTGACAAATCTGGAGAGACCATTTTCCAACGGATGTTGATTAATTACAAAGAATATCCTATCTGTTTCAACACCTTCTACAATATTGTTATATGCAATATCTATTTCCCAACCAAAATCTAAAAATACAAACCATACATGTGCTTTCTTGCTTCCATCCGATGCATTTTTCCATGTTAACCGCTTTAATAGCACGATATTTGTAAATCCAAGAAGCATACCTAAGATAACATATTCTTTTTCTGTTGGCTCGGACATAAAATTCCGGATGGTCTTTTGGATGGATAGATCTCTCTTCAAAAATTCATTCGTTGTTGGAATTGCCTTAATTGCATCAATAACATACAGCACACGTACCGCGAAACTGACATCCACATAATACCTATGTAGCCATGGGGCATATTGCTCAATCGACACCAGATGCTTTGTCCGACGATATTCTTTATAATACTTTTTGCATCTTTCATAATCATCCATACGATACGCATAGAAGCTCATGCGTAAGGCAATTTCATTGATAACCGGATGTTCCTGAAGAATTAGCAGAATTTGCTCTGCCGCTTCCATGAGTTGCTTCATCTTACTCTTGTATAGGAGTCTTCCGTATGAATCCATATTAAAAGCATGACACGCCTCATCCATCAGATTGAGATTACACATGAGTTCTTCAAGTTCCAATCCATTTTCTTTATACAGGCTGCTTGCGTTCTCAAAATCTTCTACCACATTCTCCCAACGGTAGGTTTGCGGGTGATTTTTCTGTAATCCAGCTTCTTCTTTAAAACAGAAACACCGCTCATACACAGCCTCAGATGGAAGCGACTTACGATATTTTTCCAAATCATTTAACGCCTGATGGTCTACATAGTTTGCTGCATCTTTCCACAAATCAGCATATTGCACAACAATGTCTCCGTGCAGATCTTCAAAAAATGACTGAATGTTCTTATAACAATGGTATCTTGCTGGCATAGGCAATTGCCTTATGAGTTCTTTGTCTGCATTTAGTGCCTGCAAAATATGAACCGGATTCAATCGTAAAGACCATATAACCCGTGCCACAGACGCTTCAAACATACACCGATTCCTATCTGGCATCTTACTGTTCCTTATATATGCCAGGGTATCACGCACATTTTCTTCCAGTTTGGAACGATCCGCGCCTGTCTTGCACAGCAATTCCAATTCTACATTACGATAAGCGATATAATCCTGTGGTTTTCCCATATCAAGATGTTCTTTTAATATGTCCAGTTCTGCCTTCCATTCTTCATATGCCATATCTGGATGCAGCCGCGTCTTATTAAATACGTAATTATAGTATAAAATTGTCCACAGTTCTGACACTTGCATATTGTTCTCTTCGCAAAAGCGTATCGCTTTCTCAAAAGCATCCTCTGCATCCTTATAGGCTTTTGTCAGTACATAGGCCACTCCACGATTAATCAGAATCTGGCTTCGTATTATGCTATCGGTTTCCACATTGCATAATACCTCTGCCTTCCGTATTTGTTCATTTGCCTGTTCTATATGTCCGGTTCTCTGATATTGGATAAAGTAAAGCAGGTGATTGAACGCTGTATCTTTTTCCCCTGCTTCTGCCCGTCTTCTCATTTCCAAATCGTTTGCATGAAAACTCCCCATCTGCGTCCGCAAAAACATTTTATACCGCTCATAAGACTCCTTTTGTTTCTTCGTCATCTTTGATGGCAACAATTTTTCCAGACACTTCCATGCCTCCATTAAGTTATAGTCATAACTCTCCGGCTGCGCATGCAAGCGACTTACTTTTAATTCCCGGCGCATCCCCCAATAAATACGTATACAGTGATACGCCAGTATAATCATAATTCCAAGAATCAGGAAACAGATTCCATACAGACTCTTCAAGAATTCTTTTGCTTCCGGCTTCGGTTCACTATATAATATCCGCATTCCAAATCCAAGCATGAAAAGGAAATATACGCCTACTATCTCACTGATAACTGTTCCCAGCATATATCTTGGCATCTGTAACCAGTTCTTATTTGTGAGGTAGATAATCCCAATTGCTAACATCATTAAAATTGTCGGAATATACAAATTTGTTCCACCAAAAGCCTGCTCCACTAATGTAAGCAATAAATCAATCATTCATGTCTCTCCTCTCTGTACCTCTCTACTTTTGTGTTTTCTATAACATGCTTTTCCACATATAAATGAATGTAAATAAAGGGCCCGGCTTTCACCAGACCCTCAAATGATTTTGTAATCCAAAATTCTTGAATCAATTATGATTCCATGTTTTTCAGTAATGCATTAAGATTTATTTTTTTATTCATTATCCTAATTATACTGCCAAGAAAGCAATTTCGTCATCTATTATATATCTTTTCTGATTACAATATGGTGTATCAAAATATTTTATTAAAAAATCATTCGAATCAATAATAAACCCACCTTTTCCAGGTTCTGTGTATGATACTTCAACACCGCATTTTTCTGCGATTCTTTCAATTTGTTCTCTTGTCATCATATTATCATCCCTTCAAAATATGTAACTATATCGAGAGTATAACACACTTTTATGCATATTAATAGACTTTTCCTAAAACAATTCAAGCGATTAAAAATTGCACAGTTTAATTTTCCCATTCACCATTTTTAAGCATGATGTGTACAATTTATCATTTGCCATTGTATTGATATTTGTTTTCTCCTCTATCGGAAAATTTGGTAGTGATAATAAGAAATTATCAAGCGTAAGTTTTTCTATTTAACACCAAAAGTACTTCAGTAGTAGGAGAGAATTTTATGAATGAAAATATATTTGATGGAATTGCAAATATTTATGATAAATATCGTCCTTCTTATCCTCGTGAACTTTTTACATATTTATGTTCTGATATCGGCATGAATAGATCATCAAAAATTGCAGATATTGGTTCAGGAACCGGTATTCTCTCAAAGGAACTCACAAATATTTGCAAAATAGTATATGCTGTTGAACCTAATAATGATATGCGTATAATGGCTGAGTCAAACTTAGTTTCTAAAAACAATTTTGTTTCTATTAACGCAACTGCGGAAGCCACAACATTACCAGATAAATGTGTAAACTATATTACAGCTGCCCAATCATTTCATTGGTTTAATAGAGTTGCATTCAAAAAAGAATGCCAACGAATATTAAAGGATAAAGGGCGGGTCTTATTAATTTGGAATTGCCGTAACGAAAAAAATGAAATAGTACAAGCGATTGATTCAATAAGTCAAAAATTTTGTCCTACTTTTTCTGGCTCATCAAATGGAATGCGTGGTGCAACATCAGAAAACGATTATAATGATTTTTTCTCAGGAAATTATAACACAAAATTTTTTGACAATCCAATTATATTCAATTTAGAAGGATTTTTAGGATTACATCAATCAGCTTCCTATTGTCCACCTAAAAATTCCATAAATTATATAAAATACATTGAGAATTTAACAAATTTTTTTGAAACCCATTCCTCAAACGGAATATTAGTACTCGAAAATAGCGTGCATTGTTACATAGGTTACGTCTAAAGGATTTACAAAGGAGGTCCAATATGGTAAATATTTTATTTTTAGCTCAATTTGCACCAACAAATGGCGTTGTATTAAATCCACCTAAAACACCAGAAGAGAAATTCTATGCAGAAACATATCATTGGAAGATAATTGATATATTAAAAAAATCCCAATACAATGTAGATACTGCTAGTGATATCGATTACTTTATAAAAAATCATGAAAAATATCAACTGGTTTGGTCTGTCTATAATAGATTAGGATTTAGAAACAGTGAAATTTTTGTCCAATCATTATGCGAATATTACGATATAAAATATATTGGTGCAACACCAAATATACGTGCGCTCGTTGAAGATAAAAGCATGTCTAAAGAACTCGCTGAACATTTAGGGCTAAAGACTGCGCCTTGGGTAGTATGTTCAAAAGAATATCCTTTATGCAAAATAGCTCCGTTTTCTGGTCCATATTTTGTTAAGCCACGTTTTGGAAGTGCTTCAATAAATATAGATGAAAGTTCTTTGTGTTACACTTGGGAAGATGCAATAGAAAAATCGAAATATTATAGTCAACAAAATATAGATGTTATTGTCGAAAAATATATTAAGGGCAGATGTTATGGAGTATCCATAATCAATTCTATTTCTGGAACTCCATTAATAGCTCCGCCCCACTATACAATCTCAGATAAAATAGGAAATATCATGACACATTCTCAAAAACGTTTTGCCGATACAGGAATGGAGCGTTTTGAAAGTCAAGATATTTCCCTCAACAAACAACTTATGTATATTGCCAAAAAATACTATTCCGCTATGCAGCCTTGCGATTATGCCCGAATTGATTTTATATTAGAGGAAGAAAGCTTGACACCGTACTTTTTGGAAGTAAATGTTTTGATGAACTTAGGCATACGAGGCGGTTTCGTTAATAGTTTTCTTAATAGTTATTTTAACTCCTATGATGAATTGATTAATCATATTTTAGAATTAGGTCTTGCCAAACTTGATATAAGTACTTCAGCGTCGAAACCGTGATAAAAAATATATCCTGGAAGAAAACAACTTTTGAAATCTGAAACATTATACTTTATATTATTTTTAAATCTATACGAGTAGAATTCATATAAATTTTTCGTATATTTTTTATCACCTCGCAATGG
>ERZ1026854.1558-NODE-1558-length-14146-cov-11.118231_pt1 | contig 14146 bp, 16 predicted proteins | sample MGYA00380157_ERZ1026854 | MGnify/ENA primary metagenome ERZ1026854 (study PRJEB33269, sample SAMEA4719793) | human gut metagenome | biome: human-associated habitat; feature: organic feature; material: feces | place: Cameroon | collected 2013-10 ...
GTGGGGTTGGCGGGTACAAAGTACATCTGCGTCGTAAAAAAGTTAATAAATTACTTTTGGATATGAAAGTCTTATTCAATGGTGAATTCGCAGGCTACATATATTTTTTCGTCTGGTTTTCGTTCGTCGAAATAGAAAGCTTTAATTATTCTGTAATTACCCTTTGATAAATTACCATAATAATTACTCCATTTTACGCTTTCAGTGGTTACTTCAGTACCCTGTAAAGAATAAAGTATATCATCCCAAATAAACTCAACATTTTCTTCTAATTCAATTTCTTGAAGTTGATACCAAGTATTGTTATCAAATTTCTCAACAGCAAACCATTGACCCCAAAATACCGTGTTTGAATTTTTATTGCTGATTTCCAATTCAAGGCAATCGCTTTTTACGGATTTAACCGAAAGTAAAATATTTGCATCCTTTGAAATATCTAATATGCTTTTTGTTCCAACAGTTGCTTGCATATTAATTATCTCATCTCCGTTTTCTTTAATATTACCACAGCCACTAAAAAAAAGGATACTTAATAAAAATAAAACTGTGAATTTTTTCATACTGGCATCACCTTTCCTTTAAGTGGCTATTATGAAACCTCTATTATATATATAAGTATACGGAGTAAAATATACATACTGCGTACTGCCTGATGTCGATGAACCCTTATGTACACCACAAAACTCTCTGTCACATCTATACGGACCACCACTGTCTCCGCCAGTAGACGAACCAGTTATTATTTTTGCTTTAGTAAGACCAAGCGTACCATTGGAGACTGTCACATTTGTCTTTGTTACTTCGCAATAAGCTTGACCTGATACTCGTCCGTATTTATATACATAAGTGCCTACGGCGGGATTGAGCATATAACCGTTAAATGATGTTGCTCCTCCACCTGATGTCAGCACAGATGATGTTGCCGTGTATCCAGAAGTAGCTGTAATTATTGAGTAATCACCATATCTATTTCCTGCACCCAAATTTTGATTTATAGTAACAGTTCCGATAGTTGAATTACCAAATGAAATTTGTTCACCAACAGATGTCCCGTGACCGCAAGACAAAAATGCGGTTGCACCATTGTATGATCCACTACCTCCTAATGTTACTGTGCCGGCAGTTGGGTACTTAATAGGATTCCCTGCAATAATTGAAACTTCATCCTGATAATTATCAATCGCCTCGACGGATATATTTATATTATTACCGTCATATGTTGCAATATCATTTGTTAATGCTAAAACCTCGGCGAAGTCTGTCCTTAAAACGTCTATTTCGCATTGATTGTTTTTTACATCAACGCAGTATGAAATTATTTCATATTCGTGTTCCAACTCTTCGGCATAATTTTGTGTAAATTGTTGCAATTCATTATATGAGTAGTCTACAATATCGTAAACCACAGCATCAGAATACTCAGAAAGTAAATCCTTGTAATAGTCAATAGCTGTTTCATCGGTAACTTGAACGTGAAGCGTGTCATAATCAATAAAGTCGCCCGCAAAATCATCGGGGTAGATATATGTTTCGTTCCAATCAAACGAAGCATACAATAACTCGTGAGCTTCGCACGCTCTCCGCTGTATTTCAAAGATGTCATCTGTGATAGCAACTTCCTCTGCATTGTTTGCCTTCTCGACCCAATCAGCGTAAACGGGAGTTGCCGCCATCATAGACAGAGAAACCGTTGCGGCAAGAATAGCCGACATTGTTTTTTTGATTTTATTGCAAAATGGTTTGTTCATTTTAATATCCTCCTTTTTATAGAACAAATAATCGTTAATCAAGGCGACAACCGATTAGAATTAACAAAAATCATAATATGTTTTTGTCAAAAGTAAGTGTTCATAACATCTCCTTTCAACCGCCTCTATATATAAGACCGCTCAGAACTCCAAAATACGTCAAAAATTTTTTTAAAAATCAGGGTTTTGTAATATTTTACAATTATTTGACGACTTTTTGTTTAATAATTACAACTTGTGTGCAGTAAAAATACAGTGCTAAATGTTTAATCAGCACTGTATTATAAAGTTAATTGCCGTACCTTATGCGGTTGAACAATTGCATAAGAGATACGCGGTCAATTCGGAAGTATTTCTCTACATACTCAGAAATCTTGGCATCCATATCTGCCACATATTCTTCTGAACTCATGCTCATTTGCTTTAAAATAATTGGTTTAGCGGCAGCAGGCGATAAACTGCCCCGTTCTTTACCAATTGCGCGGCGTGCAGCTTTTCTTTCTGCACAAACCGTGGAATGTTCCATATGATCTTCCAACATCTTGTTAAGTTCATCATATTCCTCTTTTGTAAATTTACCGTCAGAATATGCAGTATCAAGACGTTTTGCCATATTTCCGTAATATTCGGAAATTCTTTCCTTAGTGGGAATGCCACCAACCATTCCACTGCCTAAGCTTACTTTAACGTAATTGTTAACAATACTTTGAATATGCTTGTCATTAACGTCAATGTCGTTTGCTCGTTCAAAGTAATCAGATGATGTGTCTTTTGGTAATTTTGCCAAATCAAAACTTGCGGACGTCTCAAAATAATCCGCTTGTTTTAATTTAGACATATCATTCTGAATGTCAGTAACTTGAAATTTTGTTGGATCAGTATTTAACACTTTGGAAATGTCAATGCGACTTCCTTCTAAAGTTTCATTTAGTTCAACGGAACTTGAACTTCCAAAAGGACTTTCTTTTCCTAAGAGAATGCTGTACAATTCCCTGCCGCCAATGCTTGTAATGTTCATAAATGGACCTCCTTAGAAGCCTTATTTTTTTACATAAGTAACTTCGCTCCATTGATAGTAAATAAGAGGATTGAGAGGACAATTAAAATCAATTACCTCCAAAGTATTAGGATTATACACAATATAAAAATCCTCACCCGCATTTTCGAGTGCATTTATTTCCGATTGAGTTATCGAACGCGGTGTTTTAAGTCCAAAGTATGGATCAGTATATACATTAGGATTTCCTGTTGCAGATGACCACGTCTCTGAGCACGAAAAATATGTTCCTTCAGCAATTGGAGCCATAACAACATTATAATAGGTTGCTTTGTGATTTGTGTAACTTGCAAGTTCAATTACGCGGGAAGCATCTACGCAAATTTCGCCGCCTAATCTGCTGTATAAGGTGTGGTACATGTAGGAATTAGAGCCTGTTGGTTTCCATCTTACATACTTGCTGTCACTCCAATCTTCATTAGCCAATTTGAGAATTTGAGAGGTTCTTTCTTCTACGTTAATAGATCCGCCTACCCAATTTGACCAAGCATTGTGATTATCCGAAACAGAGACCATAACTGTGTAAGTGCCTATGTCACTAAAGTTAAGAGTAATACCATTGTTATCAGCTGCAACATAGTACTTACTATTTGCAGTTACAAGTTCATAACCACTATTGGTATAAACACGCACCCTAACAGCAGATAGAGAGTCAGCGGCGTCCTCATCATACGAGTCAGACCAATTGAAAATTACATTTTCATTTACATAATAAGGGCCTTTTTGAACTTTTAATGAACATACGGGTCTCTTGTTACCGTCTGCGGACTCAATTTCGATAGTGTATCTAACTACGTTAGACGTATTTCCCTCTGAGTCAGTAACATAATATATGCACTCGTGCGGTCCTGCTTCCGTAATGTGTGTTGCAAATCCAACAACTTCACCGCCCAATGTTACATTTCCCGTTACATACTCGTTTATGCCGCTTATATTGTAGCTTGAAATTTCATCGCCATCGGGGGCATATGTATATAAATTCTCGCCGTCATTCCATACCCAATACAGTATTGTATCGGTTGTTGCCTTTCCGTCCACAATGCTTTCGGGGTTTGCAACAATCAATGTAAGTCCTGCAACAGGCGCAGAGTTAGAATACAATGATATGCCGTCGTCCTCAACTGTGATACCATTAAGTAAAACAGTAGTGTTTTCGGCATTTTCCAGTTGGTAAACATCGGAAAACATATTATTTACTGACATATCCACATTTGGTGTTTCGCTCGACAGCAGAACGAAATTTTCAAATGTGACTTGCTGAACAAACTCATCAGCCGAAACATTGGCTGAAAGTAATGAGAGGCACATAGCGGCGCTGATCACAGTGCTCAGAATTTTTTTGATTTTCATAACATTTTTCTTTCCACTAATACATGGGTATATAAATTTTATCTTTGTGAAGAGTAGAGGCAGTATGTTATTGTTGTTTTTATTTACTTAGGGCAGGTTTTGGATTTAGTGCCAGAAATAGGCTCTGTTCTGCCGCTGCGTTTAACATTTGCAGTAAATGTCAACGTATAGTTTTCTCCCTTGACCAATCCGTTAGCAGTCTTGTAAACAGACAATGTGCTGCCATTTGATGACAAATCAGGCCAATAGCCAATCCTTGTTCCTTTACTGTCTGTTAAAATCAGACAACCGTCCTCGATACTTGTTGTTCCGCTTGCTGCTTCTACTTCAACTTGACAATAAGCGGTAGTATCATAGATGGATAGTCCAACAAGAACAGAATGGGTATCCGAATACCGAGACTCAACAGCAGAAACAATTGTTGCTGTTGCAATCATCAAAACAAGTGCTAAAAAAATTGAACTTAAGCATTTTATTTTTTTACGCATAAAATTCCTCCTTTTATAAACCGCCTCTATATATAAGACCGCTTAGAAAGGGAAAATACGTCAAATAAATGTTTAATTTTCAACATTTTCAGCGATTTTGACAAACTCATCTTTAGGTAAATGTGCAAGTACACTAAATGAATAGCCATTTTCATACCAAATAAGAGTGCTGTAAAAATCAGCATTATTGCTTTCGTAATAGTGATATTCTATTCCATTATGATAAAATGTGTCATATGAGTTATGCTCATTGTCATAGTACGATGTCCAATCATCAGAAATGCCATATTTAAACTTTATAGTGTCAACTTCATTGGAATAAACAAGTGTAACAAATATACGCGAATAATTTCCTTCTGTTAAATAATATCCGTCAGGCACATATCCCAATCTAAAACTATTATCAAAATTATCAACCGTTAATTCTTCGCCTGCAAATTCGTATTTATCATACTTATCCAAAACACTCCTAAAAACGTTTTGAACAGCAGCAAAAACCTCCGGCTGGGTAAGTAAACCTCCAAATATAAGGCTAACTGCAACAGCGACCGACACGACAGATTTTACAGCAATGTGCTTAATTTGCTTTATTCTGTCTTTTCTGCCGACAGAATTTATAATTTTACACATTTTCTTTTTATATTGTGGAGAAAATTCAAACGGCGGTTCTTTCGCAACAATCTCGTCAACCTCTTTAAGTTCTATATCCATATATTCCTTGAGGGCTTCTGTCATAACAAAATCAAATAATTTATTTCTGTACTCAATATTCATAAAAAATACCCTCCATTTTCTCAATAAGTATTTTTCTGCCGCGATAAACACGAGTCTCGACCGTTCGTATAGGAATTTCCAGAATTTCGGATATTTTTTTTTGCACTAAATCCGAATAAATATTTATAAATTATAATGTCCCTATATGTGAAGTCAAGCTCCTTTACCGCTTGCAGCATTTTTTCGTAGCCTACAGCTGTCGCTACGTTGTCTGCCAAACTATCAGATATGAAATCGTCATCTTCGGTCGGTACGACAACATCATAATGTTCCAATTCAAGATTATTTCTTGCCTTATTTTTAACCATAACCGTTATCATCGCCTTTGCGCGTTTACTTGGTACATCGGGAACTTCTGTAATTGTCATAGCAAGCTTTAAAAAACAATCCTGCACAGTTTCCTCTGCAAGTGCAGTATTATGCAATATGGAATTTGCAAGCTTTTTCATCATAGTTTCATAAGTATTATAAAGTCGTTCAAACTTCTCTTTATCGCTTTCATCATCAATAAGAGCCATGTACATTGCAAGCATTATGTTCACTTCCTATAATGTTTTATGTTTATCATACTTCCTCATCATCGCAAATCGCAATCTTCATAATTTCAACCCCCTTTTTTGTATATTTTACCACAAAACGGAATTGTTTTCAATAATCAAAATGTGCTTTTATTGCAAAATTCACATTTTACATATTTTCAATCATCTTGTTTTTTAATTTCTCCCCTCAACTCATCCGAAAACTCCTTAAGCATATCCCTTTCTCTCTCGCAGTAATGAGAAAACCTTTCAATATCCTCACCTTGCACTTTTTTGGGGAGAGAATTTTTCGTTTTAAGCACAGTAGCACGAACCTCGCCATATTTCTTGTCATATAACTCCAATGCTTCATCGGAACGGAGCAGCTTTTTTCGATAAGTCCTGCAAGCTCCCGTAAACGCAAGATAAGTCTTTTCGATGGGATTTTGCATTAATTTCCTGCGACTGTCAGAATTAACCTTGTTGTGATATTTCTTCCTGCACTCTGCACGATTGCAAGTATAAGCTGAACTGCTTGACTTTATCACCATAAGATTATCGCAGACAGCACAACGGCTCACAGAAAAGCCGTACATAATAAGAATATCAGCATACATTTCAAGGAAAGTAAACAAGCCGTTCTGATTATTTATTCCACACAAATACATAGTTTTCCTGTCACCGTCAGCACCGACAGCCTTTAACACCGATGTGTTGTAAAGGCTGTCGGTGTTGTTGTTTATGACTGTGAAATAATCAAAATATTTTTTGCTGCGAATTTCTGAAAGTATAGCTATCTGTTTTTCAGTGTCAGCCTTAAATTGACTGATTCGCTTCTCGGCTTCTTTCAGCAGAAATCCTCTGCCCTTTAGGAGATTTTTCGGGTCATTGTATTTTCTTCTCTCACAAATACATCTGCCGTAAGTGTTCATAACAATAAGGTTTAGAAACATATTAACGTGGCTGCCGTATTCATAATTATTCGCAATGCTTTCAAGCACAGCATTGTAATTCTCTGCACAGTAAACCTCAATATTGCTTGCACGTTCATAATCGGCAAGGAAAGTGTCTGTTTCACGGCTGAAACGGATAAGCTTGTTTATGTTCTTGATAACAGAGCCAATCTCATTTGTATGCCGAATAAGTCTGCCCATCTGCTTTTCGGAAAATCCGCTTTTTGCCCATAAAATCAAATCCGCAGAACTGCCGATAACAAAGGTTTCAGTTTTGGCTTTCATATCAATCATCACGCCGACAGATATATCCGCATTATCGTTATCATACATTTTTCTGATAGTGTTTGACATTATCTCACCTCAAAATATTCATATTGCTCGCACAGAAAATTATCTGAATACAATATATCATCAAAATGCCGAAAAGTCAAGCAAATACAGTATAATACAGCTTTGTATCAAATCGCTCGCATTATAAGTACACGCTGCTCTCTATTCATTTATGCATTGCATTTCCCCACTTTTGAAAAACTTTGTGTTAGAATGGAATCAGTTCAAGGGCAGAAATGCAAGCTGTCCGAGAGCCAATAACGAAGAAAGCGAGGAAAACAAAATGAGCAACAGAGAAGATATGCCGATGCTGCTCACAGCAAATGATTTACAAGCAATGGGCTTCCGCAGAGCAATGGTTTACAAAATCCTTAACTCCGCAGATGTGCCTGTTGTGAAAATCGGGAGCAGAAAATTTATTCAGCGTGACAAGTTCTTTAAGTGGCTGGACAGCAAGGAGAGCAACAGCAACCATACCGCCGAATAACAGAATTTTAAAATCAAAAAGGAGGGACATACAATGATTGAAGAAAATATTACAAATGCCATAACCGCCACGGGAGCCAAAAAACCAACCAAGCCAAACCGTACCGATGAAGAAAAACTGTCAGACTGCTATGTTCAGATGAGCAAGTTACTTGAACAGCAGACTGCTACAAGGCAGAAAGGCAAGGATATTGATAACCGAATTTCTAAGCTGAACAGCAAAATACAGGAGTACGAAAATAAGGCGCTTTACAAAATCTGCAAGGAGTTGAATATTTCCGTAAAGGACATAATCGAGTTTCTTGACAAAATACCGAAAGGCACAACCTTTGATGAAATTGCAAATCGTGCATTGCGTGAAAAGTCGGAACAGATACATTTCTGATAACAACGGAGAAACAAAATGAGAGTAAGCACATTCTGCGAGAAATACAAAATATCTCCCCAAGCGGTTTACAGGAAAATGAAAAAGCATAAGGCTAAGTTGTCCGAGCATATCAAAAAAGATAAAGGCAACGTTCTTGACCTTGATGATTATGCGGTTAAGTTCTTAAAGCCAAAGCGTGAAACCTGCCAAAAACTTAATGAGCGTAATTTTTCACTTTCTCAGCAAGTCGAAAAGCTGTCCGATGAGAATAATGCTCTCCGTGATGAAATTCATAATATGAAGATATTATCGGAACATCTTTCTTTATCAAATGCGGAATTTGATGAAAAGCTTGAAAAGTATATTTCCGAAAATGCTCTGCTTATACAGGAAAGGGATAATTTGAAATCTCAACTTGTTGCAGAGCAGAACAAAACTGTGATGGCACGTTTTAACGAAGAAAGCGAAAAGAAGAAATATCATCAAGCAGAAAAAGCGTGGACAGACGAAAAAAACAAGCTGAGTGCTGAAAACGCTGCTCTGAACGCACAGCTTCAGACCGCAAATGAGCAGATAGCCGACCTGACCGCAAAATTGCAGGAGAAAACCGCTAAAAACAACGGAATTAAGGGGCTTTTCGGCAAATAATCGTAAACGGTTGATAATATTGTAAACCAAGTTGAGAATATTGCTGTTTTGAAGTAGTGGGTAACAGAATAGCCAGCGCAGAAAATGTCCGGGCATTTTCAAATCGGCAGCTCACGCTGCCGCAGATACTTCCGTATCAGAACATAACTGAAGAACAAGATAAATAGGAAAGGAGATTGATAAAATGAAAATGAATTCAAGTGAAGCACGCCGACACGCTTTAAGGCATAATCGGGTGGAAATCAAATTGTCCGATGAAGAACTTTCTGTTATTGAGGAAAAAGCCGCTGCTGCCAATCTTTCAAAGTCGGCATATCTCAGAAGAATGGGAACAGTGGGAGAAATCAAGTTTTACGATGCTCATCTTTTCACCAATTTGATAAACCAAATCAGATGGATAGGAAACAACATCAATCAAATTGCAAAGAATGCCAACAGCACGGGAAGTATCAGCAATCAGGAGTTGGAAAAGGTTCTTAACTATCAGGAATCAATAAACAACAATCTTGAATATTACTATGAAAAGCTGATTCCGAGGGTAATTTGAAATGCCAATAATAAAGCACAGTGCAATTCACGTTACCCCGATGAAAGCAATCAAGTATGTTATCAATGGTGACAAGACAGACGAGTGCAAATATGTGACGGGAATAAATGTCAGCGAAAATGCTAAAGATGCTTTTGAAGATTTTAGATTAAACTTTGAAATGCACACGGGTGAAAGGTTTAACAAGCTGTCATTGCCCGAAAACGGCAGAAAGTCAAAGATAAGGTTACATCACTATATACAATCCTTTAAGCCGGGAGAAGTCACGCCAGAAATGGCTAATGAAATCGGTGAGAGGTGGGCAAGAATGTTTTTAGGTGATGCAAGCTATTCCAACATACGTTATCAAGTATTAGTCTGCACACATATTGATAAACAGCATATTCACAATCATATCCTAATATCTGCAATGGATCTTGACGGTAAGATGCTGTATGATAACAAGAAAACGCTGAATCGTGCAAGAGAGAAATCCGATGATATTGCAAAGAGATATGGTTTATCAATTATTGAAAATCCGAAAAAGGGAACAATGCTGTCCTACACGGAATACATAGCAAGGGAAAAGAAAACCTCTTGGAAATATAAGCTGAAACGGGAAATTGATATGCTTGTACTTCTGCCCGATGTGAAAAGTATAAATGACCTTGCGGAGAAATTGAACGGTCTGGGTTATCTTACAACCACCGATAAATATCTTCACGTTAAAAGAGCAGCGGACAAAAAGAAGAACTTTATGTCAACGCTGAAACTCGGTGACGGTTACGGAACGGAAGAACTGCAATATCGCATTGAAAACAAAAATGTGATTATGCCGCTTGAAAAGGTGAATGGTTATCAAGGTATTCAGCGTGAATATGCTTTCTGTTTGCGTGAAACGCAGTTTTTGCTTTTCCGAAAAAAGAAAAGTGATTACAATGTTACATATTCCGCTGTCAGAAAGAGTTCCGATTTGCTTTTTTATCTTGACAAGCATAACATTCATTCGGTGAGTGAGTTTGAAAGCACCGTAAACTCTGCTGATGAAAAGTACAAGAAGCTGCTTGAAAGGAAAAAGCATATTGAAGATGGAATAGCAGATGCAGAAAAGGTATTTGCAGCAGAATCGGAAAAGAACCTTGATGAGTATTTTGATTTGTATAAGCAAACGCCTTGGACAAGTCGGATATACAAGTTAGTCAAGGAAAATTATCAGCCGCTTGCTGAAAACAGGATAATAAGCAGAGATGACCTTGAAAAATTCCGTGAAAGGTATTCCGATACAAAATCCGAGCTTGACAAAATCAACCGTGAGATTGAACTTGCTGCTGCGGAACGCAAGGAGTCTGCCGATAATTACAAGGCATATCTTGAAATTCGTGAAACGGACTATGACCGAATGCTTCGTGAGATGAAGGAGTTTTACGATTTTAATGATAACGGAATTACCGAAAACTACAAGGGAGATTTAACGGAAATCCGGTATTTTTCGGAAATGCACAAGGGCAGTGTTACCGATGTCACATACTTTGACAGGGACAGACTTCTTCGTGCTTACAATGCGAAGTATGGCCTTTCCGATGATGAGCCGAACAGGAACACAAACAAAAATCGCAGTTGGGAAAGATAAAACAATTTAATAACGGCATTCCGAATGAGAGGAATGGAACAGCGAATGAGAGCTAAAGAACAGATTTATTTCTGTACTTTGGCTCTCTTTTTTTGACAGAAATATGAAAGGAGTATATGACTATGAACGAAAGGATTTCGGAAAACAGCTATGACGGCATAAGGGTAACAGTACATATTCCCTTGAATGTCAGCGAGGATAAAAAGCAGAGAAAGATAAATCAGATATATGATATTCTCACCGAACATAATGGTGGTGATGAGGATAAGAACGCTGCTCCCGAAAAGACGGCATAAGAATTTTTAAAATATCGCTTTAAAGTGTTGAATTGCTATGCCGATTATGCTATAATGAATTTACAACGTATAATCGGCTTTCATTTTATGGAGGTTGATTTTAATGAGCAAATTTACAGCAATCTATGTACGCCGTTCGGTGAGCGACAAGGACAAAGGCAACAATTCCTTATCCATTGATGCTCAACGTGAGGAATGTATCAGATATGTGGGAGAGGAGGCAGATTACAAGGTTTACTGTGATGATGGCAAGTCAGGTAAGGACGTTTATCACAGACCCGAATTTATGCAGATGATGTCAGATGCCAAAGAAGGTCTGATTGATAAAATCGTTGTTAAGAAGTATGACCGTTTCAGCAGAAATATGCGTGAATACCTTAACATTACCGATGAACTGGACAGATATGGTGTTGGTGTTATTTCGCTTTCCGAGCCGTTTAATACGGAAACAAAAGAGGGCAGAATGATGAGAAATAACCTTCTGAATTTTGCTGAATTTGAACGTGAAACAATTGCGGCGAGAGTTAAGGATGCTTACAGTACAAAGGCTGTGGAAACAGGATTTTATCAGGGCGGTAAAATGTTCTTCGGTTTTCAGTCAAGCAGGCAGACTATCAACGGAAAAACAGGTTCTGTACTTGTTCCGAGCGAAGCGGCACAGACGGTTATTGCGGCTTATGAGATATACAAAAATCCCGATACGTCTTTAGCTGACGTGTTAAATCATATCAAAGAGCATAATCTTCCGTCCTCTGCAACGGAAAGTGCAGGCGTAAAACACAGATGTATGGACAGAAGCGAGATTTCAAGGATACTTGAAAATCCTTTGTATGTTCGTGCCAATAAGAATGTATATGCTTTTTTCTTAGCGAGAGGATATACAATGATTGATGACATTGATGCTTATGACGGAATTCACGGTCTGATGTGGCACAAGTGCAATGAGGAAGACAGATTTATAAAGGTTGGCTATCACGAGGGTCTGGTTGATGCGGAAACGTGGCTTTCGGTGCAGGATAAAAAATCTCATAATCACAAAATTCCTCAGTCGAGGGGACATATAAAGTCGTGGCTTGTGGGACTTGTCAAGTGCGGACACTGCGGCAAGGCTTTGTTGATTACATACAACGGAAATGCTGACAGATCAAAGATTTGGAGATATTACAAATGCACAGGGGTTAAAACAGTCAAGGGCTGCAGTAAAAAAAGCGAGCGATTGAAGCTTCGTCCCGATGATGTGGAAAAAGCAGTTTTTGAAGCAATGAAGGCTCATATCGCAGAGTTTGAGGTTGCAAAGAACAGTAATCGGAATAAATCCTCCGAGGCTGAAAAAATCCGTGCCGAGCTGCTCCGCATTGAAACGGACAGCAGGAAGCTGATTGACAGGCTCATTGATGCAGACGATGTTCTTTTTGGATATATTCAGAACAAAATCAGCGAGCTTCACGCAAAGAAAAACGAGTATGAAAAGCAGCTTTTATCCATTGAACGCAGGGTTAAAAAGATTGATACCAAGCCTATTCTTGACCCTCTTAACAGGTGGGACGAGCTTACAATGGAAGAAAAGAACGCTCTTGCCAAGATTATGATTGACAGGATCGATATTACCGATGAGGATGGTATATCTATTCATTTCTGTTTTTGATAAAAAAATCCGTCGGAGATGTGTTTTTCTCCGACGGTGAATTTGGGAATTTTTAATGAATAGCTTGTGATTATGGGCGTACTGACCGACAACAAGGCGGTCGTTTTCGGTGTCCTCATACCAGCAGAGCATCGGGTAAACGGTGTGTGCCTGAACCGTTGTGCCGTGGCAGCACCAGAAATCGTGGGTCTTGCTTCCCCATTTCTTCACGCTGCCCGACTTCATCGGTAGGAAATAAGCAGGCATTCCCGTGAATTTGTTCTGCTGTGCAAGGAAGCCATTGTAGAGGTTCTTCTCTATATAGTCGAGGTACTCGTTTTCTCCCGTGAAGCGGTAGAGGTAATCGGCAAGGCGAACCATATTGTAGACCGTGCAGAACTCCTGCGTTCTTTCGCCGATGAACATTCCGAGCTTGTGCGGAGGTATCCAGAATTCGCCCGAATTCTGACCGCCCGTGCAGAATGATTCTCTGTCGTAAACTGCGCACTTCCAGAACTTCTTTACGATCTCGAGCCACTTTTGATCCTCTGTGATCTCATACATTTTAGCTGCGCCCTGCGCCCACGGAACACTTGCGTTTGCGTGGCAGTTTGAAAGCGGGTCGCCGCCGTCTGTGAGCTTTTTGAAGATAGACGGGTGCGAGTAACGCTGTGCGAGGGTGAAATATCTTTCATCGTGGGTGTATTCATACAAACCTGCCCAGACCTCGAGCATACCGCCCTCTTCGCCGCTGTAAACAGCGTGTGGGTTGACCTTTTCCATTTTCTCCGTCCACTCGATATACCAGTCGGCAGCGTTGCTGAGAATTTCAAGTGCCTTTTCATTCTTCGCATACATTGCGCTGTGGTAAAGTCCGAGGAGAGTTTTATGCATTGTATACTGCGGTGACCAGACGTAACAATTCTTTTCGAGCAGTTCAAAATATTTTTCGGGAATAGAGCCTACCCACCTGCCGCCGTTGAGCTTCTGGCAGCGTTCGAGTTCATCGATGATGTTGTCAAGCTTTGCTTTAAGCTCACGGTCGCCGTTCTGTGCGATGAGCATTGAAGCAGCGGAGAGCCAGTGTCCGAGGAAATGTCCCCTAAGCTGGCAGGTCGGAGATTCCCAGCCGAGGTGCATTTCGGTCACAGCTCTGTCTGTGCGTATGCAGGCTTCGAGGTAGAAGTTCTGCAAAAGATCCTCATTTTTGAGTTCCATAAGGTACGCTCTGTTTACATCGGAACGTTCCTTGAAAAGTCCGGGAAGAAGATGTGCTTCGGTAACGTCTGTATTCTTAGAACTTGTCAACATAGAAAAAATATGGTATAATAAAAGCTATGAGATACAC
>ERZ1026854.1560-NODE-1560-length-14140-cov-3.536599_pt1 | contig 14140 bp, 14 predicted proteins | sample MGYA00380157_ERZ1026854 | MGnify/ENA primary metagenome ERZ1026854 (study PRJEB33269, sample SAMEA4719793) | human gut metagenome | biome: human-associated habitat; feature: organic feature; material: feces | place: Cameroon | collected 2013-10 ...
CCCAGCGTAAGCTTCTTGTATATTTCTTTGAAAGTGAAGCCTGCCCGGTTATTTATGGTCTGGATCAGCCGGTCCCTGTAGGAATCTATCATGGAGAACTGACCATTGATTTTTCCAATATCCTAAAATGGATTGAAGAAGATCTGGTATAATACAGGTCTGTCACTGAATACACAAAAGGAGATGAAAGTCCACCACTTTCATCTCCTTTATACACTTTTCGAGGTTTATTTCTTAAACAGTTTACCAAAGAATGATTTCTTTTCTTCTGTCTTTTCCTCTTCAGCTGCTGTTTGGGCTTCACCCTCTGTAGTAATTGTTTCTGCTTCTTTTACAGCTTCACCAATTCCTGCCTTAGGATGTTCCTTCAGTGCCAGCAATGTATCATAAGCCTGCAGCACACTCAGGTTCTTCTCCTCTGCAATTTTCTTTGCTGTATATCCTTCAATCGTAATCATACCCATCGGAGGATACTCTGCATTACGTACTGTAGAGGTAAATTCAACAAAGATACTACTGTCAGATTTCAGCCTCTTATAATAATGGAGTGCTTCCACATAGGAGAGCTTGCATCCCTGTGTCAGATAAATCATCAGCTCTTCTCTCAGAGGTTCTGAGTGTTTCCACTGCTTTGCAATCTCCCCCATCAGATGAACGTCTGCCAGACACATAACATCAGGACCATCTGTTACAGCTGCCACCTTGCTTGCTGCCTCAAACTGCTCCATGAATTTCTCATTGTCAATGCCGGCAGGAGTCAATCTGCCTTCTCCGGTTCTGCCACCTTCAAAGCGGTTGGTCACAATCAGATAAGCCAGCTGGTTACGCAGTGTGAATGAACCATCCTGCTCTCTCAAGGTGAAGACAAATGGTTTCTCACACAGTGCTTCTGTCAACGGCACAGTCATTCTGTTCATCAGTCTGTTGTACTGTTTCTTCTTCTCTTCGTCCTGGGCTGTTCTTGCTGCCTCGAAGCGGCGTCCTGCTTCCTGAAGCATAACAATCATTTCAGGTACTGAACACTCTGCCATATAAGTGATACCTTCATCATAATCTGTATCCAGATGTGATGCCAGTTCTTCTCTTCTCTCCTTGCTTACTGCATAGGGGTTCTCTGTGTTCACAAAAGAAATCGGCTCGAAACGGTATTGCGTTGTTCCGTCTTTCTCTATTTTTAATGCACTGCATTCCTGTGGTGTCAGGAATTTCTCCATATCTGTCTCAAATCCTGCAGTCTCCATAAAGAAAGAGAATTTGCAATGGATAGAATGCAATGTATCATCATCCAGATTGATACTGGTAACACCTACCTGTGCTGCTACTGCCAGGGCAGTCTGTAGAGAATGCATCTTATCCTTCCTCTTTAATACACCGATTGGATATGTACCATCAAATACCGGTAAAAGTGTCGGATTCTCCAGACAATAATTCACCGCATCCTCATATTTTTCGAAGAGATACATCTGGACATTCTCTTCAGCCAGCTTCAACAGGAACGGTGTACCAAGACAGGTTCTGTAATCACTGTGTCTGGTTCCTAACAGAATATAGACTTCTTCCATATTCGCATATTCGCAGATACGTGCCTTGACCTTCTCCTCATTCCATACCGGTGGGGTGAAATATGCACTGATATCCAGCGTTGCAGGATCGAATTCCAGCCAGTAATTACGATGTGGCTCTACGATTACCTGGAAATGCCCCTTTACAAACTGCGCCAGCAGAGACAATTTATATTTGTTGATCGGCTTCTTATCCGGGTTGTAGCGCATAGCGCTCTCTGCCGTCAGGAATACTTTAAGAGATTCATAATCATAATCCTTATCATCCTTGGGCTGGCTCTTATCCTTCTTGCGCTTCATGGTCATGATCTCAAAAGTCTGCTTCTCACCTTCTGCCGGTTTCTTGCGGAAATCCGGTAATTTACCGATGATGAACACTGACTTTGTAAGCATATGTGCTACTGCTTCTTCCTTAGTGCATCTGTCGATGGACACTCTGTACATATAATGATAGGAATCCACAATTTCCTTCATCACTCTGAGGTCTTTTGCTGATAAATACTTTTCATCACACAAGGTTGTCTTGGAGCCATTCTCCAAAGTATTGATATGAAGTACCAGACCTGTAATATTCTCATCAAAAATCTGATAAATAACCTCACCCAGCTTATCTTCATGATAAGCATAACGATATTCACCATATCTCTTTGCCTTATTTACATAGGCATCATAATATTCTTTTTCAAAAAATACATGAATGGCATCGTCGAAGACTTCTTCTTCATTGCGCTGCATTACCATGATATCTTTATTCAGTCCCTCAAAGAGACGCAACTGCCATATTGTTATGTTTGATTTTCTTTCCACTTAACTTTACCCTTATCCCTATTCTTAGCTTTCTACAATCAGATATCTGCCGTCTCCCACGTCAAATACCTCAGGTGCATCCAGAATATCTTCCTTGCTCTGCCCTTCCAGATCCACACCTTCTTCATCAAAATAATCCCATACTTCATCCAGGGAATCTACCACAACTGCCATACACTCTTCCAGGAAATCTTCTGCTTCCTCTGGTGTCTCTGCTACATTCTCAGGAAAAAGCTGTAACTGATTCTCCAAAAAACATTCTAATACTGCATCATCATACTCGTGCATATTCTTACCATACCTTTCTGTACCATAATTTCCAGTACTGCTTTAGTATTTGATTCCGGCCTTATCCAACTCCCAAACGAGTCTGCCAACCGGTAAGCCTACAACATTGTTATATTCACCACAGATTTCCTTGATATAGGCAGCACATCTGCCCTGTATTGCATATGCCCCTGCCTTATCCACAGGTTCGCCTGTCTCTACATAAGTCTGTATCTGTTCACCTGTCATAGGATACATTTCCACATCCGTCTTTTCATGGAAGCTGATAACCCGTCTGCCCTGCTCTTCCAGAATGATCAGAGTAACACCGGTGTATACCTGATGCACCTTGCCCTGCAGACTTGACAGCATCCTCACAGCATCCGCCTTATCCTTTGGCTTTCCCATAATTGCACCATCATAAGCTACAATCGTATCCGCTCCTATGATTACTGTACTTTTCTGCCTGCCATGTTCTTTCTCATAGCGATCTGCCACTTCTTTCGCCTTTTGCAGGGACAGCTCTTCTACAATATCTGCCGGCTGCTGTTTTGTAATGATTTCCTCTCCATGCGCAGAAGCAATTTCAAATGAAAGACCTATCTGCTCTAATAGTTCTTTTCTTCTGGGCGACCCGGATGCTAATACAAATTTTACCATAATATGCTGTACCTTTCCAGTCTCTGTTATCTCTTTCTTTACTCTGCCTCAATATGAGTCTCCGGCTTGAATACTCTTGCCTGCTGTTCATTCTTATGCTTATGTGCAGCAGCCATATATTCTTTACAGAATTCTTCCTGTGCATTGCACAATACCTTACCACGCTTGTCTACCTTTTCATAAGTTCCATCCGGCTTTAACAGCTGCGCTTTCACTGTATCTCTCATCTGCACATCCAGAATATGCCATACCTTTTCTTTTAATTCAGGGTTCAGAACAGGGAAGAGGATCTCTACACGGCGCTCCAGGTTTCTTGGCATCCAGTCAGCACTTCCCATATACAATTCCGGATTACCGCCATTTTCAAAATAGAAGATTCTGGCATGCTCCAGGAAATTACCAACAATGGAACGCACGGATATATTATCATTCGTCCCTTCTACTCCTGTTCTCAGACAGCAGATACCACGGACAATCAGATCAATCTTCACACCTGCTGCCGCTGCTTCATATAATGCCCTGATGACATCAGGATCACACAGTGAGTTCATCTTTGCAATGATATGTGCCGGTCTGTTCTGCTTTGCATTGTCTTTTTCCCTGTTGATCAGATATAAGAACTTATCCTTTAACCACAGCGGTGCCAGGGCAAGGTGGTTCCAGCTAAGCGGTTCTGAATAACCGGACAGCATATTGAATACTGCGGTTGCATCCTCTCCAATTGCTTCGTTACAGGTAAGTATACCACAGTCTGTATACAATTTCGCCGTAGAATCATTATAGTTACCAGTTCCCAGATGGACATATCGGCGGATGCCCTCTTCTTCTCTTCTGACAACCAGTGTAATCTTGCAGTGGGTCTTTAGTCCAACCAGACCATATATTACATGACAGCCTGCCTTTTCCAGCTTCTTCGCCCATACGATATTATTCTCTTCATCAAATCTAGCCTTTAACTCGACCAGTACAGTGACCTGTTTACCATTCTCTGCTGCCTGTGAAAGTGCTGCAATAATAGGAGAATTGCCGCTGACACGGTACAGTGTCTGCTTGATTGCCAGTACTTCCGGATCTCTGGAAGCCTGCTTAATAAAATCTACGACAGGTGCAAATGTCTCATACGGATGATGCAGCAGAATATCCCTTTGTCTGATTTCATCAAAAAGGTTACAGTCAGATGCCAGTCCATCCACCGGCTGTGGAATATAAGGCGGTGTCTTTAAATGGTCGAATCCACTCATACCGTACATTTTCATCAGGAAAGTCAGATCCAGCGGTCCCGGGATTTCATAGATATCCTGTTCTTCTACACAAAGCTCCTTCTGGATAAATGACAACAGTCTTTCATTGATTCCATCCTCTACTTCCAGACGGATGACCTGTCCCCACTGTCTCTGCTTTAACTGCTTCTCAATCTCCTTGAGCAGATCTGCTGCTTCCTCTTCTTCCAGGGAAAAGTCAGCATTTCTCATAATTCTGAACGGGTATACACATTCGATATCATAATTCAGGAAAAGCTTATCCATATTTCGTTCAATGATCTGTTCCAGCAGGATCACACGCTTGCTGCCATCTTTGCCATCCGGCAGACTGACGATTCTTGGAAGCACGCTCGGTACCTGTACTGTCGCAAATTCCAGCTCTTTTGCTGCAGCAGAACGCTTGAACAGATGCTTCTTTAATACGCTGTTATTCTCTTTACGTGATACCAGTGCGCCAAGATTCAGGGATTTATTACGGATTAATGGAAAAGGTCTGGAAGAATCCACTGCCATTGGTGTCAATACGGGATATACATTATCCTGAAAATAGCGGTCTACGAATTTCTTATCCTCTTCTTCCAGTTCCTCATGCTTCTCAATTACCTGTAATCCATTCTGTCCCAGTAGAGGGATAAGTGAACGGTTATATGTAGAATACTGCATATTGACCAGCTCATGAGTAGCCTTATTCACTGCTTCCAGCTGTTCCTGTGCAGTCATTCCTGCAATGTCCTTCTTCTTATATCCCGCATTTACCATATCTTTAAGGGATGCCACACGCACCATAAAGAATTCATCCAGATTAGATGCCGTAATACTCAAAAACTTAAGTCTCTCAAATAATGGCAGAGACTTATCCCTTGCCTCTCCCAATACTCTATGGTCAAATGCTACCCAGCTCAATTCCCTGTTGTAGTAATATTCCGGTCTGCTATAGTCAATCTTCATATGCTGCTCATCCCCCTTATATATTGCTCTTTTTCTGTTTTACAATGGGCTTGATATTATACACTTCTTCAAACAGCTCTGCATTTCTTGCAAACATGCTTAATTCCAGCGTCATATCAGCATTGGACTCGACTGTGATAATAATAGAATCCTCTTTTAATGTAGTCTTTACATTATCACATTTCTCACGATGACTGATATCCAGTCCATCCGCCAGACGTATGATTGCTGTCAGCTTGGCTATTTTAAGAAAAGACTCTTTATCCAGTGTCGTTACTCGTCCTACTGTTTCGTAATATTCAAAAGTTTCTGTTGAATACTTTACAATATTAGCTACAATTTCTCTTTCCAGGTGAGACAACCCTATCATTTCTGTCGCCATCACAATATTATAAGAACTCTCCCCCACATTGGTCAGGCTGATATATCTGCCGCATTCATTCAGGATTGCAGCAATCTGCAGCAAAAGCCTGTCTCTTTTATTCAGACCATGCACTTTCTTGAGATGGTCATAGAGGGTCAGTGCGATTTCTTCTCTTTCTCTGGTGCTGCGTTCTCCACTATGATACCTCTTATTAATATCCCTTGCGCATGCCAGAATATCCTGTTCAAAATTATGTGATACAGATAATACTTTATTCTTCTCCGCATATTCATATGCAATACCATCACACAGACTGACACCAGGCGCCCACAATGTCTTAGCCCCCAGTACTTTCATCATATGCTTGATCATGATAGCTGATAAGTACAAAAGTGATGTATTCTCAGCGGGAATTCCAAGAGCTGCTGCTATTTCCTGGGAATTTCTCTGTTTTAATCTGCCTACAAATTCCTGGAAAGTCTGTGCATCTACATGCCCCTCTTTGCCGGATTTGAGGATTCCCTTCTGCAGGATCAATGACACATAATCATCTACCAGAATGATATTTTCAATCGTTCTGTCACCAACAAACATCTGCTTAAAGCTCTGAAGACGGTCAATTACCATTTCCTCTACGATTTCTTCAAGCTGATATGTCTTATAGGATACCTTGCTCAATTCTTCTCTCATACGCAGAACACCGGGACGGATATTCTGTGTCGTAACCAGTGAGTCTTTATCAAACAAAGAAAGCTGTATGCTGCCCCCGCCTATATCAATAAAAGCTGTTCCCTTCTCAATGATATTCTGGAAATCCTGACCTTTGGATGCCACCGATTTATAATCAAGGAATCGCTGCTCCGAATTGCTCAGTACTTCCAGCTCAATACCCGTCCTTGTACGAATCTGATCCAGCAGGATCAACGTGTTCTTCGTTTCCCTGATGGCACTCGTTCCATAGGCACGGTATGCATCTACTTTATAGCTGTTCATGATCTGTATAAACTCACGCAACAATCTGCACAGCTCATCCATACGTTCACTGCTGATCTTACCCGTCAGGTAAGAGTCCGTTCCAAGCTCAATCCTATGACGGATGCAGTCGATTTCTTTAATTCCATTCTTTGAAGATATCTCAAATATCTTCATTGTCAGTTCATAGGAACCTACATCAATTGCGGCAAAGGTCTTATATGCCATGTAATCACCCCTTTTATGATTCTGCTATTGCTGCTTGCCAGCCAGATAATCAATAAACTGCTGCGCTGTTCTTCCGGAAAGTCCTCCATGGGATAATTCCCACTTATTTGCTTCTAACAGAAGTTCGTCCTCGGACATCCCTATATTATTTCTGGCAGCCAGCGCTTTCACAATCTCCTGGAATTCCTTCTTGTTTGGTGCGCAGAAGAAGATAGATACACCAAAACGTGCTACCAGTGAGAGCTTCTCCTGTACTGTATCAGAAGCATGCAGGTCATCTCTGCGTTCTTCCTTATCAGAGAATTTCTCCCTTACCAGATGTCTTCTGTTGGAGGTTGCATAGATCAGCACATTGTCCGGCTTTACTTCCAGTCCACCCTCAATAATAGCTTTCAGATATTTATATTCAATTTCAAATTCTTCAAAGCTCAGATCATCCATATAAATGATAAATTTATAGTTTCTGTTCTTGATCTGCGCAATCACATCATTGAGATCCTTGAACTGATGCTTGTACACCTCGATCATACGCAGTCCCTGATCGTAATAGCGGTTGATAATACCCTTGATACAGGAGGATTTACCAGTACCTGCATCACCAAACAACAGGCAGTTATTTGCAGGTCTTCCCTGTACGAATGCCTCTGTATTATCAATGAGCTTCTGCTTAGGAATCTCATAGCCAACCAGATCCTCCAATTTCACATGGTCGATATTCTTGATTGCCTTAATCTCCATCTTCTCTCCTTCTGGATGAGAAATACGGAAAGATTTATTCAGACCAAACTTACCTACACCATATCTGGCATAAAATTCTGTAATGATCTGCTTGATAGCCTCTGCACTGTCTGCATGTCCAATTTCTCCGGCTGCTTCGCAGATACGGTCTCTGATTCTGGAATTATACACATGGCTCTTCTTATGATTGCCTTCAAAATTCCTGATATACGCAAGGGTATCCTGTCCGAATTTATCTCCCATCTGTGTGAAGTCATAGTCGGTCAGTTCCTTGATAATTGCAAAATCATGTAATGCCACTTCATTTAATGTGCCCTGCTGCTCTCCCCTGATCTCACTGCCAAGGCTGTACGCATTCTCATCATTTACCAGCAGATTGGCAATATAGCAATGCCACAGATTCCCATAGAATCCATGATGTGCAGCCTTGTCCAGCATCGTATGAATGCATTCAAAGAACAAGTCCTCTCTGTCCTCCAGGTTATAATAATCGTCATCAAAATGCTCCATAAGCCATGCCATATCTGACAGCAGCTTATCCTGTTTCAGATTACGATATACGATCAGTTCCTTTATTCTCATTGTAATTATGCCTCTTTTCTAATAATTTCCCAGTATCTTCATATTTCTGGTCTCTTCCCGCAGACCTCTTAGTGCATTTTTTACAGCGCTGTCCTCCATATTACCTTCAAAATCCACAAAGAACCTGTATTCCCAGTTTCTTCCTTCCAATGGACGGGATTCGATCTTGGTCATATTCAATCCATTATAGATCAGATGTGACAGGGCATGATAAAGCGCACCACTCTCATGATTCACTTCAAAACACAGACTGATCTTAGATGCATCTTTGGAAAATACTTTCTGATTGGTAATAATAATGAAACGAGTGGAATTCTCTTTCAAATCATTTACACCCTTCTCCAGAATCTCCAGTCCATATACTTTAGCCGCATATTCACTGGCAATGGCAGCATCTGTCGGGTTCTTATCCTCTGCGACCTTCTGCGCAGCAAATGCATTGTTCTTCATGCTGATCTGCTGCCATCCCTTCTCCTGAAGATAATGGGCGCTCTGCATCAGTGACTGTGCATGGGAATAGACTGTCTTAATATCACTGATCTTCGTTCCCGCACAGCCAAGCAGACAATGATTGATAGGAATGATCTGCTCACCCACGATATAATTCTCAAATTCCACCAGTAGGTCATATATCTCACTGACAATTCCAGCTGATGAATTTTCTATCGGCAATACTGCAAAATCAGCGCTGCCCTCATCAATTGCCAGCATGGCATCCCTGAAGGTATCTACATGGAAGCAATTCACACCTTCCCCGAAATACTGAATCATGGCAGCCTGGGAATAAGCTCCCTCTGCTCCCTGAAATACCACTCTGCACTTGGATGTATCAAAATGATCCACCTTGGAAAAGGAAAGCTTGCCTACACTGTCATGCTCTGCCAGCAGTCTATACTGAAGCTTACGGCTCATCGCCATAATCTGCTCAAAAAGCTCCGTCACACCATAGGCATTGAAATCATTATGTGTTAATGCCCTGACTGCTTCCAGCTTCTGCTTCTCACGCTCTTTATCAAAAACACGTTTACCGGTCTCTATCTTATATTCTGCGACCTGCCCGCAGACATTCATTCTTTTCTCATACAGTTCAACAATCTGCTTGTCAATTCCATCAAGCTCATTCCTCAATTCCAGTAAATCCATCTGTTATCTCCTCCTGGTACAATATACATAGAGTATAACATTCCTGTTCACTACGTTCAAGTAATGGATAAAATACTGTAATCCCCTTTTAATTTGTCAGAATATTCTGTATAATATAAGTAATTAAGGGGGCTACTATCATGAAGAGAAAAATTATTACTATTTTGTCAATTCTTTGTATTGCGGCATTATGCATCGGTACAGCTGTTGCAATCTCATCCAGCCATAAAATCAAATTAAATCCGGATTACGTTGTGGGCAACACTGCCGGTAACTTATATAATGGGGGGACTTTCTGCGAGGATGATGAATATGTCTATTTCTCCAACGCCTACGACAACGGTGCCCTTTACCGCATGCGTCCTGATGAATCAGACATGAAGAAGCTTGTATCCACCCAGGTAAGCAGTATTAATTCAGGCGGTGATTACCTATATTATTATCAGCAGAGCATTGGTTCAGGTGAAGGCTTCGGCTACATGTTCAATGCAACCGGCATCTATCGTGTATCCAAGAAAAATCCTGCCAAAAACACCTGCCTGGATAAAATATATGGAAGCAACGTCGTTTTAAGCGGTAATTCCTTATACTATAATATTTCTGCTGAAAACGGAACCTTTCTGATGGCAAAAAGCACCGATGGCAAAAGTTCCCAGACTATCCTGACGAACCCTATCCTTCCTGCCTGTGTTGACAATAACACTCTTTATTATCAGAATACCAAGACAGACCTGCATCTTATGGCTGTCAACACATTGACCAACCAGGTATTTCAGGTGTCTTCTGAAGATATTTATATGCCTATTGTAGAAGGCAGCACACTTTATGGCATAGACATCCATAACAATTATGCCTTGATCCGCATGGATCTGACCACCGGGGAAAAGACAACTCTGGATGATACAAGGACTGATATGCTCAATGCCTCACCACAATATATCTACTATCAGACATCCGGCGATACTCCACAGTTCAAGCGTATTTCCAAGGATGGTTCTTATATGGAAGTAATTGCTGATGGTGCATACAATACTATCCAGACCACTTCCAAATATGTCTATTTCCTGAAATTCGGAAGCAGCGTTCCTATCTACAGAATCCCTCTGGACGGACCAATTGATATCTCCACTTTCGATGCAGCACTACAGGCTGCTGCCCAACAGAATAAATAAAAATATCATGACCGGTCTTGTATGTATATTTCATGCAGAACCGGTCATACTGTTTTTATGAATCATAAATCAAACCTTTACCTTAACAACTTTATAAAATGTGGTATTGCAGGATGGTGTCTGGAGATTCTCTTTACCTCCTCCATGGCACTGCGCAGGCGTGAAATGACCCTAAAAGGCACTACTTCCATCTGGATGTTCCCCATTTACGGCTCCATGGCATTATTGCGGCCCTTTTTTCTACGCATGCAGAAATTGGCCTTTCCAGTCCGCGGATGTATCTATGCCCTTATGATCTTTGCCGGTGAATTTTTAAGTGGACGCCTTTTACAGAAGCACCACCTGTGTCCTTGGGATTATACCAGCCATCATTGGAATATTCAGGGTATTATACGCCTTGACTTCTTCCCCTACTGGTTTGCCACCGGACTTTTCTTCGAGAAACTGCTTACCGAGAAACCATCCAGCCAATCTAAAGGCTGAATTATACCGCACTCCCTGCTTCACTTCCCAAAGTTCAAAAAGGAGAGGGCATTCCCCCTCTCCCAACTGCACTATGCATTTAGTTATCAATATCAAAATCCGAACCGTCAGCACCGATATCCAGCGTATTCATTGTTCTGCGCTTTCTTCTTGCTATCTCCGACTGCTCCAGAATGAAGTCCTTTATTGCCCTGGCGTTCTTAATATGCGCCATAACAAGCTGTGGATTGGTCGTATCACCTGTATAACAGATAATCGTACCTAAGCCAAATATTCTCTCCCACAGAGAAGTCTTCAATGTCACATCCTGCACCTTGTACATATAGCAGTCATTCTCTTCCTTGCTCAGAAATCCCGTATCTACAGTAATGACCTCTTCTTTTACCGTGTATATCGTAAAAGTAAACGGCAGTCCAAAAAATACCCATCTCTTTCGCTCTCTAAATTCCATCTTCATCCTCCTACTCTGCATGACCAATAGCCTCTGTTTTTTCTTACGTATAGTATAACATAAAATTTAAAAATGTCCTATTCATAAAATATAATTTTTCCATTGCAAGCACACTCAAGATATGCTATGATAGCACAAGTGAGTGAATTTATATAAACGATTAAGAAGGAGTAAGACCATGGCTGTATCAATGAGTGAAGATAAGTATATCGACGTATTTCATCCGATAGCCACATTATTTCCTTTTTTCATTTTCAGACATTTCACTTTTTATATTGGTAATTTTTCAAGAAGAGAATATATCTCTTCTTTTCTTTTGCCAAAAATCAGAACTATTCTGTCCCAATTTGCAAGACTCTGAATAGTTGACCAAAATTCTAAGGAGGTTTTCTATGAGACATTTAATGAGTCCGCTTGATTTCTCTGTGGAGGAGCTTGACAAGTTATTCACACTTGCCAGTGACATCGAACACAATCCCGCTAAATATGCGCATGCCTGCGCCGGTAAAAAGCTTGCTACATGCTTTTATGAGCCAAGCACACGTACCAGACTGAGCTTTGAAGCTGCCATGCTTAACCTGGGCGGCAGTGTCCTCGGTTTCTCAGATGCCAACTGTTCTTCCGCATCCAAGGGTGAAAGTGTATCCGATACCATCCGTGTTATCTCCTGTTTTGCAGATATCTGCGCTATGCGTCATCCTAAAGAAGGTGCTCCTATGGTAGCAGCCTCCCATTCTGGAATACCGGTGATCAATGCCGGCGATGGTGGTCATCAGCATCCTACCCAGACTCTGACCGACCTGATGACAATCAAATCCTTAAAAGGCAGACTGAATCACTTCACAATTGGTCTGTGCGGTGATCTGAAGTTTGGTCGTACCGTACATTCCCTGATCAATGCACTGGTTCGTTATGATGACGTCCGTTTCATCTTCATCTCTCCAGATGAATTGAAGGTTCCCGAGTATGTCACAGAAATGCTTCATGAAAAAGGTATTCCTTATGAAGAAGTGACCAGACTTGAAGATGTTATGCCTGAACTTGATATTCTCTATATGACCCGTGTTCAGAAAGAGCGTTTCTTCAACGAAGAGGATTACGTTCGTCTGAAAGACTTCTACGTTCTCAACAAAGAGAAAATGGAAATGGCAAAGCAGGACATGATCGTGCTTCATCCCCTTCCCCGTGTCAACGAGATATCTGTTGAAGTAGATGATGATCCAAGAGCAGCATACTTCCGTCAGGTACAATACGGCGTATATGTCAGAATGGCACTGCTGTTGACTTTATTAGAGATTCACGTAGAAGAATAGGAGGTCACATCATGTTAAATGTAGGTAAAATTGAAGAAGGTTTCGTTCTGGATCACATCAAGGCTGGCAAAAGCCTGAGTATCTATAAGCATTTAGGATTGGACAAGCTGGATTGTACAGTTGCTATCATCAAGAATGCCAAGAGTGGCAAGATGGGTAAAAAGGATATTCTCAAGGTAGAATGTGACATTGACACGCTTAACCTTGACATTTTGGGATTTATTGACCACAATATCACCGTCAATGTCATTAAGAATTCAGAAATCGTGCAGAAACGTCAGCTCACTCTGCCCCGTGAAATCAAGAATGTGCTGAAATGCAAGAATCCACGTTGTATCACCTCTATCGAACAGGAGCTTCCTCATATCTTCGTTCTTACTGATGAAGAAAAAGAAGTATACCGTTGCAAGTACTGCGAAGAGAAATACAGCAGTGCAGATTTATAGAATTGTTATAGAATGAAAAAATGCAGATACCAGAGAGCAATTTTCTCCGGTATCTGCATTTTATTTTTCACATAAATATAGTTAGTTGAAGCTTACTACTTCATCCTTTGGCTTCTTGGTCGGTACGACACTGACTGCATGAAGAACAGGACCTTCACCATTATAGTCTTTCCAGAACTCCTGATGAACGGTAGCAGTTACTTCTACCCACTCTTTATTTGTCAATTCTGTACTCTTATCATATTTGCAGGCATAACCTAGAAAAGCCATATCCTCTGCACAGCATGTCATTGCCATTCTACCCGGTACGAAATAATCTGTACTTCCATCCTTTGGTCTTAATACCATAGCCTTGAACTTGATTGTCTTACCAATATATCGGCTCAGATTATCCATTGCATCCAGATACCATATGCCATATGCATACGTATCCAGATCAATAACCGGTTGATTCAGGTCAAATGGCAGATCCTCTTCCAGAATCTGATTGATTTCTCCATCCTTGTCTTCAAAAACAACATCTGCTGTAGGATTTACAGCCTTGATATTACGTTTAAAATTGCCTAACTGTTCATTTAATCCATCACAGCGGTTAAAGATGATCAGCTCTGATTTTCTGATCTGTTCAGCCAGCAGAGACTTCATATTTGTATAGTAATTCTGGAATGTAGCGCCATTGATCGTTGTGATCTGCTGCTCTACTGTCCAGTGCCATGGCAGCTTCATATTCTTGCAGTTCCAC
>ERZ1026854.1561-NODE-1561-length-14137-cov-5.000355_pt1 | contig 14137 bp, 9 predicted proteins | sample MGYA00380157_ERZ1026854 | MGnify/ENA primary metagenome ERZ1026854 (study PRJEB33269, sample SAMEA4719793) | human gut metagenome | biome: human-associated habitat; feature: organic feature; material: feces | place: Cameroon | collected 2013-10 ...
GCTCAAAGGGAGCTTCTCCTGCTATGATATGTCGATGACAATCATGCCTGCGGCAATTCTTTCAATCCTCGCCATCCTCTGCAATCTCATTCTCGGGACGATGATTGCCGTCACGCAGGGAATAACGCCGGAGCTTGTGCGCCTTGTCATGGACATGCTCTGGGGTTTATACGGAACGGTATTTATCATCGGCGCGATAACAACCGTAACCGAATGGAAAAAGATAAACCTTGACCCGTTCCGCAAAATTTTTTATATGTTCACTTTCCCCATATTCATGCTGACATATATTCCGATCTCAATCGTTGCGATATTCAAAAAGGTTACATGGAAGCCGATAAAGCACCACGGCTCGAAAAGCAACCTCCGCGTGGCTGAAAAATAGGCATGCGGCAAAGATCGGCTGCTTTTCCGGAAAACAATAAAACGCGCTTGTGCAATTTACATTCGTAAAATCAAAAAGCCACCCGAACCGGGTGGCTTTTCTTATCGAAAAAAATGACTGAGCGAAAATGAATTATTTTGAAGTTACCTTCCAGACAGAGCCTTCCAAAACCATCTCGAGCCCGTCGGCAAGGAAGAAGCTTGCCGTGCTATCTGTGAATGTAACGGGGGCATCTGCGACAATGTCGAGCTTGAAGAGCGAATAATTGTATTTTGCTTCAAGAGAATAGACAGGATTTGTAATCTCGCCTTTAACGAGCTTGATTGTCGGAAGTGCTGTTGCCGGACCGTTTGCTTCAAACTTGATTCCTTTTACGTTAGGAACCGTTTCGGCGTCTGCCGAGCCGATGGTGATACTTGCCTCGCCCTTTGAGTGGATTGCATAACTTGTGCCATATTCATCGGTTCTTCCGTCTTTGGCATTTGCCGAGAGCGTTCCGCCGAATATATTCGAAACGGAGCCTTCATATGTGTCAAGCGCGTACAGACCACCGCTTATGACGCCGTCATAGATGTTTAACGTCATTCCTTGGCTTGCGTGGATCGCGCGGCTTCTCTCGTGTCCGTCGCAATTTGCAACCGTGCCGCCGTATATATTAACGGTACATTTCTTTTTGTCGCTGTTTGCTATTGCGACGGAATAGAGGTTGTCTGTTGAATTGCTCTGAACCTTGCCCGATTTGAGAGTAAAGACGGTGCCGCTACCTTTCAGGTCAACAGTTGTGGCATTTGAGCTGCCGCTGTATTCATTTGCTATCAGACCTGTTTTGTCGGTGCTGTTGTCGACAACGGTCACATTTGCGCCGGAGGTGAGCTTGAGAGTGCTTGAAGCGGTGCTCGAAAGGGTATATCCGTTGAGGTCGACAGTAATGTTTTTGCCGATGGAAAATGCGCTTGTTGCGGTGATGTTCGCGCCGAGACGGATTGTGTCTCCGTCAGTAGCGGATCTGATTGCCGCCGTAAGCTCGTTGCTCGTGCTTACCGTAGTGCCTTTAACAACTGTATACCAAACGTCGCCGTTTGCCTGTGTTTCGGAGATGACTGTGTAACCTTCTGCTACGAAGTTTGTGCCTGCGCCTTCAGCCGCATTGTTTGCCGGATTGAAGTTTACAAATGTACCGCCCTTGACGATGATCTTTGCTGTGCCGTCTTTATAGTTTGGGTCGATACAGTTGAGTACATACCTGTAATCATTTGTGTCGATATCGGGATAAACGCTGAAGAAACCGCCGTTTACGATAAGCGTGCCCTTTTCAACCTGGAAGGTTGTGCAGCCGCCGTAGTATGTACCGCCGTTGACGGTTACGGTGCTGCCATTACCGACATCTGCAACAAAGGGGCCGCCCGCATATGACGCGGAAGCGTCGGTCTTGTTTGCACAGTAAATCCCGCCGCCGTTGCCTGCGTTGATTGTCGTGTCGGCATTTATGAAGAGAGCCGCCCAGTTCATCGAGTCTTCAAGAGAGCCGGGAACCGTTATTGTGGCGTTAAGGTTGATTGTCGTGGGAAGATTGATGGTTGTGCGCGTAAATTTGTTGGAAGCACTCGTTGTAAAGCTACCGTCAACGGAAACATTTCCGCCCGCATTGAGCGCGTCTCTGAGACCCGCCTCGTCGATTACGGGATAATATGTAGCGTCTTTATCGTAATCCTTGCCGGTTGAGTCGGACTCGGAGTTGAGCTGCGTTGCATAAACCGTTATGGAAATGCCTTCGAGGAAAAGTCCCTTGTATTCGTTTCCGGCTGTTGCCTTCATCGTGCCCGTGATTGTGATGAGGGCGGTCTCGCCGATGTCGGCATCCTGTGTGATTTCTGTTCTTTCAGCGCCTGCGGGGAGGAGCTTGCCTGTGAAATTGTCAAGCGAAACTTCCGTGTCGCCCTTCTTGACCGTGAAGTCGATGGCATTGAGAAGAGTAGCGTCGCCTGTCAGACCGCTGATAACGACCTTGTATTTGAGAGCAAGGTCGCCCGCGTTTTTGATTTTGAAGCTCTCAAGGTTGTATGTGCATCCCGGTTCCCAGAGAATCTTTTCGCCTTCCGGAGCTTCTGCGGACTTGACCCATTTGAGAGCTTCCGTGATCTTTTCTCCGTTTGCGTCGACGAGTTCAACATCGAGATTACCGGATTTGATTGTGTTGACATTTGCCGTTGCGGAGTCCGTAAACCATGCAAAAGTCGAACCTATGAGCATTGATACGCAGATGACCATTGAAAGTACGCTGAGAAGCAATGCTCTTTTGGATGAGAATTTTTTCATGTCCTTCTCCTTATTCATAGATTTTTTGCCGTTTCAAGGGAAAACGTCTTCCGCGAAGCGACATTCAAAGCCGGAAGATGTGCGGTTTCGGTCGGGCGCCGCTTTGCCCCATAAATTCCGAAAAGGGCTTGAAAGCTATTTCCGTAGCGTCCGATGTATAGCCGAACGGTGCGCAATCCGCGAAAAGGCGAAAAAAACGTAGCAACATCGGCAATATACATAATAAATTGTATATCGGATTTTGAGTTTTGTCAATGTTTCCCGATGATTTGACGCGAAAACAATAATATTTTGCTCACAAATTGCAGTTTATCGAAAAAGATTTGGGCGAATGTCTGCCGCTGTCGCCACCGGACAGTGTTGACGAAAGCTCACCGAGGAAGAGAAGAGTTGAACATATCAAAAAAGCATCTGCCTAAGCGGCGGGTGCTTTTTGTCCGCTGTCGGTCACGAAAAAATGCGGCGCTTTGAAAAAATCGGCAGTTTTACATTATCAGCCCTTTTCAATTTACAAAAACAACAAAGGAATTTTGTGCAATATGACGATAATATAAAAAAATAATCGAAAAAAATAGTCAAAACATTCAAATAAAGATTGACAAACTATGAACGCGATGATATTATTATAGTACACAAGACGATATTATCACCCGACGGGTGCTAATATAAATAAATTTAAGTTTTTGGAGGCTATATGAAAAAAATAGTAGCATTGGCACTTTCCCTCGTCATCGTTCTCTCATGCCTTATGCTCACTGCTTGCGGAGGACAGAAGAGCGAAGTTCAGAAAATCATTGAAGAAGCTCAGACAATGACCCTCGAAGAGCTTGCGATGAAGGCTTATGAGGAGTCAAACGGAAAAACTTTCTCGGCAGTCGGTAACTCAAGCCGCGGTAATACAGCGCTTCCTTTCTTTATTGAATACGTAAACGAAGTTGCTAAGAAAAACGGCAAAGGCGAATACAAGCTCGAGTATGCTTGGCAGCAGCCGAAGAACAATACAATCTTCGAAATGCTTGATACGGATGCAAAGAAGGCTCAGGGCGAGTTTTCTATGACGCTTATTCAGGACGGTAACCAGATTGAAAGCAAGATGGTTCAGACAGGCATTCTCGATACATTCATTCCGAAGGACTGGGCTGAAGCAAACGGCACAACCGCAAAAGACTATAAAGGCTATCTTGCGCTTCAGACGCTGAACAAGGTATTTATGTTCAACAGCACGGGAGACAAGAAATACGATAACGTATGGGATTTTGTCGCTGAAGGCGAACACGGTCTCTTTATGGATATAGACTCTGAGATTGTAGGCAGAAACTTCCTCTATATGCTCACAAAAGACGAATACGCAAACAATCTCAAAGAGGCTTATGACGCTCTTGACGCAAAGGACAAAGCGTATGTTGACAAGGCTGTAACGGCTGTTGAAGCAAAAGCCAAAGAGCTCAAGCTCGGAAACAACGGCAAGTATGCTCTCGCATGGATTAAGCTCTGGGTTGAAAGCTACAGCGCTCAGACAGACGATGGCCCTATCTGCAACATGCTTGTTGATAAGTCCGCAAAGGATCAGTTCGGTCTTCTCGTTTATTCGAAGCTCCGTTCCGTTACAGAGTCCGACTCCGTTTCAAAGAACAACGTTAAAGTTGCCGCTTATGAAGACGGTTACAAGGGCCTCGGCGGTTACGGTTACTGCCATTACCTCTTTGTTACGGACAACAGCCCGCTTCCGTGGACAGCTTGCGCATTCATCGCGTATATGACATGCACGCAGAAGGGCTTTGAGGCTTGGGGCAAGGATATCGGCGGTTACTCATCCAACCCCACGGTTGCAAAGGCAAATGACGAAGCTCATCCCGATCACGTTACCGGTGAAAAAGACGGCGTAGTATACAACGTTCTCAAAGACCGTGGCTTTGAATGGTGGGAAGGCAGACTCGCTATCGAGGATCCCGAATACTGCGCAAAGGTTGCATACACCGTCGGATCATGGATAGACACTCTCAAGAAGTACGGTAAATAATCAACCTATCAAACTCCGACAAAAAACAAATCTGATTATCTGCACGGAGCCGAGAAATATCTTGGCTCCGTGCCGGAGGTTTTATGACAAATAATACCGGATATCAAAGATCGAACGCAAGGCGGATTCGGTCAAACAAGCTGAAAACATTTTTCATGCAGCCGCATAACATAATTCTTGTTGTGATGGGTGTTTTATGCACTATAACGACGGTTACGCCGATTATAGCGATAGTTGAAGACACGCTCAAAGTCCACAGAGGAACAATTGAGACGTGGTGGGCGGGGAAGCCTTCCGGCTATTCCTTCGTAAACTATATCCAGCTTTTCACGGGTGAGCTTGCGAAAACAAACCTTTGGACTCCGCTTCTGAACACGGTCGTCGTTGCGTTTTTCTCATGCTTTACGGCGATACTCTTCGGCGGACTTTTTGCCTTCCTTGTGACAAGGACAAACCTCAAATGCAAAAAGTATCTGAGTTCAATATTCATCTTCCCGTATATCATGCCGCAGTGGACGCTGGCAATGGTATGGAGAAACCTTTTCAACAGTAACGCTGTGACACATACGAGCGACGGACTTTTTGCCGCGCTCTTCAATATTCATATGCCCTCGTGGTGGTGTCAGGGAATTTTCCCGTGCGTTATAGTGCTCGGACTGCATTATTCCGCGTTTGCGTATATCCTCATCGGTGGTATTTTCCGCAATATGGACGCAAACCTTGAAGAGGCGGCGACGATACTCGATACGCCGAAGCATAAAATAATGTTCCGTATAACCCTTCCCATGATAAAGCCTGCCATTCTTTCAACGGTGCTCCTTGTGTTCGGAAGCTCGATGGGAAGTTATCCCGTTCCGCATTACCTCGGTCTTTCGACGCTTTCGACAAAATATATCAGCATGAAGGGCACATACACGGGCGAGGCGAGCATACTTGCCGTTATAATGATGGTCATGGGTGTTATAATTCTTATCCTCAACCAGCAGAGCCTGAAGAGCAGAAAGAATTATACAACGGTTACGGGCAAGTCCGGTCAGATATCGAAAATTAACCTCGGCAAAGCGGGGAAATATATAATCGCGATAGTTCTTATAATATTGACGTTCTTTACGAGTATTTACCCGATAATCTCGTTTGCGTTTGAAACATTCCTTCCGAACCCCGGGGATTACAGCTTCCTCAAAACATGGGATCCTTCAAACCTCACGACAAAATGGTGGCTCAACAACGACCCGAAGGGCGAATACGGAATGTATGGTCAGCTCGGCATGCTCTATAACTCAACGATCTGGTCGTCATACAAGGGAACGATGATTGTTTCCGTCCTCTGCGCGCTTGTTGCGGGAACCCTCGGAACGCTCATCGGCTATGCCGTATCGAAAAAGCGCAGAAACAAGTTTGCAAACTATGTAAACAATATAGCGTTTATCCCGTATCTGCTCCCGTCGATTGCCGTCGGCATTGCATTCTTCAAGCTGCTGTGCAACGAATATTTCAGCCTGTACAACACTTATGCATTGCTTATAATCGTCGGAACGGTGAAATATATTCCGTTCGCAAGCCGTTCGTCGCTCAACTCCATGCTTCAGCTCAGCGGCGAGATTGAAGAGTCGGCAATCATTCAGGACATACCCTGGATAAAGAGAATGTTCCGCATTATTATTCCGATACAGAAAACGTCAATTCTTTCGGGATATCTTCTCCCGTTCACAACATGTATCAGAGAGCTGTCTCTGTTCATGATGCTCAGCGGTATCGGGACGATACTTTCAACAACCATGGACTATTTTGATGAAATGGGGCTTGCCGCATTTTCGAGCGGCATGAACCTTATTCTGATAGTCACCGTGCTTATATGTAACGCCGTCATAAACAAGCTGACAGGCGCAAGTCTTGACAAAGGAATCGGAGGTTAATTATGCCGGAAATCATTCTTACAGATGTTACAAAAAGATGGGGCAATTTCTATGCCGTTGAACATCTTGACCTTAAAATAGAGGATAACGCTTTCGTTACGTTGCTCGGACCTTCGGGATGCGGAAAGACAACAACTCTCCGTATGATAGCGGGTCTTGAAACGCCGACAAGCGGCAGAATTACTATCGGAGACAAGGTTGTTTTCGATAGCGAAGAGGGAATAAACGTTCCCGCAAACAAAAGAAAAGTGGGCTTTCTTTTCCAGAACTATGCGCTCTGGCCGAATATGACGGTATATCAGAACATTTCGTTCGGACTTTCCAACATAAAAGAAGCGCTCCCGAAGATATCGTTTGAGGCGAGAGAGGCAAATAAACTCGTGGCTATCCTCTCCCAGCCCGAAAAGCTCGTTTCGCTTCTCGGCGAATGTCTCGGCAAGGACGGCGCGGTCGACGCGGAAAAAGCACAGCTCAAGCTTATAGACACATATATCATCTCGGTATTCACCGCAAAGAAAATACTTTCTTACGGGTTTGACAAAAACTCCGATCCTGCTACGCTCGCAAAGAGCATTACAGACTCGCTCATGGCAAAGATTGCGGACGAAGAGGCTGTCGCCGCAAAGAACGGCTGCACGCTGAGTCCCGATTTTGAATATGTAAAGGACGGGAAAGTTGTCACCACGGTGAGAAAACTCACGAAAGAGGAAATTGACCTTTCCGTTCGCAGAGTTTCGAGAATAGTCAAGATAGGCATGTTCATGGATCGTTACCCGGCGGAGCTTTCCGGCGGTCAGCAGCAGAGAGTTGCAATCGCGAGAACGCTTGCTCCGGAGCCGACGGTGCTCTTCATGGACGAACCGCTTTCAAACCTTGACGCAAAACTTCGCCTTGAAATGAGAAGTGAGCTTCAGCGACTTCATCTTGATACGGGCAGTACGTTTGTATACGTTACGCACGACCAGATGGAGGCAATGACGCTCGCGACTAAGATATGCCTTATCGACAACGGTGTGCTCCAACAGTATGACGCTCCGCTTACGGTTTACGGCAAACCCGCAAACACGTTCGTTGCGGACTTCGTCGGAAATCCGCAGATAAACTTCATAGAAGCGGAAGGCGGACAGGCGGGCGAGGGAATTGAAGTTTCCATTCTTGAAAACGCGGTTCATGCAACGTTTCGCTCTGTCGGACTTGACCTTGCCGAATGGCAGAAAAACGACAAGGCGATTGACAGAGCCAAAGAGGAACTCAGAATCGAAAGGGCACGCGATAAGAAGAACGTCGAAAAGGGCAATAAGGATGTCAAATTCAGATGTCGTATAGCCAAGGTTGTGGAAACGGAAATCGAAGACGAAAAGCCCGCAACGGAGAGAGATTTCATAATCGGCGTCCGTCCCGAGGCGATAAAGATATCCGATGGCGGCAGGCTGGAAGGCGAAATATACAGCGCCATGCCGACAGGTATGGAGACGACCGTCAGAATCAGGGTCGGAAACCTTCTGCTCACGGGCGTTATCTTCGGCGGAATAACTTACGGCATAGGTCAGACCGTCCGTTTTGACATAACGGGCGACGACATAATGCTGTTCAGCGCCGAATCTGGCAGACTCATCGCGACAGGCTCGCTTGACGTAAGATAAGATATTCAAAAATAAAAAAAGCACTTCGGATGAAGTGCTTTTTTATTTTTCCTGTTTAACCTCTCACACAATACGCAGGATCGATTTTGCAGAGCTCTTTGTAGGTATCGATCTCGGCAATGTCGTCAAAGGTACATTCACGGACTGTTATTTTGTATTGGTCGGGGAAGTAATCGAAGGCGACCTGATCCCAATAGCGTTCTTTGCCGCCGGGGGAGTCATATACCTGTTCGATATGCTTTGCGAGGCGTGCGCCGTCTGCGTCGTTCCAATATGATATGCCGAACATATGGAAGCAATTCACGCCCCCGATTGACATTTTGGATATATATCCGTTTTTGCAGGTGAAACACCAGTCGTCCGTTTTTTCGACGGGAACGCCGAGGTAATTCGTCGAATATTGATACTTCTTTATAAGGTCGTGATTATAGAGGAGCAGGTCTGCTTCGCATATGTATGTGTTTTGCAGATGACTGCGTGCGCACATTACCGACGAAATATTGTTCGCTTCGTTATAAAAGGGATTTTCGATGAGCTTTATTGTCGGATATTTTGCAAGAAGCTGGTCGAATTGCTCAGAAAGGTAACCGCGGACAAGATATATTTCCGTTATTCCGACGCCGACGATTGCGTCAAGAAGGCTGTCTATAATGCGTTTGCCGTTTACACGGACGAGGGGCTTCGGAGTGTTCAGAGTTACTGGAACAAGTCGCGAGCCGAATCCCGCCGCCATTATTACCGCACGCTTGACGCGGTACGGTTCAAGCGCGTCGAGCCCCGCCTTTGTTACATTCCCGTTTTCGCAATAGCCGAGGGAAATGAGCTCATTTGATATCTTGTTTACAGCCCCGAGTGACATCCCCGCTTTTTTTGCCAACGCACGCTGGGTCGAAGCGGGCGAATGTTCCATTTCGGAGAGCAGATCAAACTGTTTTTTTGTCAGCATAAGCTTACCTTGATCCCGATCTGCGGAATTTGCCTTTGAGCAGACCGATGATACCTTTCATCAGAAGATTTACGAAAAGAATTATAAGTGCAACTATCGCAGGCGGCGCAAGCGACGTCTGGGACGCGTCAAACTGCGGAAGCATGAGAGCGAAAAGCTCGGTTTTGTAATTGGTGAGGAATGACACTGCGGAAATCGTCATCATTGAGTTGACGAAGAAATACGCAAACATTTCAAGCAGTGTGCCGATTGTCTGCGGTGCAATGACATCGCGCAGAAGACGCACATTTCCGATTCCGAGCGTCGCGCCGACGGCTTCAAGCTCCGGCGGGAGCTTGCGCAGGCTGTTATAGACCATGAGATAGGGCGAGGCGAAAAAGTGTATTATGTTTACGAGAATTATAATCGCAAACGTGCCGTAAATAAATGACGTTTTGAAGAACAGCACATAAGAAAGACCGAGCACTATGCCGGGGATTGCGAGAGAGGTTATCGAAAGCAGGTGAAGGACTTTCGAGGCGGGAGACTTTATTCTTGCCGTCACATACGCGCAGACAAACGCGCAGAGCGTACCGACCAGCGCCACTATCAGCGCAACGATAACCGAGTGCGAGAGGTATTCAAGTCCGTTTTTGCTGCCCATTACATAAGAAAACTGGCGAAGCGAGAAGGACTTGTCGATGGGGTAGTTTCCCGAAAGTGCGACGGGGATAAAGGAAAGTATCGGAAGAAGCACAGCGGCGACTATGATGCAAAGAATGACGCAGGCAACTATCCTTTTCGCTTTCGACTCATCCGTGCCGAACGGCTTTACCGTCGTATTTCCGACTCTGTCCTTTCCGGAAAGAAGGTCGAAAAGAAATGCTACGGCGGCGGGGAGGAGAAGTATCAGCCCGAAAACGCTGCCCTTGGCGTAATTCATTCTGTGTATTGCCTCCTCATACATGAGCACGGGGAGCGTTTTATACATTCCGCCAACCATAAGCGGCACGCCGTAATCCGTTACAATAGCCGTGAATACCGCGAAGATGACGCTTATCATCGGTTTTTTGAGATACGGAAGAGTTATCGCGAAAAAGCGGTTTTTCTTCGGTATTCCGAGGGCTTCCGCCGCTTCGTAAGGGGTGCTGTCCTCATAGCGGAGAATGTCCGATATCATAAGATAGGCTATCGGAAAGGCATACATCATCGAGCCGAAAACTATGCCCCAGAAGCCGTAAATACTGCCTTTCAGCCCGAGAAGATTTTTAATTATGCCGTTGTCGCCGAAGAGAATTATAAGCCCCGTTCCGTGAGAAATTGACGGAATGAGCATGGGCATGACGAGGAGAATGTCGAACACGGCTGTGTGACGCAGCCCCGCGCGGTTTACACACCATGCCGCGGCAAACGCAAGCACTATTGAAAACAGCGTTGCCGTGACGGACACTTTTATCGAGTTCCATATCGCCGGCACCGTCTGCGGATGGGAAAAAATCGCGTTAAAGTCCGCATTTTTCAGATTTGTCATCACCGCGATGAGCGGGAGAAGCACGGACACAAGGAAAAACAGTCCCAGAATCACAGAGGTGACCGTTCCGAAAACGCGACGGCGATTATATGTGTTTGATTTCATCTTTTACCTCCGCCGTTATTTCATATAGCGGGAGAGCGAGTCGATTTTCGCTTTGAGATTGCTTATGACAAAGTCCTTTACATAGTCATCAGCGGGACTTGCGAGAATTTCCTCCGGCGTTGCCAGCTGATGAATTCTTGCCTCGCCCATAACCATAATCCTGTCGGAAAGAGCAAACGCCTCTTCCTGGTCGTGCGTGATATAGATCATCGTTGTGCCGAAGGACTTCTGAATTTCCTTCAACTGAACGCGGAGAGAAAGCCTTGTTGCGACGTCGAGTGCGCTCATGGGCTCGTCGAAAAGGATAATTTTCGGACGCAGGGCGAGCGTTCTTGCAATGGCAACTCTCTGCTGCTGTCCGCCGGACATCTCGGAGGGGTATTTATTCATATGCTCCGAAAGACCGACGACAGAGAGAAGCTCTTTTGCTTTTTCGTTTGCCATGGGCTTTAAGTCCGGCTTGAATTTCATTGCGTACGAGACGTTTTTCAGTGCCGTCATATTCTCGAAAAGGGCATAGTTCTGAAAAACTATGCCCATTTCACGCGAATCGGGGGAGGCTTTCGTTATGTCCCTGTCGCCGAGAAGAATACTTCCCGAATCCGGGGCAAGAAGCCCTATCAGTATGCGGAGAAGTGTGGTTTTTCCGCAGCCGGAGGGACCGAGAATCGAAAGAAATTCTCCGTCCTCAACGGAAAAGCTGACATTATCCAGCGCCAGCTTACTTTTATAATGCTTTGTAAGACCGTTTATCTTTAATATTTCCATGCGTCAAGTAATTTTTCCTTAAGTTTTACGTCGTCAAGCCCTGTCATATCGGCATATTTGATATTTTCGGGGAAGTTCTTCTTTGTGTAGGTTTTATCTTTATATATCTGTTCGGGAGCGTAAAGCTCTTTGTCCTTCGGGGTGACGTCTGTGAGAAGGTATGCAAAGACTTTCTGAATATCTTCGTCGTTTTCCTTGCCGGAGATTATTGCGCTTGAATAGACGTTATAGGGGGCACCTTCGTTGAAATATACGATATCATAGTCTGCTCCCGCAGTTATTTCGTCAACCCCCTGCCAGGTCATACAAAGACCGATTGCCGCCTCGCCGAGCTTGAGAGCCTTTACGGGACCGGAGCCGGAGGATGTATATCCTGCGCCGGAGAGGTTCTTTGCAAGTCCGTCAAAATATTCGATAGCCTTTTCCTGTCCACGGGTGTTTACCATATTGAGATAGAACGAATATCCCGTGCCGGAGGATTTGGGGTTCGGCATAGAGATGAGCCCTTTGTATTCGGGCTTGAGGAGGTCGTCATATGATGTCGGAACGGCAAGTCCTTTTTCCTTCAGTATCTTTTTGTTCACGACAATCGCGCCGCTTGTGCGCACAAAGGGAACATAGCGATGAGATTCGGGAACAAGCTCGGGAAGGTATTTATCAAAATCGACGCCGGGCAGACCATCGAGCTTTGCGACAGTATCGCCGACGGCTTTCATAAACGTGTTTTCAAGCTCCATAACGATGTCGCAGTCGGTATTTGTTCCTTCGCCTGCCAGTTTTGCGGCAAGCTCGCCTGTGGATTTATACTGGATGACTATTTTATATTCGGGAAATTTTTCATCAAACATTTTCTGCGCATTTTCAATGCGGAAGTCTTCGCTGGTTGCATAAATTGTTATCGTTTTTTTCTTCTGAGAGCACGAAGCGAGCACGGAGAGTGCGGAGAATATCGCCGCAACGACAAGGATAAGTGATAAAATTTTTTTCATATTGAACTCCTTTGAGCTTTGATAAATGTTCAGCTTTGCGCCTACGACGCGAAAACTTGAACACATTATATCATGTATTACGCTGTTTGTCAATGCACTTTTGATATTATATAATAAATTTTGAACATTTATCGCACGTGCATATCTGAATAAAAAAATATTCGTCCGACTATTGCAAAAGCCGCTCGGAAATGATATAATTCGGTCGTAAAAAACAAAAATATAAAAATCGAGGACTTATGAACGAAATAATAAAGGCAATGGAAGAGCGGAGAAGTATCAGACGCTTCAAATCAGAGCTTCCGAAGGAAGAGGACATAGCGCAGATTGTCGAGGCGGGACTTTACGCCGCCAGCGGCAGAGGCAGACAGGCAACTCTGACAATCGCAGTTACAAACAAAGCCCTGCGCGACAGAATATCGGAGGCAAACCGCAAAATCGGCGGCTGGGACGAGGGCTTTGACCCGTTCTACGGTGCGCCGGTGATACTTATAGTCCTTGCGGACAAAGCCTGCAATACTTATATTTATGACGGCAGTCTTGTTATGGGAAATATGATGCTCGCCGCGCACTCTCTCGGTCTCGGCAGCATATGGATACATCGCGCAAAGGAAGAATTTGAGCTTCCCGAATGGAAGCAGCTCCTCTCCGACCTCGGCGTCAGCGGCGAATGGGAGGGCATAGGTCATTGCGCCGTCGGCTATGCCGACTGCGATCTGCCGAAAGCCGCCGAAAGAAAAGACGGAAGAGTAATCTGGGTCAGATAAGTCGGTTTTGAGGAGAAGCATATGAACATGACAGTATTTTACGGGATACTCATTCCGTTTTCGGGCACGGTGCTCGGGTCGGCGTGCGTATTCTTTATGAAAAACAAGCTGAACGAAAAGCTGCAAAAGGCGTTGACCGGTATGGCGGCGGGCGTAATGGTTGCGGCGTCTATATGGAGTCTGCTTGTTCCGTCTATGGAACAGTCGACTCATATGGGGAAGTGGTCTTTCGTTCCTGCGGCGGTCGGTTTCTGGGTCGGCATTTTGTTCCTTCTCGGACTTGACAGACTTATTCCGCACATACATCTGAACAGCAACAATTCGGAAGGCGTTCAGAGCCGTCTGAAAAAAACCGTTATGATGCTTCTTGCGGTTGCGCTGCATAACATTCCCGAGGGAATGACGATCGGTGTTGTTCTTGCCGCGTTTATAACCGGTAAAGCGGACATAACGGCAGCAGGCGCACTTGCGCTTTCCATCGGTATGGCGATTCAGAATTTTCCGGAGGGCGCGGTGATTTCAATGCCGCTCAAAGCCGAAGGAATGAAAAAGTCAAAGGCATTTGTCGGCGGGGTACTTTCGGGAGTGGTTGAGCCGATAGGCGCGATAATAACCGTCCTTGCGGCAAATGTCGTTGTCCCCATATTACCTTATCTGCTCAGCTTTGCGGCAGGCGCGATGATTTATGTCGTTGTCGAGGAGCTTATTCCCGAAATGTCAAGCGGGGAACATTCAAATATCGGAACGGTATTTTTTGCCGTTGGGTTTACTT
>ERZ1026854.1564-NODE-1564-length-14123-cov-3.642949_pt1 | contig 14123 bp, 9 predicted proteins | sample MGYA00380157_ERZ1026854 | MGnify/ENA primary metagenome ERZ1026854 (study PRJEB33269, sample SAMEA4719793) | human gut metagenome | biome: human-associated habitat; feature: organic feature; material: feces | place: Cameroon | collected 2013-10 ...
AGGCTGGTGCCGTTTACGAACATAAATATCTCATGGGAACTGCTATGGCAAGACCCGCTATCGCAGCTAAATTAGTTGAAATTGCAAGAAAAGAAGATGCTGTTGCTATTTGCCACGGTGCGACCGGTAAAGGAAATGACCAGATCCGTTTTGAACTCGGTATCAAAGCTTTAGCACCCGACATCAAGGTTATCGCTCCCTGGCGTGATGACAGATGGCAGATGGATTCCCGTGAAGCAGAAATTGAATACTGCAAGGCACATGGCATTGATCTTCCTTTTGGAACCGACCAGTCATACAGCCGTGACAGAAACATCTGGCACATCAGCCATGAAGGTCTGGAGCTCGAAAATCCTGCTCTCGCACCCAACTATGATCACATGCTTGTCCTTGGTGTGACACCCGAAAAAGCACCCGATGAAGACGTTGAGCTTACTCTTACTTTCGAAAAAGGTGTTCCTACTTCGTTAAACGGAAAGAAAATGAAAGTATCCGATATCATCCGCGAATTAAATACCATCGGCGGCAAACATGGTATCGGTATTGTAGATATCGTAGAAAACCGTGTTGTAGGTATGAAGAGCCGTGGCGTTTACGAAACTCCCGGCGGAACCATTCTGATGGAAGCTCATCAGCAGCTTGAAGAGCTGGTTCTTGACCGTGACACCATCGCATTAAAATTGGAACTTGGCAGCAAGCTTGCAAGCCTTGTATACGAAGGAAAATGGTTTACACCCGCTCGTGAAGCAATCTCTGCTTTCGTTGGTGTTACCCAGCAGTATGTAACAGGCGAAGTTAAATTACGTCTTTACAAAGGAAACATCATCAAAAACGGTACAACCTCTCCTTACTCACTTTACAGCGAATCACTTGCATCCTTTACAACCGGTGATATGTATGATCATCATGATGCAGAAGGCTTCATCACATTATGGGGACTTCCGTTAAAGGTACGTGCAATGCGCATGAACGAGTTAAAGAAAGAAAACAAAAAATAATGTTTTATCAAATGAAGCTATGGCTCAAGGTCATAGCTTCATTTCTTTTTGTATGAACTTCTGAAACATACTGATAAACGGTCCCGTAAAAAAGGCACTGATCATCGTCCCAACTCCCACCACCGAGCCGGTAATGCCTCCTATCACTATACAGATCACATCTGTGATAATACGGATAATCCTGTACGGTACTTTTTGTGCCGACCTTTCATAAATGATTCTTCCAAGCGCATCATAGGCTGCAATCCCCATATCACATTCCATATACAAAGCTGCACCAAAGCACATGAATACAATGCCTAACAACAGAAAGATCATTCTCATTCCGGTATGCCCGTATATCCCACTCTCGGTTATTCCGAAAAGACCAAATATATAAGAAAACAATTCTACAATATATGCCGAAAAAAACATATTGGCAATGGCTCCCGGTCCCAAAATGGACGGCTTTAACACCAAAAGCGGAATAAACAATACAATATTAAAAAGCAGTTGATAAGTCCCATACCGGATTGGGAGCAGACTGCTCACTCCCAGATTCATACAATTAAAGGGATCTGTTCCAAAGTCAGAAATTTTTAACAGTGTTACACCCATAGCGATCACAAAAATAGCGATCATCATATAGCAAAACCTTTTCATATAAATCTCCATTCCCCGGTTAAACCAGAATATAAATAGTCATAAATGTTCCACTTTCCTTCACTCAGACCTCTGACAACATATTTTAATTCAACAATTCTGAACCGCTCTGCCAGTTAGCATCTGCTAACGATCCGAGATTATCATCAATCAGACAGTCCGTATTATTTTTTGCAACGACCAGTTCTTTTCTGGCACCATCCATCATGGTATTATTGCGGATGATGCAATTCTTACTGTTTTCAATGACAATTCCATAATCAGGGGAAAGCACACCACCGCCGCCATCATTTCTGCCTACCCGCATCGTGTTTCCGGATACCGTCATATTGGAGCAATTCCTAAAAAGTACATGACAACCGGTATTTTTTGTATGACAACCTTCCAGATATGCACCAGAACGCCTAAATATATTTCCGGTTACAGACACCAACGACACATTTTTATCGCCACCAAGTTCCAATGCCGGTCCATGACTCCGATCAAAGAAATTGCCGGTCAGATTATAACTGTCACCGAACGGGAAACAAAATCCTCCTTTATAATTCCACTCAACACGGTTGCCGGTTGCTGTAATGGATGCAACAACGCTTCCACCTTTGATTCCCCATCCTTCATTGTAGGAAAACCAGTTATCCATGACAAACCCATCCCAGCCGTCAATCAACAGGCCATTCTGACCATTATGGTGAAACATGGAATGACGGACGGAAAAGCACCAGATATGCTCCAGATGAACTCCATCGCCGGAAAAATCGCCGATCCGGCAGTCATCAATGATTGGTGTATCCTCTTCACTTCCACCATTGTATTTGTCCCAGTAAAGCTTCACTCCATGCACCGGCTGTCCATCAGTCGTAACAAGACCGTTTCCAGATAAACACATTCCCCGGATAGCACATCCAAAGGCTCCGGTAATATCGATCAACGAATCCTCTTCGCACGTCCTTAAGCAAAAAACAGACGCCCCGTCTGAACGATAAGACCATGCAGACACACCCTCTAAAGAAACACCCTGTCCGTGCATTTTCAAGTGTCCCACCACATATCTTCCCGGCGGAACAACTACCTTTCCACAGCACATTGCCGCATCATCCAAAGCTCTCTGCACCGCATCCGTACAATCCATAATGCCATCTCCAACAGCTCCATAATCCAGTACATTAAATTCATTTTTCATGTAAATCCCTCCTTCAATATACACAAAATCCATTTGTCATTTTCAATTATATCTTTACATCGTTATTTTTCTATGGAATAATTGATATAATATATGCACAAAATGATACAAATGTCAGAAAGGATCTGTACTATGTATATTCATTCGGCTTATTTAAATGATTCTCTGCTCAACTATAAAGATGACATACATCCGCTTTCCATATTAAGCTGCGGACAATACCGTTTATCATCCGATGATAAAGTTCTTCCTACCTTCCGGCCAAAGGGACGTCTGGATTACCAGCTTATTTATATTGCATCCGGGGTTGCTCATTTTTATTTTGGAGCCGATCAAAAGGAAACGATCGTATCCGCCGGGACCTTTATCCTGTTCCAGCCAAAGGAGTACCAGAAATATGCCTATTATGGCTCAGAGCATACAGAAGCCTTCTGGATCCACTTTTCCGGACGCAATGTCAAAAATATCCTGAGATCCTGCGGTATTCCACTTGATAAAAAACTGCTTTTTCCCGAAACACATACACTTTATGCAGATACCTTCAAACAGATCATAGATGAGATCAACCAGAAAGACAGTGGATATGAAATGATGATCGAATTGCTTTTCAAAAGACTGCTATTACTGATATCCAGAAATTGTATGTCTGATAAAGATCACAAAGAAAGCTTTGCAATGCGGGAAGCCGAATTTGCCATGAAATATTTTCAGGAACATTATCATGAAAATATCAGTATCGAAGAATATGCTGCTTCCAGAGGTATGAGTATCAGTTGGTTTATCCGTATTTTCAAGGAATACGCCGGTTGCACACCGCTTCAATATATTCTCTCAAGACGGATCATCAATGCCCAGACTTTATTGGAATCCACAGACTATTCCATTAATGAGATCAGCAATATTGTCGGCTATGACAACCAGCTATATTTCAGTCGGTTATTTACAAAGCAAAAAGGGATATCACCTCAGAAGTACAGAAATGCACTACGGGAAAATAAATAAAAAAAAAAACAAAATAAGAAATTCAAAAGGCACAAATAAACCAGCAAACGAATAGAAAATGTTAAAACAAGCAGAAAAAAAGACCTCCGAAATTTTTCCGGACGGTCTTTCTTTTTTCTATAAAACTGACACTATGCCAGCAATTCTTTGATCATATCTGAATCATAGGTCACACAGGTCATCTTTTCTGCCTCGATCCGATATAAAGCATTGGCTGCAATATGTTCTGCTGCCTGCTCAATATCACGGATACCGGAGGTTCCTTTAAACACATCCATAATAGTATCCAGGGCATCCTCTGTGATCACAATCTCCTCTTCCTTTAAACCAATACGCTTTAAAACCTTTGGCATTGCAAAACGGGTGAAGATCACGCGCTTTTCCTCCAGTGTATAATCCGGAAGCTCAATAACTGCAAAACGCGACATCAAAGGTGCACTGATTGCCTTTTTATCATTGGCAGTTGCAATCGGATACACTCCGGTCGTTGGGATATTACACTCAATATAGTTGTCCGTAAATCCCAGATTATCAAGTAAAGTCAATAACACATCTGCCGGATTTCCGTTTCCTTTTCCTGCAGAAGCTTTATCAAGCTCATTGATGATAAATAACAGATTGGAGCTTTCTGCGTTAGCAAAGGCTTCCATAATAAGGCCGGGCTTTGCATTGGCATAAATACGCGAGCTTCCTGTAAGCTGCTCCGGATCGTTGATGGAACTCATCTCCAAGGTTGTCCATGACATTTTTAAAATTTTGGCAACCGCATAGGCAATCTGCGATTTACCGGTTCCGGCAGGACCGATCAATAAAATTCCATATGCCGGAAGTGTATGTGTACGGTTGATCTGGATAATCGTTTCAATGATACGCTGCTTGACATTGTCCAGTCCATACAGCTCCTCATCGAGGATTTTTCTTGCCTCAATCGGATCAATCGGTTGAAAATCTGTATTTTTCCACTGAATGTTGAGCATGATGGAAAGAGCTCTCTGCGCATGACGTCTTTCTTCCGGTGTGACCTCTGTGGACTTGGCTACTGCCAGGTTTCTTCTTGCCCACATACGGATGTTGTCGGGAAGGGTGCTTCCTGCACACATCAGATAGTCTGTGATACTCTGGATGCTGGTAAGCTTCATATCATCCGAATCTTCCATTTCATCAATATCCACAGTTGTCTGTGAGGGCGCATCACTCTGGAAAAGCCGTTCAATCATAAACTGGAGAAAACCGTTTTCTCCGGAAATCTTGCTGCCACGCATGGCAACTCCGGTTTCATGGATCTTGTATACGGCATATCCCTTATCCGTAGGCCTACCGGACAGGCGCACCATGATATGATTTTCACCAAGCCATTTTATCAGATTTTCAAAACGGGCATCCAGCATCAAAATATCATGATTGGATTTTTCCTCATCTTTTTCATATACAAAGGCTGTACCGGTTACCGGTGCCATAAACATACCGGAGGAATGATGGACCATCTTTTTGTCCCGGTCCTCTAACAGCATGATCGGATGCTCTGCATCTGCAAAATGCTCATCTGTATAAATCAACTCATATGTTTTTTCTGCTTTTACAGCATCTTTCTTTTCCTGATTAAAATCAAAAACAGGCATATCCCCAACCTCTCATTCGTTTTCTCTTGTTGTGACTTCCATCATATTATAATCTATGTTTTCTCAGTTATCAATCATACCGCGGACTTTTTCCTTGACATCCATGACTTCTTCATAAAATTCTCTTGCAGAGATACGCATGGCACCATGTCCGAGTATAATAATCTGTTCGAGTCCGTCAGAGGTTGCTACTCTCACACGGTGCTCCTGCCCGATCTTTTTGGTAACCTTTTCAATATACATATCGGCGGTCTCCGCTTCTTTGGTATAGACAACGTCAATGTTGTGATACTTCGTAGCAAAACCATAATTACCCTTTACCTTGTAAGCATCAAATACCAAGATCAGCCGGCATTTTACAAAGCCCTGATAGTCGCACAGAATGTCCATCAGCCTTCCTCTTGCCGCATCAAGGTTAGCTTTTGCTAACTCCTTTAATTCATCCCATGCAAAAATAATGTTGTAACCATCCACCAGCAGATACTGCTCTATAGGCTTCTGAGGCTTCTTTTTATACTTCTTCTGATAGGCCTCCTGTGTCACACTTTCTCCATGTGAAATATAACGGGTATTACCACTTCCATACTCCCGGCGTCTGATCGGGCCAAATTCGCGTAACATAATTTCTTCCAGTTCTTTTCCAAAACCTTCTGTAGCCGCCTTTTCCCGACGTCTTCTGTCCGCATCGGCCTTTCTCTGCAGGCGTTCTTCTTCTGTCTCAAAGTGCGTATCATTCTGCAGCACTTTACTTTCCACATGCATATAATCACGCACCTGGTCCCAGGGCACATAAACGCCCGCTCCATGCTCACAAAATACAGATCCGGTCGGATTCCAGTGGTCTCTTTCACTGTCATAGCCTCTTTTTTCAATAACCTCTTCTGCATTGTGACACGGCCCGTAGCCTCCGTTTGAAAGCTTCAGCTGTCCTTCCCCCTTGGTGTAGGAATGGACCTCACTCATATAATCCAATGAGGTCGAAACAGGCACCCGCCCTTTTATCAGGGTCATTTTCTCCGATAATGTCTGTGGCGGTTCAAAAGTACCACTCATCATCTGCATGTCATTCATGGTACGACCAATCTGCTCATTGGGAACTGTCAGTTCAAAATTGTAATATGGCTCCAAAAGCAAACATCCCCCGCTTTTTAGTCCCTGCCGCAATGCCCGATAGGTTGCCTGTCTGAAATCTCCGCCTTCCGTATGCTTGATATGAGCTCTTCCACCAACCAGAGTGATCCGCATATCCGTAATCGCCGAACCGGTCAACACACCTCTGTGCTCCCGCTCCGCCAGATGCGTCAATATCAGCCTCTGCCAGTTTAAATCCAGTTCATCCTCACTGACCTCGGTATCAAAAACAAGCCCGCTTCCCTGCGACAGGGGCTCCAATAAAAGATGAACCTCCGCATAATGCCGCAACGGCTCAAAATGTCCGACGCCTTCAACCGACGCTGTGATCGTCTCTTTGTATACAATACTGCCTGTCCCAAATGTCACATCCACATCAAACCGCTCTTTCATCAGGGACTTCAATACTTCAAGCTGTACCTTTCCCATGATACGGACATGGATTTCCTGATGCTCCTCATTCCACACGACATGAAGCATCGGATCTTCCTCTTCCAGTTCTTTTACCTTTTTTAAAAGAAGAGCGGCATCCATTCCGTCAGGCGGAATCATCTGATATGTCATAACCGGTGATAAAATTCCCTCTCCGGTTTCAGCCTCAATGCCGATTCCCTGCCCCGGATAAGTCTTAACCGGACCTGTAATGGCACACAGTGTTCCTGCCTCTGCTTTTTTTGTCAATTCAAATTTACTGCCCGAATAAAGTCTTATCTGATCTACCTTTTCATCCTGCAGCAATCCCTTTACACGCAGCTCCCCACCTGTGATTTTTAAATAAGTGAGACGGTTGCCCTGGTCATCCCTGCCAATCTTGTAGACCTTTGCTCCAAATTCTTCGGGATACGAGCAAGCACAAAACCACTGGTCAATCCCTTCCATAAAAGCTTTGATGCCCTGATCTTTTAGGGCTGATCCAAAATAAACCGGGAAAATTTTGCGCTCCACGATCAATCTCCGGATCACATCTTCTGCTATTTCTCCTGTTTCCAGATACTGCTCCATGGCTTCTTCATCGCATCCGGCAATTTCTTCCACTGCCTCTGCGTCCCATTTTTCCTGCGAATCTCCACACATAGATGTAAAATCGGTCATGCCCTCATGCAGCTCTTTTTTTAACTGTGCCATAAGCCCTGTCGTTGCCTGCATCTCATCCTCTTTGCATGCCAGATCCATTTTGTTTACAAAAAGAAAGGTCGGCACCTGATAGTCCATCAAAAGCCGGAACAAGGTCCTGGTATGTGCCTGTACGCCATCTGTTGCGCTGATGACCAGAATGGCATAATCAAGCACCTGCAAGGCTCTCTCTGTCTCTGCGGAAAAATCTACGTGTCCCGGTGTATCCACCAATGTCATGTCCACATCCAGAAATTTCATCCTTGCCAGTTTTGAAAAAATGGTAATGCCGCGCTTTTTTTCCAATTCATAATTGTCCAGAAATGTATCCTGATGGTCAACCCTTCCCATGTTCCGGATCATTCCGCTATTGTATAATAAAGCTTCTGATAAAGTTGTCTTACCGGCATCTACATGTGCCAGGATTCCTACGATTGGTTTTTTCATTGTTTTCCTGTTTCAAATAATTGATAAATTCTGTGTTTCTATAGTTGCTTTAGGGTGTAACTATCATGATCCGCACTCTCGTGCTCTTCGTTGCTTCGCAACTATCATGATCTACATTCGCCGTTCGCCGATTGTGCAAGTACATCGGCTCTCTTGCGCTCATTATATCATATTTTTTCATTTATATCTCGTTGTCTCCTTTTTCTATGTTGTGTATTTAAATTTACAAGATACATTACCGCCAGCCCCTTTTGGAGCCGGCGGTAATTCTTTTTACCATATTGAAAATACAATTCCAGCAAGTGGTGACAGCACGATCATAATCACAGAAAACGTAAACGATTCCATTGATATAAGTGTTGCCCTCTGCTCTGATGGAAACATTTCCTGCAGGATGGCATCCGTGCGCACCTGCAATGCATCATCGCTGCATGCCGCAACAAATCCGCCCAATGTCATGAGCACTGCAATTCCTGTATGTTCAATTAATATGCCACATAAAACAAGTACTGATGTTATCACAAACACCCAACGATATCGTAATTTTTTACAACGTAAAATTAATTTTGCTCCAAGTATTCCGCCCAGCTCCATGATAAACAAAGCTGCTCCAAGTGCGGAATCCGGCATGCCCGTCTGCGGCAGCTTCGCCTGCAGAAAAAACAGCAATACAATATCCATTGCTCCGACAAACGAATTGCACGTCATCAGAAATACTGCCCGCTTTGCTTCTTTCAAAAAATACAGGCTCTCCACGAAACATCTCACAAGCTCTTTCCACACCGATTTCAACACTGCCTGTTTCCTTTGCATACCTGTATGCTCCGGACAAATCTCTTGAAGAGACAACAACACCCCGATCTGAACTCCTGTCACCAAAATGTCTGATGCATACGCAATCTTATATCCGACAAAAAGTGCAAAACCCGCACACAATGTAGAAATCCCATTGCAAAGACGATATAAAATCAACTGATTAGATGCATAACGTTCATATAAAGCCTCTTCGCCGACTAATTTCAACGAATCATAAGCAAGTGCATCACCGGATCCGGAAGAAAAATTATAACTGATCGCGAAACATGCAATTGCAGCACACACCATCATCATGTTCCTTGAATTAATCATGCAAACGCTCCCGATCACACGCATAATACTGCTTACCACCAGCATTTTCTTTCGACCAAATACATCCGCAAAAACACCGGATGGTATCTCAAACGTCACGCTAAAAATATGAAACACCGTTTCCGCAATTCCTATTTCAACCAGACTGTAACCTCTCGCTGCCAGAATCGCAACCCACGCGCCCGTCAATGACAAGTTGCCTAAAATGGACGCCGTGTACAACTTCGATATTTGTTTTTTAATTTTAAACATAAAAAATCTCCTTAACTTATTCTTTTCGTTAAGGAGATAATGTACCTTGATTTATATAGAATAGTTCTGATGAATCAGACTTTATTCCTGAAAAAAGGCGCACTATCCCCATAGGGAGCAAAATTATAACCTTTTTTCAGTTGCAATGTTGTCATCTTCCAGAACATTGATTTATTCCTTTCAGTGTATTGGTCTTATTATATATTGTATATTGGGATTCGGCAAGAAATTTGTTGTATAATTTCTGATATTTTTATAGGGTTAATTGAATACTGCAGAACATTTCATCTCAAGCATTTTCAATCTTTTTCTTAAAAATTATCCTCCACACATTATAATATACATAAAAAGAAGCAACCGCCCACAAAGTGGTTAGTCTCGTAAATGGTTATTTAATAAGCCACTCGTCCGCCAAGACAAGAGTGGCTTATTTATTTTCGCTTATTGTTCCTATCTATGTAGGTAAGCAGCGCCATTAAAAAAGTCCCATAAACACTGGGTTTACAGGACTTTTCTTATATCATTTTGAAAATTTCAAATTAGCAAACACCCTGAGCTAACATAGCATCTACAACTTTCTCAAAACCAGCGATATTAGCACCGGCAACATAGTCTGTATTGCCACCAATTGTCATGTCATATCTCTTAGCAGCGTCTGAAATGTTAGCATAGATGGTCTCCATGATACCTTTCAGCTTACCATCAACTTCTTCGAATGTCCATGAAAGTCTTTCAGAGTTCTGGCTCATTTCAAGTGCGGAAGTAGCAACACCGCCGGCATTAGCTGCTTTACCACCAACGAATAATACGCCATTCTCCTGTAAGTATTTGGTAGCTTCCAGAGTAGTAGGCATGTTAGCACCTTCTGTTACGGATTTAACGCCGTTAGCAACTAACATCTTAGCATCCTCGATATCCAGCTCGTTTTGTGTAGCGCAAGGAAGAGCCAAGTCTACTTTGTACTGCCATACACCATGCTCACCGTTCTGTTTTGCATGATATTCTGCGGAAGGCTTAGCTGCAGCATACTCTGTTAAACGAGCACGTTTTACCTCTTTAATCTCTTTTAATAATGCAACATCGATTCCTTCGGGATCATAAATCCAGCCTGTTGAATCAGAACATGTAACAACCTTTGCACCTAATTCCTGAGCTTTCTCGATTGCATAAATAGCAACGTTACCGGAACCGGAAACAGCTGCTGTCTTTCCTTCAAGGCTCATGCCGTGATCTTTCCATAATGCGTTTGTCAGGTATAATAAGCCATAACCGGTAGCCTGAGTACGTGCTAAAGAGCCGCCCCATGTAAGTCCTTTACCTGTTAATACGCCTTCGAACATTCCCTGAATTCTCTTGTACTGGCCAAACATGAAACCGATTTCACGAGCGCCTGTTCCGATATCACCGGCAGGAACATCGATATCAGCACCGATGTATTTGCCAAGCTCTGTCATAAAGCTCTGGCAGAATGCCATGATTTCTCTATCTGATTTGCCCTTAGGATCGAAGTCAGAACCACCTTTACCACCACCGATCGGAAGTGTTGTCAGTGAGTTTTTGAAAATCTGCTCAAATCCTAAGAATTTGATAATACCTAAGTTTACAGAAGGATGAAGTCTTAATCCTCCTTTGTAAGGTCCAATTGCATTGTTAAACTGTACACGGAAACCGCGATTAACCTGTACCTGTCCGTTGTCATCCACCCACGGAACTCTGAACATAATCTGACGATCCGGCTCAGTAATTCTTTCAAGGATTGCATTCTTTCTGTAAAGTTCCTCATTTGCATCGATTACCGGACGCAAAGAATCCAAAACCTCTGTTACTGCCTGTAAAAATTCAGGCTGATCTGCGTTTTTCTTCTGGACGATCTCCAGCACTTCATCAACATATGACATGTGACATGTCCTCCTTTAGTTTATATATAATTTACAGAGCTGGTACGCCTTTGCACCTTTTTTCATTATACATGCATCATCTGTATTTAGGCAAGCAAAATTTTAACACAGTAACGCGAAAAAACCTTAATTTTCGAATGGATACTTCAATCCGATTTCTTTGCGGATATGATCCATCTGTTTCATGATGATCATCGTATCTGCATGTGACATTTCCGAGCATTCTTTTTTGTGCCATTTCAATGCCTTTTTACATGCTTCAATTTCATATTCATAGCCTGTTATCTGCTTAGGTGCCTTTTTAAACAGCTTCCTCTTGTAGTCCTTATCATAAACGGCAATGGATTCAAAATTATTGATGTTTTCAATAACGATCACACCTTCTGTTCCCTGTATGATTCCCTTTCTGTCTCCTACCGTTTCCATAGACGTATTGAGCACAGCCATAGAACCGTCCTGATAACGGATCGTAATGCTGTCATGTGCATCCACGCCCTCTTTCGTCATAACCGCAACCGCATGAATATCACCTACTGGCGATGATTTAAACATATCAGCAAACGTCAGTGCATAAACTCCAACATCCAACAATGCTCCCCCGGCCAGATCTGCGTTTATCAGACGTTCTTTATGAAGCATCGGATAAGACAGGTTAGCCGTGATCATACGCGGTGTACCGATCATTCCACTCTTTATCACCTTTTCGATGGTATCAGCCATAGGCATATAGCGCACCCACATAGCTTCTGTGATAAAAACACCTTTCTTTCTTGCATATGCAAGCAGATCCTCTGCCTCTTCAGCATTGACGCAAAACGGCTTTTCTACCAAAACCGGTTTCCCGGCATCAATACACATTTTGGCATGCTCATAGTGAAACGGATGCGGTGTTGCTATATATACAAGCTCCACAGCCGGATCCGAAAGCATGTCCTCATAGCTCCCATATGGTCTGGTAACCTGATGAATGGAAGCAAACTCCATGGCTTTATCAATACTTCTGGATGCCACTGCATACATTTCAGCACCACGCATTCTGGAAACCGTATCTGCCATAATCGCCGCAATCCTGCCGGCACCAATAATACCAACTTTCAATTTTGCCATAATATCCACCTCTCTGCTAATACACTTCTTTATTTTTGTCGTGATCCCGGATATCTGTCTCGTGACTTTTATCCTGCGATAACATCATTTTAACAAAGAAAAAAGCTATTGCAAAGTACTTTTGCAATAGCTTTTCATTTACTGATTAATTACTGGATATCAACAAAATCGGATTTTACATAACCGGTCTTGCCATTATAGTCAATCTTGCACCAACCATTGGCATTTTCATAAAGTGTATATGTTTCACCAAGATAAATAGTACCAAGGTATTCTCCATCCTCACTTGCGGATGCACGTACTCTTACACTTTCCTTTGGAGTAATCTTTCCGGAAGCTGCGGTGGTTGTTGTTTCTGTTGTCTCCTGAGCAGCTGTATCTGTTGTGGCCTCTGCTTCTGTATTGTCAACTGTTGCATCTGTTGTTTCAGCAGGAGTGCTGGACTGTAAGAAGTCTGATTTGATATAACCTTCCTGTCCATTGTAATCTACTTTGCTCCAGCCATTTTCTTTAACTTCCAGTCTGGTAAGTGTTGTACCGGCTTCTACCTGTCCGAGACGATCCGCATTTTCGCTGTCAGATACACGTACATTGACTTTGTCCGTTGTTGTGACTGTTTCATTGACAGCTGCTGTTGATGCTGTCTCTGCGACTTCCTCTGCAGCTGCATTAGCTGCGGCTTCCGCCTGTCTGGCAGCTACTGCTTCATCCAGTTTGGCATCAATGCTTTCCATATAACTGTTCAATGCCGCATCAGAAGCAATTGCATCTGAGAAAGCTGCCTGAACAAGACTATAATAATTTGCAATCTTTTCACCGGAAACCACACCCTGTACATAACTAAGCGTAGCTTCATCTACATTGCTGTCAATATATAAGTTTCCGTTTTCATCGGTTCTTACATATGTTGCCTGTAAGCCGGGAGCCTTGGTATCAATCCCGACAAATTTTGTTTCACTGTAAATCAGAACAATGTATTCGCCTGCATTTGCTCCGGGCTCATCAAAAATCAAAATATTATCATAAGATTCAATATCTGCCGCTCTTGTCTCAAGTCTGATCTTTTCTTCCTCGGAAACATCCTTTTTAACAGTAGAAACAGTAGCCGAATCTCCATCCTTTAACGCATTGTAATACAATGTGATCAGATTGATGATATCCTGATTGGTCGTAGTCTCCATTCCATCCGGCGGAGTTACAATTGCAGTATCGGCCGACATTGTCACCTCCTGCGAATTATCAGATACCTCAGATGTTTTTTCTTTGCTCTTTCCGCATCCGGTACAAACAAGCGTCAATCCCATAACCGCAACCAGAAGCATAATCCTGGATACATGTCTGCTGTTTTTATTTTTCCCCATTCCCAACATAAATGTGTGAGATGATTTAGCCATAATATACGTCCTTCCTTTGTTTTATAAGATCATAATATAGCGTACCCGAGAGGAATCGAACCCCCATCGGCTGAACCGGAATCAGCTGTTTTATCCGTTAAACTACGGGTACATAAATATTACGAAATTGTTACAACTCGTTTATAATATCATAAAACCCATAGTTTGACAAGTTTTGATCGTTAGAAACTTACTGACGGAATCATCAATTT
>ERZ1026854.1569-NODE-1569-length-14098-cov-3.211208_pt1 | contig 14098 bp, 14 predicted proteins | sample MGYA00380157_ERZ1026854 | MGnify/ENA primary metagenome ERZ1026854 (study PRJEB33269, sample SAMEA4719793) | human gut metagenome | biome: human-associated habitat; feature: organic feature; material: feces | place: Cameroon | collected 2013-10 ...
CTTCGTCGGCAGCGTCAGATGTGTATAAGAGACAGATCTGAACGTCGAGGGCGGCGAGCGCATTGCCCTGCTGGGGGACAACGGCACCGGCAAGTCCACCTTTATCAAGTGTTTGCTGGGCGAAGAGGACTGCGGCGGAAAAATCCAGTTCGGTCCCACGGTGAAATGGGGATATCTGCCCCAGATCATTCATTTTGACCATCCGGAGCGAAGCCTCTACGACACCATGCTCTACGAAAAGAACCTGACGCCCCAGCAGGCGAGAGACCGTCTGGGCGCGTTCATGTTCCAGGGAGAGGATGTATTCAAGACTGTCGGCAACCTTTCCGGCGGTGAACAGTCCCGGCTGCGGCTGTGCATGCTCATGGACGAGAAAATCAACCTGCTGATTTTGGACGAGCCTACCAACCACCTGGATATTGCCTCCCGGGAGTGGGTGGAGGCCGCCATTGAAGAGTTCGAGGGCGTGCTGCTGTTTGTGTCTCACGACCGGTATTTCATCGAGAAGTTTGCCGAGCGCATCTGGCTGCTGGAAAACGGAACCATCCGGGATTTCCCTTGCGGCTACAGGAAGTACCGCTCCATCCTGGAGCATGAGGCCCAGGCCAGGCAGCTTCCCGCGGTCCAGACGGCGCCAAAGCCCAAAAAGGATAAGCCCCGGTCCGGTTCCAAGGATTCCGACAAGCTGGTGAAGAAGCTGGAGCGGGAGATTGAGAAGCAGGAAAAGGTGGTTGCCGATCTGGAAGCGCAGATTCAGAACGCCGCTTCGGACTATCAGGAGTTGAACCGGCTTCTGGGCGAAAAGGAAACGGCGGAGGAAGCCCTCCTGGAGCTGATGGAGCAATGGGAGGCTGCCCAGGCGTGACACTCAGAAATTCCAGAGTACAAGGCAATAATTGACAGATTTGGAAAAACCGCATATAATACAATCTGCGGTGTCATTCCTGAAATAAAAAGATCCCTTAAAAAACGTAGCGATAAGGAGAGTTGATTCATGAGTTCCTGTAACGGAAATTGTTCCAGCTGCAGCTCTGACTGCGGCGACCGCAAGGCGGAGAGCCTGCTGGCGCAGCTGAACCCAAAGGCCAACGTGAAGAAGGTCATCGCTGTGGTATCCGGCAAGGGCGGCGTAGGCAAGTCCACGGTTACCTCCATGCTGGCTGTGGCCATGGCACGGAAGGGCAAGCGTGTAGGCGTGCTGGATGCTGACATTACCGGCCCCTCTGCCCCTACGGCCTTTGGCGTTACCGAGTGCCAGGGCGCCAATGACGACGGTCTGTACCCCGCTTTGACCCGGGGCGGCATTCAGGTCATGTCCATCAATCTGCTGCTGGACAACCCAGGCGATCCTGTGGTCTGGAGAGGCCCGGTCATTGCCGGCGCGGTCAAGCAGTTCTGGACAGACGTCATCTGGGAGGACGTGGACTATCTGTTTGTGGATATGCCTCCCGGAACCGGCGATGTGCCCCTGACTGTGTTCCAGAGCCTGCCTGTTGACGGTATCGTCATTGTCACCAGCCCTCAGGATCTGGTTTCCATGATTGTTACCAAGGCGGTTCGCATGGCCGAGATGATGCATATCCCTGTGCTGGGCTTCGTGGAGAACTACTCCTATCTGGAATGTCCGGACTGCGGCAAGAAGATCAAGGTCTTCGGCGAGGGCCATTTGGACGAAGTCGCCCAGAAGCTCGGCCTGCCCGTTCTGGCTCGCCTGCCCATCGACCCCAAGGTGGCCGAAGCCTACGACAACGGCCTTATGGAGACCATTAACACTGATCTGGTGAACCCTGTTATTGATACCATCGAGAAGGCGGAATAATTTCCATTGTGCCAGCGTACTTCTACGCTGGCACAATTTTTGAGATACAGATAATAATTATCGAAAAACAATAAAATATTATTGACAAACAAAGCCTCCTGTGCTATTCTGATTCCAGCAAAGCATAGGAGGCTTTTTCGTATGAAAGAAAATAAGGATTCCGGCAGCATTCTTTTCAGCAGGGTTCTGGTGTGGGTGTTCGGGGCATTGCTTCTGGTTTTGGATTGGGCGATATGGCCTGTTTCCCATATGCTGACGCGGTACCTTCCGATTCTGCACAGCAACTGGGATACAATGCTGATTGCCTGCCTGTATGCATGCAACGTGCCCGGATTTGTGCTGATCTTCTGCATGGATAAGCTCTTGCGGAATCTCTGTCAGGGAATCGTATTTGACAGCCGCAATGTGCGTCTGCTGGGGATAGTCAGTATTTGCTGTTTTATTGCCTGCGCTGTCTGCCTTGTGGGCTGCGCGCGGATCTTCTTTCTGGGCTTCGTAGCTTTGGCCGCCGGCTTCGTGGGGCTTATTGTGCGAATCGTCAAAAATGTCTTCTCCGTGGCAATCGATATGCGCAGTGAGCTGGACCTGACGGTGTGAGGGAAACGCTATGGCTATTGTTGTGAATTTGGACGTCATGCTGGCAAAACGGAAAATGGCCGCCGGGGAGCTGGCGGAGAAAATCGGCATTACCCCGGCGAACCTCTCCATTCTCAAAAACCAGAAGGCCAAGGCCATTCGGTTTTCAACCCTGAATGAGATTTGCCGTGTGCTGGACTGTCAGCCCGGGGACATTTTGGAGTATCAGGAGGACGTGATATGAAAAAGCGTTTTTTTCTGGCATTTGCCGGATATTTTGCGGGCTGGCTGTACTGGAAGACCATGCTGGAAGAATGGCCCATGGTTCTTTTCGTGGCGGCATTCCTCGCCTGGGGTGTGTGTATTGGCCTGACGAAAAAACCAAAGGGAAAAATGCATTGGTTCTGGGCAGCGGTCACAGTTTTGATTGGTCTGGCGATAACTTTGAAGCGCTGCAACGCAACGGATGGCTGGGGCTTTCTGGCGCTCCACGGGGCAGCGGCTTTCTGGGCAATCAGCTTTTGCGGCGCGGACCGGGGCGGGGAAGATGCCCTTGGCTTTGCATGGGACTGTCTGGACGCCTTCCTGCTGCTGCCCTTTGGCAACTTCTTCGGAAGAATTCAGGATGCGGTTACCTCGCTGGCAGGACTGGCCAAGCCTGCGAATGGGGAAGAGGGTAAAAAGATGCGGCGGGATTTTTGGCTGGCCGTGTTGTGTCTGGTGCTGGCCCTGCCCCTGCTGGTGCTTGTGACAAATCTTCTGGGGCAGGCGGACGCTGGTTTTGAAAATATGGTGCATGATTTTCAGAAGCTCTTCCGGTGGAATTTGTCGGAGCACTTCTGGGAAGAGTGCTTTCTGTTTGCCATAGGCCTGCCTGTTGGAGCCTATCTCTATGGTCTGCTCCAGGGGGCTGCCCGGCGGGAGAATGCGCCGGTACTGTCAGCAGCGCAGCTGGAAAAGCTGCGTGTGCTTCCGGGAAGTGGGGCAAATCTGGTTCTGGGGCTGTTCTGCGGTGTATATTTTCTGTTTTTCGGCGTACAGGCGGGAAATCTCTTTGCGGTGTTTTCGGGACACATTCCCGGAACCCTGACTGCATCGGATTACGCAAGAAGCGGTTTTTTCCAGCTATGTACCGTAATGGCTATTAATTTCTTCCTCATTTGGCTGCTGTCCCTGCTGACAAAGGAAAGCCCTCTGGGCAGGGGACTGCAAGGGGTAATGATGGTGCAAAGCATCTTCCTGGCCGTTACCGCCGGGGCGAAGCTGTGGCTCTATATCGCCCGTTTCGGATTCACTCCTCTGCGGCTGCTGTCTGCCTGGGCGGTTCTGGTTCTTGCCGCAGGCTGTTTGCTGATGCTTTACACACTGGGAAGCGGGAAGAAGACCTTTCGCCTCTGGCTGTACCTTGCCGCCGGAACCTTTACGGCACTGTGCTTCTATTAATACAAACAAAACCCATTCCTGCCAGCTGATTGGACAGGAATGGGTTTTGTGCAGTGTGCGTTTCTTATCAGCCATAGCCCCAGGTCATCAGTTTCCAGGGGCCGCCCTCCGTTCGGGCCAGACACCATTGCCAACCGGTGTATTCCTCATCAGGATTCCAGGCTCCGGCATCTTTATCATTTTTGGGGGAATGAAAACTGCTTTCAAAAAAGATGCACTGGGTAAAGGCTGCGTCCTGGCCTCTGGCCGCGGCCAGTTCATTCATCCACGAAAGATTCTTGTCATTGCAGCTGTCGTCTGAAAGATAGCGGATGCTGTGCAGCTCGCAGCCTTTCCAGGTATCAAACTCCTGACGGATCAGCTGTATTGCCTCGTCCATATCCGCTTTTGTATAGAGCGTGGATGTTCCATAGTCGATGGTGACCTGCCTTTTGCAGCCCATAAGCCCCAAAAGCAGGGCAGGGAGGAGAAGAAAGCAAAGGAAACGTTTCATAAATACACCTCACTATAAAAATGGCAGCCCCGGAGGTTTCTTCCGGGGTGCCAAAATGTGTTGTGATCAGATGGTCTTAGCCGACTTCCACGTAATCCATGGAGACCCAGCCCTTGTTGGTGCAGCCCCATTTGGTGTTGCCGAAGGTGAACTGGGCGTAGATCTCAACGGTGTCACCCCGGTTGTAGGAGCCGACAACGTTGTAGCCGGTACCCGGGCCGCTGCGGATGTTGACATTGCTGCCGGAAACGGTGCCGGTGCCTGCGCCCTCACCGGTGGTGCCGTCGATGTAGACGTAATCCAGGCTGATCCAGCCGTCCTTGGTGCAGCCCCAGGTGGTGCCGCCGACCTTGATCTGCTCCAGAATGTTCACACGGGTCAGGTTGGAGTAGTTGGCTACGGAGTTGTAATTGGTGCCCGGGCCGCTGCGGACGTTCAGGGTAGTGCCGGTGACGATGCCCTTGGCGGTGTTGGTGCCGGTGGTGCCGTCCTGGTAGACATAGTTCAGGCTGACCCAGCCCTTATCGGTACGGCCCCAGCCATTGCTGGTCTCCAGAATGGTGATCCGGTCGCCGTAGCTGTAGGAACCGGCTCTGTTTGCGGTGGTGGCGGCGCTTTCCCGGATGTTCAGCTGGGTGGCGGTGACGACGCCCTTGGTGCCGCCGGTAGTGGTTGTGGTGTTGTTTGTGGTCGTATTGCCGGTGTTGCCGGTATTGGTATTTGCGCCGGTGTTGCCGCCGAAGCTGACGTAGTTCAGACTGACCCAACCCTTATCGGTGCGGCCCCAGCCGTTGTTGGTTTCCAGAATGGTAATCTGGTTGCCCTTTACATACTTACCAACGGAATCCGCGGTTTTGCTGGGAGTCTTGCGGATATTCAACTCGCTGGCGGTGACAGTACCGACCTGACCGGAACCGGTGTTGGAGGTGTTGCCGTTGCCTGTATTGCTGGAGGGAGCGGTGGTGGTTGTAGGCTGGTTGCTGTCGTTATTACCGGCAGGCGTGCTGTTGCTGCCCTGGATAGTGACGTTGGTCATATCCAGATAGTCGGTCTGTACCCAGCCCTTCAGGGGAATATAGGCCCAGGTCAGTCCTGTCACAGGCATGGTCTCCACGCGGTTGACCTCAACCTCGTCACCGGCGTTCAGCGCCTGCAGAACGTTGGATTCCAGGCTGGGAGAGGAGTATGTATTGACCTTCTCCTTGACAACGGCCACGTTCTCCTTGGGGGCTTCGGTAGTGGCTTCCGTAGTCGCCGCGGTAGTAGCCTCGGTAGAGGGCTCGGTGGGAACGGACTCTACCAGATTGGGGCCACTGGACGGGTCCGTGGAGGGCCCGGGATCTTTCTTAAAGCAGCCGGTGAACATGGTCGCGCACAGGAATGCGGCGGCGGTCGCACTGACTACGCGCAATAATTTACGAGATTTTGTGTGACTGAAGGGGTAAATCATACTGTTACCTCCCTTTCTTGTTTTTCTCATGGGTATTATACCTTGCGCCGGGGGCGATTGTCAATAGGATAAGATTTATTTAATAATGCAAACCCTTCCGTTTTTGGGCAATCTTCCCAGAGATCCCTTCGGAAGCCACAGGAAAGACGGCATATTCGCCATAGAAAACATTTCGTATTTTTCCGGCAAAAGCTTGACAGATGTGTGGTAAAAATGCTAGAATATCCCTAACGCGATGAACGGAAAGAGTACCCCGCAGCCCCTTTCAGAGAGCCCCGGCCATTGGCTGCAAGCCGGGACAGGCAGCTTGGGCGAACGTGCGTCCGGGAGCGTCAGGTGCATAGAAAAGCGACAAATGAGAGTGGAACCGCGGCCGATGCCGCCTCTTGTACTTATTGAAAGTATAAGAGGCGCTTTTTTATTTACGCCTGCCTGTTTTCATATATTTAAGGAGGAGATTTATATGTATCTTTACAATTCCCTTTCTCATAAAAAGGAGCTGTTCACCCCCAGAGACCCGGAGTATGTCAGAATGTATACCTGCGGCCCCACGGTCTACCATTATGCCCATATCGGCAACCTGCGGACCTATATCATGGAGGATGTGCTGGAAAAAAGCCTGCGCTATATGGGCTACGGCGTGAAGCGTGTCATGAATATTACGGACGTGGGCCATCTGTCTTCCGATGCCGACACCGGCGAGGACAAGATGCTCAAAGGCGCGGCCCGGGAGCATAAAACCGTCATGCAGGTGGCAAAATTCTATACGGATGCTTTCTTTGCTGACTGTGATAAGCTGAACATCAAGCGGCCAGATGTGGTAGAGCCTGCTACAAACTGCATCCCGGAGTATATCCATATGGTGCAGACGCTGCTGGACAAGGGATATGCCTATTTCGCAGGCGGCAACGTGTATTTTGATACCTCCAAGCTGGAAAAGTACTATGTATTCAACGACCATGACGAGGAGGACCTGGCTGTGGGCGTCCGGGAGGGCGTGGAAGAGGATACCAACAAGCGCAACAAGAACGACTTTGTGCTGTGGTTCACCAAGTCCAAGTTTGAGGATCAGGCCCTGAAATGGAATTCCCCCTGGGGTGTAGGCTATCCCGGCTGGCACATCGAGTGCTCCTGCATTTCCATGAAGCATCTGGGCGAGTATCTGGATATCCACTGCGGCGGCATTGACAACGCCTTCCCCCACCATACCAATGAAATCGCCCAGTCCGAAAGCTACCTGGGGCACCCCTGGTGCAATTACTGGTTCCATGTACACCACCTGAATACAGACAACGGCAAAATGAGCAAATCCAAGGGCGAATTCCTGACGGTCTCTCTGCTTCAGGACAAGGGCTATGACCCAATGGCTTACCGTTATTTCTGCCTGCAGAGCCATTACCGCCGGAATCTGGTGTTCTCCTGGGAGAACCTGGACAACGCTGCCGGTGCCTATGAAAAGCTGATCGGTAAGATCGCCGCCCTGAAGCAGGATGGCGAAGTGGATATGGCCGTCTATGAAAAGCTGAAGGAGAAGTTCCTGGGCGCTCTGAACGGCGACCTGAATACCTCTCTGGCTGTGACTGCTTTGTACGACGTCCTGAAGGAAAAGACCAACGACGCTACCAAGCTCTATACTCTGGCGGACTTCGATAAGGTGGTTTCCCTGAACCTGATTTCCGCCGCTGAGGCAGTGCGGAAGAAGCAGGCAGAGGAGGAAGCCGCCAACGCTGACCCGGAGATCGATGCGCTGGTCGCGGCCCGGACGCAGGCCAAAAAGGAGAAGAACTTTGCCGAGGCGGACCGTATCCGGGATCAGTTGAAAGCCATGGGGGTGGAGATCATTGATACGCCCCAGGGCGCGAAATGGAGAAAAGTATGAAACTCATGATTCTGGATGGCAACAGCGTCATCAACCGGGCCTATTTCGGCGTGAAGCCTCTGACAACCCGGGAGGGACTCTACACCCATGCCATCTACGGGTTCCTGAACATTCTGGAGCGCATGGAGAAGGAAGAAGATCCTGATGCGGTATGTGTAGCCTTCGATCTCCATGGCCTCACCTTCCGGCATGAACGCTACGAGGGCTATAAGGCCAATCGCCACGGTATGCCGGAGGAACTGGCCCAGCAGATGCCCCTTATGAAGCAGGTGCTGACCGCCATGAACATTCCCATCTACTCCGCCCAGGGGTGGGAGGCAGATGACGTTATCGGCACTGTTGGCAAAAAATGTGGCGAGGAGAACTGGGACTGTGTCATCGTCACCGGCGACCGGGATTCTTTGCAGCTCATTGACGGACATGTGAAGGTAAAACTGGTCATTTCCAAACCCGGTCAGACCACGGCCAGCCTCTATGATGAGGCGAAATTCCGGGAAGAATACGGCTTTGAGCCAAAGCGCATGGTGGATCTGAAGGCCCTCATGGGTGATTCCTCAGACAATATCCCCGGCGTTGCCGGGGTGGGCCCCAAGACTGCCACGGATTTGCTGCTGAAATTCGGTACGCTGGATGGTGTCTATGCCAATCTGGAGGACGCCTCTATCCGGCCCAAGCTGCGGGAGAAGCTGGCCGAGGGAAAGGACAGCGCTTATCTCTCCTATGAGCTTGCTACCATTATCCCGGAGGCTCCTATCGAATTTGAGCCGAAGGATGCGCTTCGGAAGGAATACAATAAGCCGGAGCTTTATGCCCTGTTCCAGAAGCTGGAATTCGTACGGCTCATTGACCGTTACGGTCTCCGGGGCGCGGCGGCGGAAGCGGCGCTCCCGGCCAAGGCAAATGTGAAAAGCCTGCCCAGTGCAGACACCCTTCCGGGAGTACTCTCCAAGTGCGCCCTCTACTTTGCCTCTGACGGCAGTTTGGGCATTGCCTGGGAAGAGGGCGTGTGCGCCCTGACGCCTATGGAATTACAGATGTCCCAGCTGCCCAAGCTGGACACTCTGGTGCTCCACGATGCCCGGGCAACCATGCATCTTCTGGGAGAGGCCGGAATCGCCTACGGCAGTGTCGCCTTCGACACGGCTCTGGCTGCTTATGATCTGAATCCCTCCCAATCTGATTACCCGGTCTCCAAGCTCGCCACCACATTTCTGGGGAAGACAGTGGAGGATGGGGACGCGGCAGCCTGTGCCGAGGCTGTCTGGCTGCTGGCGGAGCCTTTGAAGGCGGAGCTGGAAAAGCAGGAAGAGACGAAGCTCTATGAGGAAATCGAGCTGCCCCTGTGTACGGTGCTCTACCGTATGGAATGCCGGGGCATTGCCATTGACCGAAATCAGCTGGTTCAGTTCGGCAAAATGCTGGAGGAGAGGATTGCGGACTGTGAGAACCTGATCTATGGCTATTCCGACGGGACCTTCAATATCCAGTCCCCCAAGCAGCTGGGCACGGTGCTCTTTGAAAAACTGGGCCTGCCCGCCGGAAAAAAGACGAAGACCGGCTATTCCACCAATGCCGATGTGCTGGAAAAGCTGAAGGATAAGCACCCCATTATCCCGGCCATCATGGACTACCGGATGCTGACCAAACTCAAGGGCACCTATGCCGACGGCCTTATGAAGGTTATCGGCCCGGACGGCCGCATTCACACAACGTTCCAGAATCTGGTGACGGCTACGGGGCGGCTTTCTTCTACGGATCCCAATTTGCAGAATATCCCCGTCCGCACGGACCTTGGGGCGGAGATCCGGAAAATGTTCGTACCGGGACCCGGAAATGTGCTGGTGGACGCGGACTACAGCCAGATTGAGTTGCGTGTACTGGCTCACATCGCGGACGACAAGACCATGCAGCGTTCTTTCTGTGACGGAATGGATATCCACACCGCCACAGCCAGTCAGGTCTTTGGCGTGCCCACTGACCAGGTGACGCCTCTGCAGCGTCGCCATGCCAAGGCGGTGAACTTCGGCATAGTCTACGGTATTTCCGAATTCTCTCTGGCGGAGGACATCGGCGTCAGCCGGTATGAGGCCAGGGACTATATTGACAGCTATCTTGCCAATTACCATGGCGTCCGGGACTATATGAAAAAGGTCGTTGAGGATGCCAGGGAATGCGGCTACACCCAGACCCTTTATGGCCGCCGCCGGTATATTCCGGAGCTTAAGAGCAGCAATTTCAATGTCCGCCAGGGTGCGGAGCGTATCGCGCTGAATACCCCCATTCAGGGTACGGCGGCGGACCTTATTAAGCTGGCTATGATCCGGGTGGAAAACGCGCTGAATGCCCAGTTCCCGGAGGCAAAACTCCTGCTGCAGGTTCATGACGAACTGATCGTGGAGTGTCCGGAGGCCCAGGCCGCGGAAGTAGCGGCTCTGGTCAGCCGGGAGATGCAGGGCGTCGCCCAGCTGAAGGTGCCGCTGACAGCAGAGGCGAAATTCGGAAAGAGTTGGTACGACGCAAAATGATGGAGATCAAACAAATGGCCCGATGCCATATTGCCCAGGTGGCGGAGCTGGAAAAGATCTGCTTCGCCGACCCCTGGAGTGAAAAAAGCATTGCTTCCGAGTTGGAAAATCCCCTTTCTTATTGGCTGGTAGCTCTGGAAGGGAGCACCGTTGTGGGCTATGCGGGCTCCCAGACGGTGTTGGGGGAGACGGACATGATGAATGTGGCCGTCCGTCCGGAATGCCGCAGACAGGGCGTTGCCGAGGCACTGATTGCGGCCTTGATTGCGGGATTGAAGGAACGGGAGAGCCATTGCCTCACACTGGAGGTCCGGGATTCCAACGCCCAAGCCAGGGCACTGTATGAAAAGCTGGGCTTTCTGGAAGTGGGACGGCGGAAAAACTATTACCGGAATCCCGGAGAAGATGCCCTTATCCTTCGAAAGGAGTGGACCTTATGAATATTTTGTCGGTGGAATCCTCTTGTGACGAGACTGCCGTTGCCATTGTCCGGGACGGACGGGAAGTCCTGACAGACTGCATCGCCTCTCAGGTGGACCTGCACAGGCTCTATGGCGGTGTGGTGCCGGAGATTGCGTCCCGCAAGCACATCGAGGCAATTTACGGTCTGGCAGATCAGGCTTTGCTGAATACTGGCCTGACGAGAGATGATATTGACGCCGTTGCCGTTACTTATGCCCCCGGCCTCATTGGGGCTGTACTGGTGGGGGTGAACTTTGCCAAGGCGGCGGCTTTGGCTATGGACAAACCGTTGATCCCGGTGCACCATATCCGGGGACATATCGCCGCCAACTATCTGGCATATCCCGATTTGGAGCCGCCCTTTCTCTGCCTGGTGGTATCCGGCGGCCATACTATGATTGTGAATGTGCAGGACTATACCAGAATGGAGATTTTGGGAACGTCTCTGGATGACGCGGCAGGGGAGTGCTTTGACAAGGTGGCCCGGGTTCTGGGGATGCCCTATCCCGGCGGTGCGGCTCTGGATAAAATGGCCCAGACCGGAAACGAGCATACCTACAGTCTGCCCCGCAGCAAGCCCGGCGAAAATCCCTATAATATGAGCTTCTCCGGCCTGAAAACAGCGGCGCTGAATCTGATTCACCATGCTGAGCAGGTGGGCGAGGAGATCAATATCCCGGACCTCTGCGCCGCTTTCTCGGCGGCGGTGTCCGACACTCTGGTGCCACGGGTGGAGCAGGCCATTCGGGAAACGGGCTGCGGGAAAATCGCCGTGGCCGGGGGCGTGGCGGCCAATTCCAGAATCCGCCGGGATATTCTTGCCGCGGCGGAAAAGCTGGGAGCCAGCGTCTATATGCCGCCTCTGAAGCTCTGCGGCGACAACGGGGCTATGATCGGAGCACAGGCCTATTATGAGTATCTGGCGGGCAATATCGCTGATATGTCTTTGAATGCCTACGCCACCAAATCCATTCTGGGGGAGGCCCTGTGATGCTTCTGGCGGCAAGTTCTCTCCATGAGCTTTCCTTCCCAAAGCTCATGGAGGTCTATGCGGAAAGCAACCGGGAAAACGGAGAGGACCGTTACCCCGGGGAGTCTCCTGACCGCCAGCTGGCTCTGGCCGAGGAGGGATTTCGGGATTATCTCAGTCAGGTGTTTTTTACAACGGAGAATGCCCGGTATTTCATCTTGGGGGAGGCAGGACGCTATGTCAGCGCGCTGCGGCTGGAGCCCTACGAGGATGGCTTGCTCCTGGAGGCACTGGAAACTGCCCCGGAGTTCCGAAAGAAGGGCTATGCCGCGGCTTTGATTGAAAAGACCCAGGCCTATTTGGAGAAACAGGGAAGCATCCGTCTGTATTCCCATGTGTCCCGGAACAATATCGCGTCTTTGCGGACCCACGAGAAACGGGGCTTCCGGCAGATCCTTGACTATGGCCGCTATATTGACGGCTCCATAAACCGCCGGACGGTGACGCTGCTGTATACTACAGAGTGAAAAATTTGGAAAAAACTCTTGACAAATGGGGAAAGCTGTAGTATCATATCGAAGCTGTCTTTGAGACGGCGTGAACCGATCAGCTCATGGAGAAGTCGCGTAGCTGGCCGAGCGCGCACGATTGGAAATCGTGTATACCCCAAAAGGGTATCGAGGGTTCAAATCCCTCCTTCTCCGCCATAAAAATCCCCTCACCTTTGGGTGAGGGGATTTTTATGGCGGAGAAAGAGATAGGATTTGAAAGGCCGTTAAGAAAACGTGCCGGTGGCACGTTTTTAGGCCGTGGGAAAATCCATGGACATGCGAACGCACCCATACCGGGTGTGGGCGCGTGTCCATATGTGTGTCGTAGGGTATTGGAGGTTCGGCGCAAGTGTCCGGTGGACACTTGCTTGACGCCGGCTGGACGGCGTCAACACAATAGTGTTCCAAATCCCTCCTTCTCTGCGGGTGGGGGTATTTTTTATGGCGCGGTGGCACGTTTCAGAGCTTTATGTATCAGACTGCGTTGGCCCTGTCGCATACAGCAGCGGAAACGCCTTCTTGTCCGTTCCGCTGAGCAGACAGGCCAGGCCGATGACGAACAGGCCCGCGATGCCAACCGTCAGCCAGGCGGCGGAGAAGCCCCGGCTGTCTAGCAGACGGCCCAGGAAGAGGTTGCCGATGCTGGAAAAGGCGCCGCTGACGATGGACACGAAGGAATTGACCCGCCCCCAGTGGGTAGCGGGGATCCGGTGAGTCATGTAGGGCTGATGGCCCAGGGTGTTGAAGACCTCGCCCAAAGTAAAGAGAACCATCAGCAGGAAGCACAGGGTCAATTGCAGCTGGGCATAGCGATAGCTGTAAAGTCCCAGTACAATGAGGGTTTCGCCGATCAGGATTTTCCTTACGTCCCGGATACCGCCCAGAAAGGTGGTAACAAGAGGCGTTGCCACAATGACCACCAGGGCGTTGACGCTGGTCAGCAGGCCGAATACCTCAGCACCCTTGGCCCCGTACAGCGCTTCCATATTCAGGGGCAGCAGATAGTTGAACTGAGCATACACGAAGCTGCCGAAGCCGCCCAGCAGGGCGTAGAGAACCAGCGCTTTCCGCTCCCGGAGGATGGAAATAAGGCTGTCGCCTTGCCGGTTTTGCTCATATTGACTGACGTGGGCCTTCTCCACCCGCAAGCGCTTTACAAAGAGAATAATCAGCAGGGTTGAGGAGAAAGTAGCTGCCGCCGTAATGAGAAAGGCCAGCCATAGATAGTTCTCAAACAGGAAGCCGCCCAGAGTAGGAGCCAGCACCAGCCCTAAGTTCATGCCCAGGTATTGCAGGCTGTAGGCTTTTTCCCGGCTGTTGCTGTCGCTCAGGTCAGCCACAAGCGCATCGTAAGAAGGCCCCTCGATATTGGCGAAGACACCGGCGGTATAAAACAACACAACGCTGAAGCCGGACAAAGGAATCAGTCCCGCAATGATATAGCAGCCTACTGTGACAAGGTCGCATACGACAATGATGTGTTTCCGGTTCCGGCTGTCTGCCAGCTTGCCGCCGAGCAGCAGCATGGGGAACTGAATGACGACCATGACCATGGTGATAAGGGCAATGGCGGTGGCGTCGTAGCCCAGCTTGTTTTTGAGGATCAGCGTCATCAGCGGCCAGATAAGCGAGCCCATACTGGTGACAATGCGGCCCCAGAACAGCACATAGATCTCCCGGTTCAGATTCCGGTATTGGCCGATAAATTTTTCAAGATGTTTCACGTTTGGGACCCGTCCTTCCGATTTTTGGACATATTATAGCACGGTGTGCCACAGAATCCTAGACCCTTTTCAAAAGTCCAAAAAAAATATTTGACAAATCCGCATTCTTATAGTACAATACCCTAGCTGTCAGCGGACAGCGTAAACCGAGCAGCTCATGGAGAAGTCGCGTAGCTGGCCGAGCGCGCACGATTGGAAATCGTGTA
>ERZ1026854.1570-NODE-1570-length-14084-cov-4.059163_pt1 | contig 14084 bp, 13 predicted proteins | sample MGYA00380157_ERZ1026854 | MGnify/ENA primary metagenome ERZ1026854 (study PRJEB33269, sample SAMEA4719793) | human gut metagenome | biome: human-associated habitat; feature: organic feature; material: feces | place: Cameroon | collected 2013-10 ...
ACTCCATCTTCTCCTGCGGACACTGCTTTACCTGTGCAATTACTCTCTTCATCAGGCTCCACTGTAACCTCAATCTTAGGTGTATCTTTTTTGAGGGATAATTTGACAACCGTCTCAATTCCTGTGGTAAATGGGAACTGATCCACTGCCACTGCCTTTTCCACGTAATATCCATCTTCAAGGAAAACCTCCAGATCTCTCACAAGGCTGGTAGGTTTGCAGGAAATATAAACAATCCTGTCAATCCCATAGCTGATGATCTTCGCAAGTGCCTTCGGGTGAATACCGTCACGCGGCGGATCCAGCACGATCATATCCGGCTTCTCTTCAATCTGATCCAGTACCTTCAGCACATCGCCTGCAATAAATTCGCAGTTGGTCAGACCGTTTCTCTTCGCATTTTCCCTTGCTGCCTCTACCGCCTCTTCCACGATCTCCACGCCGATCACCTTCTTCGCTACCGGAGACAGGAGCTGGGCGATTGTTCCCGTACCGCTGTAAAGATCATATACAACCTTATCTGCTTTTCCCTCTCCGTCTGTCAGGTCTCCCACGTAGTCCCTTACTGTCTGGTACAGCACCTCGGCACTCAGGGAATTGGTCTGGAAAAAGGAAAATACAGAAATTTTGAATCTGAGTCCCAGAAGCTCCTCCTCAAAAAAATCCCGTCCATACAGGATCTCTGTTCTGTCACTCTGTACCACATCTGCCACCGCATCATTTGTGATATGGAGAATTCCCGCCAGACTGCCATCCAGGGAAAGTGCAAGCAGCCCCTTCTTATATGCTGTCAGATCCACTTCCTCCTGGGAGGTTGTCACAAGGGCAGCCAGGATCTCTCCGGTACGCTTTGCCTTTCTCACAAGAAGATGACGCAGATATCCGGTATGTCTTAATCTGTGGAAAAAGCTGACATTCCGCTCTGCAAAATAATCTCTCGTAAAGGATAGGATCTTCCTGTAATCTTCATCCACGATCTGACAGTGATCTACAGTCACGATATCATAAAAGCTGCCTCTCTTATGCATGCCAAGTGCCAGGGGGCCGTCTTTTACTTCATCTCCGAAGGAAAATTCCATCTTATTCCGGTAGCCATAGCATTCCGGACTCTCCTTGATCCCTTCAAAGATCCATGGTCTCTCCTGTCTGGCAAGAACACCTGTAAGAAGCTTTTGGATCTGTCCTTCCTTGATCTTCACCTCTTCTTCATAGGGCAGCGACATATACGTACAGCCACCACAGGTTCCAAAGTGAGGACATATCCGGCTGGTTTCAAGAGGTGAATTTTCTTCTACAGAAAGAAGCCTGCCCTCAGCCTTTCCCTTTCTGTTTTTCTGGATCACTGCCTTTATCTTCTGTCCCGGCAGGGCATTCTTTACCGTGCAGCTTCCTTCTTCAGTCACCACGATACCCTTATTGGGAAAATCAATTCTTTCTACTGTTCCTTCTATGATCTGTCCTTTTTTCAAATCTATTCCTCCACAGCAAAATAGGACATGCAAAAGCTGCACATCCTATTCATGATCTCATTTATGCATATCCTTCCGCCAGAGAAAGCACCTCTCCTGAATATACCTGGAAGGTATTCCCCGCAAAACAATCCTTTCTTTGCAGACTTCCCGGATTATTCAGCGAAATCTTCCTCAGATGCTGCATTTTCAGATACCTGTTTAGCAGGCTTCTTCGCTGCATCCCCATCATCCTCTTCAAAGAAATCATCTTCAAAATCATCATCGAAATCATCATCATAATCTTCCAGATAATCCGGTGTGAAGTAACGGTATACAAGGAATGCGATTCCTGCTACAGCAGCAACAATACCGATAATGGCAAATACCCATACCAGTGTATTATTTTTCTTCTGCTCCTCTTCCTTCTTATTAAAAAATTCTTTCAGCTCCCTGAGATCGTGAGCTTTCATAAGATCCATCATTTCTTCCACTCTGTTCATAAAAGATACCTCTCTTTCCTATGCGGGCACAAAATCATATCCCATTCCAATTCATGCCATTAGTATAGCATTTTGTGAACATTTTTACTACCTGAATTTATAATTTTTTGAGTTTTGCAAAGCCTGCATACATGATCTTCTGTCCGGCTTCATCAAAATCTACCGTTACCTTGTAATCTCTCGGTCCCGGCTCCATAGCAAGCACAGTTCCTTCTCCGTATTTGATATGGGAAACCCTGTCCCCTGCATCATAATCCGGTTTTCCTGCAGCATTTCCTCCCCTGGTGATTCCAAGTGATCCAAAAGAGCTTATTCCCATTTTGGTTCCGGCACTTGCGATATAAGGTTTATTTTCTGCAGCGGTTCTCTTTTTAGTCAGCACCGCTGCAGGCTTTGTCCTCGAAGGCTGCAGCAGATCATCATCCCGGTAGGCCGGCTTTGGCATCCGGTTATCCAGAAGCTCCGGCGGAATCTCCTTCACAAAGCGACTCACTGCGTTATACTGCGTCTCGCCCCGTATCATTCTCATTTTAGCACAGCAGATTGTCAGCTCCTTCTTTGCCCTTGTTATTCCCACATAGGCAAGCCGCCTTTCCTCTTCAATCTCAGCATCTCCATCTGCTACGATGCTCATATAGCTCGGAAAAAGACCATCCTCCATACCTGTCAGGTAAACCTGAGAGAATTCCAGCCCCTTGGCACTGTGAAGTGTCATCAGAAGGACTCTGTCATCATCCTCATCCACACCATCAATATCCGCCACCAGCGCCACTTCCTCCAGGAACTCACTCAGAGAAGGCTCATCATGGGTTTCTTCATAGGATGCCACCTTGCTGACCAGCTCATCGATATTTTCAATCCTCGTCTGTGCCTCTTCCTCACTGTCTGCCTCCAGATCTCTGACATATCCTGTCGTTTCAATAATATCCTTGATCAGATCCGTCAGCGTATACACCTGGAGCTTACTGCGGAACACCTGAATCATATCCACGAAGGGCCTCAGCTTTGCACTGCTTCTTCCTATGGTGCTGATCTCATCCGCCTGCTTCAGTGCATCATAAAAGCTGATCCCCTTTTCATCTGCATAATCCTGTACTTTGGCAATCGTCGCAGCACCGATCCCTCTCTTCGGGATATTAATGATACGCTTTACAGAAAGATCATCCCTCCCATTATCAATCGTTTTCAGATATGCCAGAAGATCCTTGATCTCTTTTCTGGAATAGAAGTTCACACCTCCTACCACATCATAGGGAATACCCTCTACGATAAACCTCTCTTCCAGAAGACGGGCCTGCGCATTGGTACGATAAAGCACTGCACAGTCCTTATACCGATAGCTGCCGTTCCGCTTTTTCCTTGCCACATCATCTGCAACAAATTCAGCTTCTTCATAGGCATTGTCAAACTGCCGGAAATGGATCCTCTCTCCGGCTCCCTGATCTGTCCAGAGGGATTTCTCCTTTCTACCTATATTATTCCGGATCACGGCATTTGCTGCATCCAGCACATTCTGGGTAGAGCGGTAATTCTGCTCAAGCCGGATCACTGCTGCTTCCGGATAGTATTTTTCAAAATCCAGTATATTGCGGATATTGGCTCCCCGGAATTTGTAGATAGACTGATCATCATCACCAACTACACACAGATTATGTCTGTCTCCGGCAAGCAGCCGGATCAGCTCAAACTGGGCACTGTTGGTATCCTGATACTCATCCACCATAATATACCGGAACCGGTTCTGGTAGCTCTGCAGCACATCCGGGCAGTCCTTAAAAAGCTCTACCGTCTTCATGATCAGATCATCAAAATCCACTGCATTGTTCTTTTTCAGCGTCTGCTGATACTCCTGGTACAAAGCGGCAATCTTCTGCTTATGATAATCTCCTGCCGCACTCAAGCTGTATTCATTTGGGGAGATCAGTTCATCCTTTGCAGATGAGATCGCTGATAGCACCGTTCTCTCCTTTAACACCTTGGTATCCACATTCAGACGCTTACAAACATCCTTGATCACCGATTTCTGGTCATCTGCATCATATATGACAAAATTTGTATCATAGCCGATCCTGTCAATATACCTCCTGAGGATCCTGACGCAGGTAGAGTGAAAGGTGGTGATCCATGCACTGTCTGCAAAGCCAACCAGGCTCTCCACTCTTTCCTTCATCTCTCCGGCAGCCTTATTGGTAAAGGTGATCGCCATGATCTGATAGGGATTAATCCCCATTTCTTCTATTAAATAAGCGATCCTGTGTGTCAGCACACGGGTCTTTCCGCTCCCGGCACCTGCCAGCAGGAGAACCGGTCCCTCTGTCGTAAATACCCCCTGCTTCTGCTGTTCATTCAATGTATCATAAATACTCATTCCAAAAACTCCTGCTTAAACTTCTGTAACCCGATGGAATGTCCACGCATATAAATTCAATTCCACAACCGGTGTCCCGCAATAAGCGCACACCTTTTCTCCAAGCCCTGATATGGGCGCTCCACAGTTCGGGCAGTTGATGCCAAGAGACAGATCCCTTTCATCCTGCACCTTCTCCCTGTCCTGTATATACACAAGCTCTGTGTTGTACCTTGTCTGCTTTTCCCTGTCCCGGCTGCCCCTTACAAGCTCACCGGTTTCTGCAGTCACATAATACCGGTATTGCAGGGATGTCTGAAACATGACAGTACATCTTCCTTCTCTTTTCTTGTAATCTGTGATCTCTGTACGATGGATCCTGACCTTCTCAAAATGTTCTCTTTCCCCGCTATTCTTCTGCTGGACGATCTTCATTTCAAGCTGATCCCTCAATTCCTGGCTTCCTTCCTTCAAAAGTCCCTGATCTGCCGCAGAAACCGCCATCAGATAAGAGGTCAGGACATTTTCAGCCCTGACCCTCATATCATCATATTGAAACTGTGGAAAATCTTTCTTAATTTTCGGAAGATAAAGACCTGTCATTGCCGACACCGATTTCGGGGTTTCCTGATACTCCTCCTCGACTCTGTCAAATCCTTCCTTCAGGGAATCTGTTCCAAACACCTGTCTGGAAAAGTCCCGGATCCCTCTTTTCAGACGGCTGATCCCGTATGCTGCTGCACCGATCACACAGAGCAGCAATATCAGAACCACTGCTGCCATTATCAGCGTCATATTCATAGCTGTCTTTTCCTTCCCATATCTTTTATGAATTAGCAAGCAGCCAGATAAGTACGCAGATAGCAATAATACCTGCCACAGTGATAATCACCTTTGGTATAGAAATTGGAGTCTTGCCGGATACCTTGCCGGTCTGTCCATTGACCATAAACTGGTATACCTTATCCTTGTACTTGTAGCTGGAGATCCATACCGGCAGGAGCAGATACTTGTAGGTCACATCATAATATCTGGTAGATAATTTCAGATTTTTCACATGATCTGCGTTCTTCTCTGTCCGGATCTTGCTTTCAATGGCTTCTCTCAGCTTAAACTTAATGCTTTCCTTTGCCATCTGGAAGGCTTCCTTTAAGCCAACAGCGTACCGTTCTGCTGCAAAGCCTGCTACATACTCCGGCTTATAGCTCTTATTCTCTTCTGTCCGGTAAGGCTCCAGTCCCTGAAGCATGGACTGATTATGATTGGTCGTTGCACAGACAAGCTCATCATCGATTGTTTCTCTATATACGCCCTTTGTCGGATACCAGTCTGTGACCGTTTCTTCCTTATCCCCATTGCGTACGGTACGATCCTTACCATATTCTCCACGGTATTCCGTTTCCGTCTTAGCATCAAAGGTCCAGTAGGGAAGATAAACTCCTTTAAAACGCTTTGCCTTTGCACTCTCTTTTGCAAGCTTCGGACAGAACCATTTCTTTTTGATCCAGCTTTTAAATAAACCAGCCGCTTTTTCGTCTGTTACCTGGAACGGCACGACACCTCCCGGTGCCATGGTCTTCTGATCAGAAGCCTCCATAACCTGATTGGAACCGCAGAACGGACATACTCCGGAGATCTCCAGTGCATCATAAACCGTTTCTGCGCCGCAGGCCTTACAGATCACCGTCTTCTTCTCTGTACCCCAGTTACAGTTTTCCGTCTGCTCTGCCTTGTCAAGATCAAGCTCCTGTGCCTTTGCAGGCTGTGTTTTTTCCTTCCTGATCTCTTCTGTATGTCCGCAATACGGACAGGCAAGTCCCCCTGTAGTTGGGTCAAATTCCATGACACCACCACAGCTTGGACATTTTTTATCTGTTTCTTCTAGTGTTTTGGTTTCCCTTGCTTCCAGGTTCTCTTCAAATCCACTCATCATTCTCCTCTTTTCTCTGATGGCTTAATGGATATCGTTATCGTCAAAAGGATCGCCGCACTCCGGACAGAATTTCGGAGGATTCTTGGGATCTTCCGGCTCCCAGCCGCATTTGTCACACTTGTAAAGCGGTACGCCTGCAGGCTTCTTTGCGCCGCAGTTGCTGCAGAACTTGCCTTTATTTATAGTACCACAGCTGCAGGTCCAGCCATTCTCTTCCGGCTTTTTGGCTCCGCATTCTACACAGAACTTTCCAGTATTGACTGCCCCACAGCTGCAGGTCCAGCTGTCACCCGTCTGTGAAGCTGCAGCTGTCTGTGCAGGTGCTTCCTGAGCCGGAGCTGCCTGCTGTGTTGGAGCTGCCTGCTGTGCTGCCCCCATCTGGAACAGCTGCTGTGCATTCATGCCGCCTGCCTGGGTTGCCATATTCATACCTGCAAATGCCATCATGGGACCTGTGGAGGTATTGGATGCTGCTGCCTTCATAGCCTCTGCCTGTGCACCGACAAGCGTTGCCGCTGCCATATTGGGATTACGAAGGACTGCGCTCTTCTGCAGATCCTTGATCATCTTCTCATCTTCCTCAGATGCCTTCATGGAATTGACACCGAAGGAAACGATCTCAATACCTCTGAGCTGTGCCCATTTCTCAGAAAGGACATCATTCAGGGCATCTGCCAGCTCCATGGTATGTGCGGGTACTTCACTGTAACGGACACCCATGGCGGAAATCTTTGCAAATGCAGGCTGCAATGCTGTCATAAGCTCTGTTTTTAACTGGCTGTCAATCTCTCTTCTCTCATAATCCTCTGTCACATTGCCGCAGACATGGGTATAGAAAAGAATGGGGTCTGTAATATGATAGGAATATTCACCATTGCAGCGGATCGCAATATCAATATCAAGACCGATGTTATTGTCTACTACACGGAACGGTACCGGGCTTGCCGTACCGTATTTATTTCCCATAATTTCCTTGGTATTAAAGAAATATACCCTCTGATCCTTGGCTGTATCTCCGGCAAAGGTGATACGTTTTCCAAAGGTCTTAAAGGAATTCACAATATTATCTCCCAGCTTGCCATAGAAGATACTGGGCTCTGTGGAAGCATCATAAGTAAATTCTCCTGCCTCCGCACAGATCTCAACGACCTTACCCTGATCCACGATGATCATACACTGTCCTTCATTGACAGCGATCACGGAACCGTTGGAAATGATATTTTCATCCCCCTTGTTATTGGCAGCACGCCCCTTGGTTCTTCTGTGTCCCTTGGTTACCAGTACATCTGACTCCAGTGCATCACAATAGAAATACTCGCGCCACTGATCCTCCAGAACCCCTCCTGCTGCACCTTTGATTGCTTTGATTAATCCCATTTTACAGTCCTCCGTTTTGTATTATGGGGAAGCCGGCGGTTCACTGACTTCCCCACGCATTCGACATTCCGTTTTATCTTATGTCCGGTATGTCCCCCTGTATGTCTTGTATTATTATATCTATTTTGAAAGCTTCTGTCTATACACTTTCCGTCCTGTCATTGCTATTCCTGACAGCATTTTATTTCCTTCTTCCCTGCTTCTTCCTTACCTGCATGCTTTTTCTGCAAATTCAGTTGTCACCAGAGCCTCATAGGGCACTCTTTCCGGCAGCTCCCCGGCTTCTTCCAGGATATTCTGCAGCAGTATAAAGGCATCCTCCTCAAAGATCAGATCTGTTTTCCAGGTATCCTGATCGTAATAACGCTTCACGATCCTTTCCAGCGTTTCCACCTCTGTTTCCTCAAACTGAGGGGCGATCACCGCTGCAATTTCCTCCGGTGTATGGCTGTTCACATAATCCATCCCCATTTGCAGAGCATTGGTAAATGCCTGGATCACATCCGGGTTCTCTTCGATATAGCTTTTTCTTGCGCTGAATGCCGTATAAGGCACATAGCCGGATGCTTCACCAAGGGAAGCCACTACATAACCATCCCCCTTAGTCTCAAGTGCTGTCGCATGCGGCTCAAACTCTACTGTAAAATCCGCTGTGTCACTTCCGGAGAAAGCAGCTGCCGTAGACCCAAAATCGATACTCTGGTCGATCGTAAGATCTGCCTTCGGATCAAGACCGTTCTTTTTCAGAATATATTCAAATACCATCTCCGGCATACCGCCTGCACGTCCGCCAAGCACTGTTTTCCCTTTCAGCATGGAAAAGTCAAAGTCCGGCATTTCCTCCCTTGCTACGAGGAAATTTCCTGCACGCTGGGTAAGCTGTGCAAAATTCACCACATAATCCTGTGTCCCTCCTGCATAAGTATAAATTGTTGCTTCACTTCCCATAAAGCCAATGTCTGCTTCCTTTGTCAGCACTGCTGTCATGGTCTTATCAGCGCCAAAGCCGGTAACCAGTGTCAGATCTATCCCCTGTTCCTCAAAATATCCCTCTTCGATCGCCACATACATAGGTGCATAAAAGATACTGTGTGCTACCTCATTCAATGTCACACTTATCCTTTTCCCTGCCCCGGCATCTGTCTTTTCTCCTTTTCCACAGCCAATCAGCACCGACAAGACCATGCCTGCCAAAAGAAGCAGGGACACACCTTTTCGAATCAGTTTTCTTTTCATGATTTTCTCCCTTTTCCGGATAAAATTTTCACTGCTTTATCCTATGAGAGTGTCTCTGAAAATGTGACCTCAGGAGAAAATCAAGAAAGAATCAAAAAGAGAGTACAGCCTACCAAAGCTGTACTCTCTCCAGGATTCCCATACACATGGAAAAGCATGCTGCCATTATCATCAGCAGAATTGCCGGAAAATCATATACCATTTTCTGCTGCTCTTCCACCTTTCCCTCTTCGTTTACTACATGATAGGTTTTCCTGCTGTTTGCCAGAAGCACCTCTATACCAAGCAGGATCAGGAGCACCGGCCAGAAACGGATCCATTCAAATATGTCAAGGGCAGGAAAAAAGATTCTGATAAGAAATGCAACTCCTGTAAATACCAATGCTGTTCCTGCCGTAATGGTCCCCACCCGGTGGATGTAAACCGTCTTCCTGTCCATTTATGCTTCCCCCTCCCTGTCAGGGTTCTCCTGTATCCCACTCTGATCAGGGGCTTCCTGTTCCCCGTTCTTTAAGTTTTCTCCCCTGTACAGTTCTTCTTTTCTGCCACGGATCATATGCACACCAAGCACAATGATCAGAACAGATGCCACTGCCCTTGGCACATAATCACTGATCGTGAACAGCAGCTCATAGACATATTCCGGCAGTACTCTGTAAGACCAGAGCATATCCACCCCTGTCCTCCACAGAAGCCATACACCAAGGATGATCAGCAGAATGGCGATTCCCCTGAAATTTCCCTGCAGCTTCTTTTTTCCTTTACGGAACAGTTCCATGCCAAAGATATCATTATCCTCCACCTGTGCAAATTCTTCATCACTTAAGGATGCCAGGTGATTTGCATGGAAAAATCCATATGCCCATACAACAACATCCAGAATGGTGAGTCCTTCCAGCCCGAGGAATGACGGAACCATGATCATTCCAAGGAAAAGCAGCATCAGCTCTGTTCCTGTTCTCATAAATCCCATGTACATTTCTGCCGCTCCCGGCATCATGGAAAAACAAAACGTTAAAAACCTGTTCTTTTTCTTTGTTTTCATTCTTTTTTCCTCCATTTCATCCTGCCTGCTACAGGTCATTTGCCATTATCTTTTCTTTTGCCTCCCGCATACTGTTATTCAGCCTGTCAAAGAGGGTTTCCGGCTTCTCTGCACGGTATTCGGGGTCATTCAGGTCTTCTCTTGTAATCCTTGGTCTGTCATCTTCCTTAAGCAGCCCTGCCTGACTGATATCACTGCCATCCCGGAAAGGATTTGCGATCAGAAGGGTAAGTGCCGCTGCCATGCCTGCTGCCACCTTCAGGACATACACCGCGAAGGGAACAGCCTTTTTTTCTTCCGTTTTTGTCAGTTCCTCCGGAAAAGCCTTCTTCATGATCTCTTCCTTCAGATGCTCCGGTGCATACAGCTCCTGCTGCTCCAGTTTCTCAAGGAAAGCATTTAATTCCTCATCTGTTGGATAATTTTTCATTTCAGATCCTCCCTTCGGTACTTCTTCTTCAGCATATCCCTTGCCCTGTAAATCTGGGTCTGTATGGTCTTGCTGTTCATGCTTCTGTCTCTGGCAATCTCTGCAACGGTTTTTTCCTGCAGATAATAGGCTCTGGCAATCTCATCATAGGGCGGCTTCAAAGAATCGCAGATCTGTGCAAAGCCGCTTTTGATCTCCGTTTCCATGCACTGCTCTTCCGGCCCGTCCCGCCCTTCCGTCATCACCTCAAAAAAGCTGTCTTCCGTCGGGATATTCCTTTTGGCTGAACTTCTGACATAATCAATGCTCTTGTTGACCGCTATCCTGCAGATCCACGCCTTTTCATTATTGCCGTCAAAGGTATCATACTTCTGATAAACAGAAAGGAAGGTTTCCTGCGAAAGATCCTCTGCTGCGAAGTAATCTTCAGTTACTTTATAACAAATGGAAAAAACAAGCTTCTGATAGGTATCGATCAGCTCTGAAAGCCGGCTTTTTGAACATATGGATCCATTTCCCTGCATGGCCTGTTTCCTCCTCTGTTTAGTAACAGCGCAGCTTCCGCTGCCCTTCTATACAGTATAACGCAGCAGCCCTTCCGTTTTCTTCAGGAATTTTATATTTCTGAAAAAACTATTTTTTATCAAAAAAGACCAGGTCTTTGCCTGATCTTTTCTCTCTGCTCTCTGTCCTGTTCTATTTTCCCTTCTCCTGCTCCCCGCTTTTTCGGAGCTCATCCACCATCTTCTCGATCAGAAGCTTCTTAATATAAACATCAAAGCCCAGCAGACCTACGAAAGAAAACATTCTCAAAAATTCCCTGTCCTCCTCCGGTGCATCTTCAAAGATTCCCTGTGCCGTTTCAAATTTATGCAGGATATCCTCCTTCAGTACTTCTACCTGAGATTTTTCAAGGCTGAAAACCTCATCATAGATCCGGCTTATATCTATATTCCCATCAGTCTGGAAATACTTTCTGGATACAGGCTCCAGAAGAGTCTGTATATCATTGATGGAAAGAATCCCCTTGAAGTAGTAAATAAAGATCAGCATCAGTACATGTTCCTTACTGTACTTCTTCTTTACTGGCGGCGGCAGAAGATCATTCTTAGCATAATTATTAATCATGGTCTTGGTCAGAACCTTGTCACTCTCCGGATTCCTTAATGTATTTTTCAGACGGCTTTCCATGAAGGTAGTAACCTGATCCATGTACAGATCAATACCCGGTATGTCCTCTGACTTGATATGCTGTATCCTGTCAAGGCTTTCCATAATGCTGTTTAGCAGATCATCTTTATCTATTGTCATTTTATCGTCACCTCGCAAGCCTCTATATAAGCGCTTCCATTCTCTATATTATATAGTATTTAAAACCACATAGCAAGTAGGAGCCTGCATTTTCACAATTTTCTTTACTTTAAAACTTTAATATGTTAAAATTTTACTGATCAAGAGATTAGAAAGGAGAATTCCCTTTTATGAATAAGAAAATAATGACACCAGCTGTAGATGAGCTGTTTGATGCGATCTTAAGCCTGCAGTCCAAGGAAGAGTGTTACAGCTTCTTTGAGGATCTGTGCACCATCAATGAGCTGCTCTCCCTATCCCAGCGTTATGAAGTTGCCTCCATGCTGCGTGACAAAAAAACCTATCTGGAAATTGCCGAAAAAACAGGAGCCTCCACAGCTACGATCAGCCGTGTAAACCGTTCTCTCAACTATGGAAATGATGGCTATGAGCTTGTTTTTGAAAGATTAAAGGGACAGTCCTGAGTAAGGAATGTCCCTTTTATTACCTTTAATTCAGCAGTATTCACTTCCGTTCTCTGCTGTTCTAACCATTGATATCGATCATCGTCATGGGATCGATATAAGCATCATCCTTCATGATCTGATACCCCAGCTTCTGATTATCCTCCCCTATGGTAAAGAGAATATAACCCTTTCCCAGTTCTTCTCCTGTCTTAACAAGCGCTGTGCCATTGTTACGATACACTGAGCAGTAACCATTTCCGTGATCTACCACGATCTTGGTTCCATACTCTGTATCCGCATCCACACTCAGGACAACACCTGTACCTGTTGTCAGGACATTGACACCTGCAGCAGCCGTAAAGACCAGCATCGGATCACCCTCTGTGGCCTCTTCCATGGTAGCGGATCCACTTAAGGGGAATCCCTTGGGCAGTGCATTCTCTACAGTTTCCTGTGAAATCGCATCTTCTGTAGCTGCCTTCTTGCTGACCGTCTCGCTCAGGACAGTAACCTTGTTGGAAAGCGTACTGTTCTCTACACTCAGGGCTTCATTTTCATCCGTCAGATTATTGATCGTCACAAGCTGATCCACCAACTGGCTTCTTGCATCCTTCAATGTGATCGAATCATAGATAAATCTGCAGATCACACCAACGATCATCAAGAAAAGAACAATGGCAGCCACCTCTACGATCCCTGAGCTGATATGTCTCTGTTTCATGACACCCTCTTCATTTTCTGTTACAAGAAGAAGGGCAAATTTACTTTTTCTCTTTTTATTTTGCTGTTCCATTACTTCCGTGTCACCTCCGGATCTGTTATGATAGCATGACAAAAAAACGTTACGTAAGCGTTATTTTAGCACAGATGGCGGATTTACACAAGTTTTACACAGAAAGCTTCATACTTCCTTCACAAATCAGACCTTTTTTTCTCATAAATTCACTGATCCCAAAAGCCATGATACCGGGCAGTAAAAAGTGCATGACTGCGATTTCAAGCAGGACGATCACAGGAGGCACACCTTCGGAAACCATGGTCTGATAGGCATTGATCTGTCCTACAAGGCCGGCCGTTCCCATACCGGAGCCTGTAGCATTATTAGTCATATGCAGCACCATGGTCGATACCGGGCCTAAAACTGCACTGGTAATGATCGCAGGAAGCCAGATCAGGGGATTTTTCACAATATTCCCGATCTGCAGCATACTAGTTCCAAGTCCCTGGGCCAGCAGGCCATTTACCTTATTTTCCCTGAAGGATGCCGTAGCGAAGCCGACCATGTTTGCACAGCATCCAACAGTTGCTGCTCCGGCTGCGATTCCATTCAGTCCAAGGATGATCCCAAGTGCCGCTGAGCTGATCGGCAGCGTCAGGATCATTCCCATCAGAACAGATACTACGATCCCCATCAGGAAAGGTGCCTGCTCCGTTCCCCAGTTGATCATGCTGCCAAGCCATGTCATAAAGGCCGAAATGGGAGGTCCCAGGATCAGTCCCACACTGCTTCCCGAAACAATACATACTAACGGTGTGACGAGGATATCCACCTTCGTCCTGCCGGAAACAATTCTTCCTATATAAATACATACCATTGCTGCAATAAAAGCTCCGAGTGGTTCTCCTGGTCCCTGCAGTACCATAGCTCCATCTGTGAGCACTGTCCCTGCCAGGATTTTGGAAGCAAATGCACCTGCCATTCCTGCTGTTCCACTGGAAATGATCACGAGAGGATCTGCCTTCAGCCGGATCGCTGCGCCGCAGCCTATGCCTGCTCCTGTCACCGCTGCTGCAAACTTCCCCATCATAAACAGCATGCTTCCTGCTGCACCCGGAATCAGGCTGCCAATCTGCTGGATGATCGTTCCAATGATCAGCGTAGCAAAAAGCCCAGATGCCATACCGCTGAGTCCATCGATAAAAATTTCATTCAGATATTTTTTCCATTGTTTCATATGTATTCTATTCCTTTCTGAAATTCCTTTTACTCCGCCTTTTAGCATATCTT
>ERZ1026854.1571-NODE-1571-length-14083-cov-6.544696_pt1 | contig 14083 bp, 10 predicted proteins | sample MGYA00380157_ERZ1026854 | MGnify/ENA primary metagenome ERZ1026854 (study PRJEB33269, sample SAMEA4719793) | human gut metagenome | biome: human-associated habitat; feature: organic feature; material: feces | place: Cameroon | collected 2013-10 ...
CGGCAAACCATGTATGACAGTTGGTAATATCCGTGATCCGAAAGTCGCAGAAGATATCTTAGCAAAAGGCGATGCTGACTTTATCGGAATGGGTCGTGGACTGATCGCTGATCCGGAATGGGTCAACAAAGTTGAGTTTGGAAAAGAATGTGACCTTCGTAAATGTATCTCCTGTAATATCGGATGTGCAGGACACCGCATCGGTTTAAACCAGCCGATTCGTTGTACGGTAAACCCGGCTGTCAACTCCGGTGAAGATTACATGAAACATAAGATCAACAAACCTTGCAATGTTGTAGTCATCGGTGGCGGTACTGCCGGTTTAGAGGCAGCCTGCACTGCAGCAGAAGTCGGATGTACCACTTTCTTAATTGAAAAGAAAGCTGAGCTTGGCGGGCTTGCTTCCGTGATCTCTAAGATTCCGGACAAGAAACGTTTAGCGGACTTCCCGAACTACATGATCCACCGCGCAAGTAAACTTCACAACTTATTTGTTTTCAAAAATACAAGCGCTACACCAGAGTTAGTAAAGAGCTTAAACCCGGATATCATCGTGAACGCAACCGGTTCTGTTCCTACTTTACCGCCGATCACCGGTCTGCATGACCTTGTTGACAAAGATGACAGCAATGTTGCTACTGTATTAAAGATGATCGACCGCATTAACGAGTATCCTGAAAAAATGGATGGCAAAAAAGTTGCCATCATCGGTGGGGGTGCCGTAGGTCTTGATGTTATGGAATTCTTTACCGAGCGCGGTTCTGACGTAACCATGGTAGAGATGCTTCCAATGATCGGAAATGGTCTTGATCCGGTTACAAAATGTGATACTAACGCCAAGATGGCAAAATATCATGTAAAACAGATGACAAACACTGCTCTGCAGGAAGTTCAGAATGATCGTTTCATCGTAAAGAATCCGCAGGGTGAGATCGAAGAGATTCCATTTGATTACGGTTTCATCTGCCTCGGAATGAGAGCAAACAATCCGGTATTAGACCAGTTAGAAGAAGCTTTTGCTGATACCAACGTAGAGATCGTAAATATCGGTGACAGCAAACGTGCAAGAAGAATCATCGAGGGTACGGAAGAAGGACGTAATATCTTAAACGTACTTGCAAGACATGATTATCTGTAAGATGTGATTACAAAATGAAAAGAACCCATAAATATTGATTTTTTATTTGCAGGCTAAAATAAGCATATACCGCTCATAGTAAAGAGAATAGCCCGGGATTTCCAATAATTCCGGGCTATTTTCATATGAAAATATGCTTTTTTTCTTCACGTCCGTCATATCTTAGCTGAAAAACAGCCTTTTCACATCATCCACTGGCATATCCTGTCCGGTGTAAAGTTTGAATGCGGCAACTCCCTGCCACAGTAACATTCCTTTTCCTCCGACACAGGTACATCCTGCTTCTTTTGCTTCCCGAAGAAGCTTTGTTTCTTCCGGATTGTATACCGCATCTGCAACAACAAGTCCCGGGCGGAATGCAGACAGATCTTTTACAACACTCTGATCATCCATCGGCTTCATTCCAACGATCGTGGCATTTGCAAAAATATCACTTGACTGGATCTCTTCCGTCATCTTTGCAGTATCTGCAATGTCATAGACATTGACAACGCACTCCGGCACTGCCTTTTTGATCTTTTCTGCTGTCTGCAGCGTTCTCTCAAAGAATGCATCCTTGATATTGAAAATAGAGATTTCTCTTGCGCCGTCTAAGGCACACTGTACCTGAATAGCTGTTGCAGCACCGCCACCGCCGGCTACTGTGATCTTTTTGCCTTTAATCTCAATGCCATGATCTCTTAAGTTATGTACGAATCCCTCGCCGTCTGTGATGTGACCGGTCAGTTTTCCATTGTCATTGACGATCGTATTGACAGCACCGATGATCTGTGCTGCCGGTGAAAGCTCATCCATGTATTTTGCTGCTTCAACCTTATCTGGCATGGTAACGTTGCATCCACGCATGTTGAAAGTCTTCATCGCAGCGATCGCATCTTTTACTTTGTCCTCTTTTATATCAAAAGCCACATAAGCATAATCTAATCCCAGCTTCTCAAAGCTGTAATTGTACATCGCCGGTGATCCTGAATGACCGACCGGTGAACCGATCAATGCTAAAAGTCCTGTGTGGCCTGAAATACGCTTTTCCATGATTTAATCCTCCTTGTTTTCCGAAAAAAATGTGACTTGCCCGGAACAATGTCAGCAATCCGTGCAGAATTTTTCTCCCATAACAATTTTTAACCTTATTTTAGTAACATGATATCCTCTTTTTTGCAGAATGGCAAGTACTTTTTTTATTTAAAGCATTAAAGCACTGAACAAAATGCAATTTGACAGAACCGGATGTATTTCTTAAAATAATTTGTGTACCTTTTTCCCAACAAATGATGGTTTGTGGGTGATATGCGTCGCCCGTCCAAATGGTGTGTCGCAGGTCTGTGAGCGGCATCTTGCGCAAAGCCGAATTAATTTTGGTTCCGTTGTCCGAAAATAAGAAAAGCTAGGTCTGCCTGATTTAGGTTATGGCGGAGTGACGTGACCGGCGTTCAACGAGCCATCCTTGGCTCGTGAAGCCTTGTTCTGCCATCCGTGGCAGAACATCACTGTGTAACTACAGGCAGACCAAGTTTTTCTAATTTTCTCCCAAAGTCACAAAATTAGCTTCGGCTTTGTGCAAGATGCCAGCCTCCAGGTTATGAAACACCATTTGGGTGGGCGGTTCATCTCAAAACTGGGGGCATAGGTGCGAATTTTCGATATTCGCACAAATGGAAATATGCTTAAAATCCTAATGTGCTGTATCATTGATATTCAGCCTGATGAATTGTCTGAAGTTTCATCTGCTATGTCGCATTACATTAATCATTTCGTAAATTACCAGACTAATAATGCAGATTACTATTCCAAGTATGTATGGTTAAAAGCATAAATATAACACATTGCGTCGAGGTTTTTCGACATTTTTAAAATGAACGTCACAAAAATTTACGCACCCCCAAGGTTGTAAAATGAGTTCCCCGGCTAAGGGTGGTTCACAACCTTGCGGCTGGCAAATCGCATCAAGCCGAGACCTGTTTTGTGACTTTGGGAGAAAATTAGAAACTCTTAGGATGCCTGTTCGCAACATAGTGTTGTGCTGCCATGGACGGCAGCACAAGTCCTAATGTGCCCGGACGGCACATTTAGGACGCACACGTCACTCCGCCCCAACCTGAATCAGGCATACTAATCTCAATCTGATCTTTGTCAGATTGAGATAGAGTTTCTTATTTTCGGACAACGGAACAAAACAGTCCCGGCTTGATGCAATTTGCCACTCAAAAACCTGCGCCCCCTTCGCCGGGTAACTCATAGCACCATAAATTTTTCTTAAATGGAGGATAAAAATGAACAGTATCATAAGACCTATGACACCTAAAGACAAAAACAGTGTTCTTGAAATGATGCGTGTATTTTACACATCACCGGCAGTTTTTACAAACGGTTCCGACAACATTTTCCGGAATGATATCGAAAACTGTATCAATGACTGTCCTTACCTGGAAGGATATATTTTTGAAGTATCCGGCGAAATCCAGGGATATGGCATGATCGCCAAAAGTTTTTCCACAGAATTTGGCAGACCATGTATGTGGATTGAGGATATTTATATCAAAGAATCCTGCCGTGGAACCGGTATCGGAAGCAAATTTATTGATTATATCGGGAAAAAATACCCGGATGCCATCCTCAGACTGGAAGTAGAGGAAGAAAATAACAGAGCCATCAAGGTCTATGAAAAAAATGGTTTTTCCTTTTTACCTTATATGGAAATGAAAAAATAATCGTTTCTGACAGACCAATCATGAAAAACACGAAACTTTGAGAAAAAGACAGGATCACGGGCTAACCCATAATCCTGTCTTTTTCATATGTCCATTCCATTCATCTGAACTAAAAATTCATCTAAAACAAATATTCATTTAAACTAAACATTTACCTGAAATTAGCGCTCTCTGCAATATTTTATGCTAACATTTCATCTTTTAACACATTATGATCCCGCAACAGTTTCTCAACCACATTTCCCTTTACAAGACGGATCAAAGGTTTCTTTAATGCGTTAAGCGGACCAGGAAGCTGGATCTCTAACGGAGATTTGCCATCCATGAGTTTGACACTGCTGTCTAAAAGTTCACGGATATCATACACGCTTCCCCATACCTCAGGCACGCCACGGTCTACACCAAGCAGTCCATACACAGCCTCCATTGCGGTTCTGACGGAATATTCTGTTGTGAATACAGTATCTCTCGGTGTCTCCGCAAACTGTCCTAAAAATGCAAAATTTACACATCCATCCGGGATGACATCCGGGCGGTCACCTTTGGTTCTTGGCATAAAGAATGCTGTGATATAAGGCATCATGGTCGGTACACAGACTGCACTGTGTTCTGCAAGCTCCTCGATCTGGTCGGTTGGCACACCAAGGTGATACAGCCACTCTTCTGTGATCTCTTTACCGGTACATTCTTTCATTGGTTTCTTTACATAATCGCCCGGTACATCAGTGAACAGTCCGTATACCCATACGCAGACCTTATCTTTATCCTGTTCTTTGAACTGTCCCTGTCTGTTGATCGTCCAGCTTAACAGCCAGCTTGAATCCTTGCAGCTTACGATGCCGCCGGTTACAACTTTGCCGCTCTTTGGATCTCTCTTACAGATATTTGTGATGTATGGAATGATCTTATCATCCAGTGTGGTTACCGTTGCAGACTCCCAGTTTGTCTTTGCAACATCGGAACAGAACTTCTCCGGACGTCCAAAGGACGGATCCTGTTTTGCAATGTTTTTCCATAAATTCCAGCAGCCGCTGTTGCGTACTTCTGCATCTCCGTTCGGTGCATGGTTCTGGTCACCGTAGATCGTACCCTCTGTGCAGCTTCCGTTTGTCACAAATACAAGGTCATTCTCTGTCAGAACGATGCCGCTCTCAACACCTTTTACCTTGCACTCTATCGCGGTTGCCACTTTTTTGCCATCCTTGATATCAAAGATCACATTTGTCACTTCCGTATTAAACTGGAAATCAACTCCTGCTGCTTCCAGATATTTCTGCATTGGCAGGATCAGTGACTCATACTGATTGTATTTGGTAAATTTCAATGCACTGAAATCCGGAAGACCTGCAATATGATGGATAAATCTCTGGAAATAAAGTTTCATCTCCAATGCGCTGTGCCAGTTTTCAAATGCAAACATGGTTCTCCAGTACAGCCAGAAGGTAGAATCAAATACTTCGTCGTCAAAGACGTCCTCGATCGTCTTATCATACAGATCCTCGTCTTTGGTCATGAAAAGTTTCATGATCTCCATGCAGCCTTTCTGGCTCAAGTTAAATCTGCCGTCCGTATGTGCATCCTTGCCACGATTTTCAGTTGCACGGCATAAAGAATAGTTCGGATCTTCTTTGTTCAGCCAGTAGTATTCGTCGAGTACGGACACACCCGGTGTCTCGATGGATGGAATACTGCGGAAGAGATCCCATAGACATTCAAAATGGTTCTCCATCTCACGGCCGCCGCGCATCACATAGCCTCTGGACGGATCAAAGATACCATCACATGCGCCGCCAGCGATATCCATTGCCTCTAAGATATGGATATGATCCCCCGGCATCTGACCGTCACGAACCAGGAAACATGCTGCTGCTAAAGATGCAAGACCACTTCCTACGATGTATGCGCTTTTCTCATCAACACCTTCCGGTTTTTTCGGGTGTGCAAATGCCTCGTAGTTACCATTGGTATAGTAAATGCCTTTGCTGTTTTTCTCGTATTTTCCACGCTCTGTATTGCGGTATGGTGTGCTGCTCTCTGCCTGCTGTTTTTCGGCAATTTTCTTCGCCTTTGCCTGTTTATGACTGTTGCTTGCCGCAACTGCTGCCACACCGGCTCCCGCTGCAATCAAAGATGCTAACGCGATCGTTTTATTTTTATTTGACATAATATGAATCTCCTTTCTACTGCTTTTATTATCTTCGTTCTGTGGTCATCTTATTACTTTCCAAATAAAAATCCAATATACAAAACAGGCAAAATGACAATATTTTTATCATTCCGTCTGTTTTGATAAATCATCAGCCCTGCATTTCCAAATCTGGTACAGCGTACAAAAATTAACCGGACGACGTTCCAGGCTGTCATCCGAAACATAAGTCACCCTTCATCCAAAAAATTCCGGATCGAATTTCTGATATTTCCGTGCAGCGTCAGGCTCATTTTTTTGACGATCATGCTGTAGTCTTCCTGCATACCGTCTTTGATCCAGTCTAACATGACGCCGACAAAACCATACTTGTAAAAATCTGCAATAAAACGCTTGTCTTCCTCTGAGAGGCTGCTTCCCTGTGACTGTTCCTCGACCACACCCTCGATCAGGTCATACGTCAGTTTATAGAGATAATTTTCGATCTGCTCCTTACTGACCGAACGGTACACATTCATGATAAACGGTTTATTTTCCAGCACAGCCTCAAAAATCTGCTCTAACCCTTCCTGCCAGGAATCATATGTTCGCTTTCCCTGCAGTGCCCGCTTTCCGTCCTCCACGCATGCCCACTCGACCAGGTCATAGATATCTTTAAAATGATAATAAAATGCCATACGGCTGATTCCACAGTCCGTGGTCAGATCCTGGATCGTAATTTTGTCTAGCGGTTTCTGTAAAAGTAATTTTTTTAAAGATATTTCTAATGCTCTTTTGGTTGTGTTGCTCATACAGATACTCCTTTTCCCCTACGATTAAAACAAATCCACCGTCAACTACTTAATCCTATTATACAAAAAATCCACCATTTGGGGAAATGGTGGATTTAAAAAGGGGGAGAATTTATGAAAAAAAGTTTTATCACTCGTTCGTGATACTAATAATATATCCGTAATTTGTGAAATCCCGTTGTACATTTTTTGAATTCTATTTGAAGAATCTGTAACAATTCGTTCACATAACTGTTTTTACATTCTAATTCCTATTCAAATTATTTTCCAAGGCGAATCACATTCCAGGATGCTTTCTTTAAAACACTTGTAACAACACCATCATCCAGTCTGCTTCTGTCATCTGCGTTAACCGGATATACGTTCTGTTCGGTCAGCGTATTGGCAGCCTTTAAGTCGTCATTTTCCATCACGATATGCTCTTTGATGTGATATCCCGCAAAGCTGCGGACATCCGTGGTAAGCTCGACATCCTCTTGTAAGTTACGGTTTACTGCAAAAATGGTAACTTCATCTTTTTCCTCGTTATAGACAGCCACAGATTCCACGTCTGTGATCTCATCATGTTTTGCAGTTGCATGTTTTGAACTTGAAATTACCGGCTGCAATGCGATGCCTCTGCCGTATTTTGATGCGTGCATGAACGGATAAAAGATCGTCTGTTTCCATGCGCCGCCTGCCGCATCTGTCATGATCGGTGCGATTACATTGACAAGCTGTGCTAAACATGCCATCTTGACACGGTCTGCATGTTTTATCAGCGTGATCAACATCAATCCTACTAACAATGCATCCTCGAAGTTATAAATATCCTCTAACATCGGAGGCGCTACCTGCCATGGATGATTCTCAGTAATATCATCATCCGCAGCGTTTGAGTGGAACCATACATTCCATTCATCAAAACTTAAGTTCATGACTTTTTTGCTGCGTTTTTTTGCTTTGACATAATCACAGGTCGCAATGACTGTGCGGATAAACGTATCCATATCATCGGACTGTGCAAGGAAATCATTGCTGTCATTGTCGCGGTTGCCATAATACTGATGCATGGAGATATAATCCACATAGTCATAGGTATGGCTCAATGTGACAGCCTCCCAGTCCGGGAACGTAGGCATATCCAGGTTGGAGCTTCCGCAGGATACCAGCTCAATGTCCGGATCGATCAGACGCATTGCCTTTGCGGTCTCCTCCGCAAGTCTTCCATACTCCTCCATCGTCTTGTGGCCGATCTGCCACGGTCCGTCCATCTCATTTCCAAGGCACCACACTTTGATCTTGTGCGGATCTTTCACACCGTGTCTGATACGAAGATCACTGTATTTCGTTCCTGACGGATGATTGCAGTACTCCAAAAGATTGCAGGCATCTGCAATACCGCGTGTTCCCAGATTTACCGCCATCATGACATCAGAATTGACTTTCTTTGCCCATTTGGAAAATTCATTTAAACCGATCTCATTTTTCTCTAAACTCCTCCAGGCAAGTTCCAGACGGTGCGGGCGCTCCTCCACCGGCCCCACAGAGTCCTCCCAGAAAAAGTTTGATACAAAGTTGCCGCCCGGATAACGGATGATCGGCACATCCAGCTCCTTTACCAGTTCTATCACATCTTTGCGGAATCCATCCTCGTCTGCAGACGGATGTCCCGGCTGGTAAATTCCTTCGTATACCGCTCTTCCGAGATGTTCGATAAAAGAACCGTAAATTCTTTTATCAATCGGAGCGATCTGAAATTCTTTATCCAGTACCATTTTAGCTTTTCTACTCATGTGTATTTCCTCCTGTCATTTAAAATCTTACTCTTTTACTGCACCTGCTGTCATACCTTCGATAAAGTATTTCTGGAAACAGATAAATAATACGAAGATCGGTATGATAGAAAATACAGAACCGACAACTAACAGACTGTAGTTATCACCATACGGATTGATCAGCGTGTTAAGACCAATGGTCAGTGTATATTTATCTGCAGAACGGATGACTAATAACGGCCACAGATAGTTATTCCATGCATTCATACCATTTAAGATCGCCATTGCGGAAAATGCCGGTTTCATGATCGGCACGATCAGTTTAAAAAAGATACCGTACTCTGTTGCACCATCGATACGACCTGCTTCGATCAATGACTTTGGCAGTCCTAAAAGATACTGACGGAAGAAAAAAATCGTGGATGCATGTGCTAAAAACGGAAGTACTACCGATACATAACTGTCCATCATGCCCCAGCCTGAAATCTGTTTGTACAGAGGGAGCATAATAACCTCAAACGGTACAGACAGGATCAGAAGCACTATAATAAAGAAGAAATTCTTTCCCTTAAAATCATAGGCTGCAAATCCATATGCAACGAATGCACTGATCGCTAAGGTCAGGATCACAGTAATGACCGTCAGAATCAGGCTGTTGCCAAACCATGTCCAGTAATCATGTTTTCCTGTAAATAATAATCTGTAATTATCCAATGTCAGATGCGGGATATCCAGATTCAGGTTTAATCCATACTGAAGCAGGAAGTTTCCCGGTTTAAAGCTTGCCAGTACTAATAAGTAGATCGGCAGAATGGTAAGGATCGCAAGGATAGAAAAAAATATGATCATACCTATGGTTGCTGCCTTATCTTTCTTTTTCTGGCTCATTCCAATAGATTCTGCTGCCATATTATCTCTCCTCCTTCTTAAATGTTCCGGTCAGTGCAAGCTGAATGACGTTAATGATCATAACGATGATAAGAAGCACTAAACCAACTGCACATGCATATCCCATTGCACGTTTCTCAATACCCTGACGATACAGATAACCAACGATCGTAAGTCCGATATTCTGTGGAGAGTTGTTTCCTTTCCATAACATATAAGACTCAAGGAACATGGACAGTCCTGCATAAATACTGATCGTTAACACATAGATCGTAGTCGGTTTTACAAGCGGTACGGAAATGCTCTTAAACTGCTGCCACTTTGTCGCTCCGTCGATGGAAGCCGCCTCGTAGAGATCCGTGGAGATATTCTGTAACCCAGCAAGGAAATAGAGGATATTAACACCGGTCCAGCGCCAGCACGCTACCAGAAGAAGTGCAAAGTATCCAGTCCATTCACCTTTCAGCCATTTGATGGAAGAATGTCCAAAGAAATTTAAAATCTGGTTTGCAAGTGCTGTGTCCATCTCACCAAACATCAGACGGAAGATCGTACCTACAACGACAACAGATGTCAGTGCAGGAATAAAGTAAACAGATTTGAAAAATCCCTTTGCCTTCATCAGTTTACTGTTTAACATACTTGCAAATAACATCGGAAACGGAATTAAAAGTACCAGTGTTCCCACCATGTATTTAAAACTGTTCCAGACTGCTTTCCGGAAATATGTATCTGAGAGTAATCTCTTGTAATTGCTCATTCCAACCCATTTGTTTTTCAGGACGTCCTGAAAACTTAACAGTACACCGTTTGCGATCGGGAATACCCAAAACAAAATGACTGTCAGAACAAATGGAAGAATAAACACATAAGGTGCTGCTTTCTGCGAATATAAAAACTTCTTCACTTTATTCATGCTGTAATGCCCCCTTTTCCCTCATAACAGGAAACAGGATGCAGGACATCTGCCCCACATCCCTGCCTGTTTAAATCTGTCTCTTATTCTCCAAATTCATTCTGAAGTGCTGACTGTGCTTCGTCTAACGCTTCTTTCACATCCATACCGGACTCGAAAACATTGTTTAAAGTCTCTGTACAGAACATATTGTTGATAGATGGCATCTTCTCATCTGTGTAGCAGGTCAGTAATCCGATGCCGTCCTGAACATCTAATAATGCATCAAATGGTTTTGTGTTGAAGTACTGTACATACTGGTTATCCGGGTTCTCTGTTACGGATTTGTCTGTCCATACTGCTGTGTTGACCGGGTCAAATCCTAATACGTTCCAAACTTCTACGTTTGCTGTGTCAGAAAGTTTGATGTAAGCGAATACTTCTGCTGCAAGGTCAGCATTCGGGCTGGATGCTACAACTGCTGTACCTGTACCACCACCACCGATGGTCTTTACTGCATCGTTGTCACCAAATACAGGAGGTGCTGCGATTGCAACTTTACCGGAAAGGTCTGTCATGTAGCTTAAGTAACGGCTTGTCTGCCAGAATGGCATGATTGCTGCTGCAACATCACCGCTGTTGTATAACGGATATGCTTCTTCGTTGTCAGGCTGTCCACCGGCGATTACGTCCATAGCACCTGCATCCTGCATATCTTTCATGGTCTGTAAACATTCCACCATAGTGTCATTGTTTACTGCAAGGCTTCCATCATCATTTAAGTAATCTCCGCCTTTCTGGGCGAGCATTAAGTTTAATGTCCACTGAGCAGTTGTCTCACATGCTGCAAATGTTTTTCCGGTTGCTTCTTTGTATTTTGCACCTGCTTCTTTGAAGTCATCCCAAGTCTTGATGGTTGTGTAATCAATACCTGCAGCCTCTAATGCTTCGGTGTTGTAGAAAGCAACGGTTGTACCAACGTGCGTCGGGAATCCATAATAGTTACCGTCTTTGGAATAAAGCTGTAATCTGGACTCAACTACATTGTCAAGATATGGCTCTACTGCATCGTTTAATGGTTTTAATCCGATATCTCCTGTCATGAATGCAGGAAATTTACCAAGCTCGATATCAACAACATCCGGAGCACCTTCTCCTGACTCTAATGCCAGTGATAATTTGTTGTGCATATCATCATATGCCATGTTGGATAAAACAAGTTTTACTTTCTTATCCGGGTTTTCCTCATTCCATTTCTCAGCCATGCTGGTATAGAAATCCTGATGGTTCTCGATGAATGTCCATACCTCAAGTGTTGTGACATCATCACCTTCCACGTCCATCTCTCTTCTTCCTGCGCCGCTGTCTGCGCTCTCTGTACCGGATGCTGCTTCCCCAGCACCGGCATTACCTGCTGTGGAATTACCGCCACATCCGGCAAGCATTCCCACTGTCATTGCTGCGCACATTAATGCTGCTAAAACCTTCTTCTTCATACATTTACCTCCCAAAAATATTTTTTCTTTATCAGATCGAAAGTATCTCCTTTTTCCGGATGATCTCCCGTGTGATACATGTTTTTCTGTCAGATCATATCTTTGATCCAGACTGCCATTTCCCCTGTTTTCCGGTTGCCCCAGTAACAATAAGGAACTGCTTTTAATGTTACATCTCTTAATTCCGGCGGCTGTTCTTTGTATAATTCCCCTGCCGTCCACTTATCTTCTAAAATGCGTTTTCCTTTTGCCTCTACTGTCATCACACCGCCTAATAACTGTTCCTCCCAGTTTTCGGTCAGTGCTTCTTTTGTGTCCACATATAAGGAACTTAAGTTTTCTCCATTGTCTGTCTCTTCGAGACAATATACCAACGGACCACGCATAATACAGACTTTTCCTTCATCTGCCCTTACTTTTGGATTTGCATATACAAATCTTGCTTTCATATCACAGGCTATCTTAATCTCCTCAGATGCTGTAAGATCCGTTATCATAAGATAACCGTTTTTTACGGGCGGTGTTTCTATTTTTTGCTTTCCACGCCACACGGTAAACTCTTTTGTGTAGCCCGGAATCCGAAGTGCCAGTGTTCCTTTAGAAGCTTTCTCTGATTCCAGACGGATCATCACTGTTCCATCCTTTAAGAAATCACTCTCCATTGTTACTTCTGTCTCTGTCTCTCCAATCAGAAGTTTTGTCTGATTCGATATATATAAATTAATGTATAAACTGTTTTCATCTGCTCCATAGATGTACTGTCCTAAAGAAGCAAGCGTTCTTGCAATATTCGGCGGACAGCACGCCACGCCAAACCATTTCTGTCTGACCGGCTTTACATGCTCCATGGATGTCCGTTCGATGCAGTTGTCCGGCCATACCTCCAATGGATTGACATAGAAGAAACTCTTTCCATCCATCGCGATCCCGGCAAGTACTGTATTGTAAAGCGCCTTCTCCACAATATCCGCATATCCTGCATCTTTTGTGATCTGCGCCATCCGGTTTCCAAACATTGCAAGTCCGATGGATGCACAGGATTCCGAATAATTTCTGTCATTCGGAAGATCATAGTCGGTTGTAAACCGTTCTAACAGTCCCGATGAACCAATGCCGCCTGTGATATACATCCTTTTTTCTGTCATGTTATTCCAGAGTGTCTTACAGGCATCTAATAATGTCTCATCCTGATACTCATATGCTAAATCGGCCATTGCACTGTAGAGATAAACGGCTCTTACCGCATGCCCCTCTGCTGTCTTCTGCTCTCTGACCGGCAGGTGTGACTGGGAATACTCCGGTACATATCCGGCAAATTCAGGAAATATCTGCTGATATTTTTCTCCTTTTTCTTCCCGGAAGAAATAATTTTCTCCCACACCTCTTGTATCAATAAAATACTTTGCAAGTTCTAAATATCTTCTCTGTCCGGTTGCCCGGTACAATTTTACCAGGGCCAGTTCTACTTCCGGATGTCCAGGATATCCGTGACATTTTCCTTCCTCAGGTCCAAATGTCTCACAGATCAGATCGGCAAATCTTGAAACGATATCGAGGAACTTTCTTTTTCCTGTTGCGTTGTAATAAGCAACCGCCGCCTCGATCATATGTCCCGCCGTGTAAAGTTCGTGTCCCTCTTTCAGATTCGTCCAGCGTCTGTCAGGTTCTTTGATCGTAAAATAAGTATTCAGATATCCATTTTCGCATTGCGCCCTCCCGATCAGGTCGATCGTCTCATCCGCAAGTTTTTCTAACTTTTCATCTCTTCCCGATGAGTCTAAGGTAAATGCAACTGCCTCTAACCACTTTGCAACATCCGTATCCTGAAAGACCGCTCCTTCAAAATCCCCCTCTGCCTCGCCTGCCGCAATCTTAAAATTCTGAATGCAATGGCTTGGTGCCGCATCTTTGACATTGTCATTTAACGTGTCCCACTGGTAAGGAAGTATGACATCTTTTACTAAGCGGATGTATTTATCCCAAAACGCATCTCTGATCTGGATCTGATGCAGCGGCACATCTGTCAATTTTTTCTTCTCCATAACTTCCTCCCTCCTTTATGCGCCTGTCATGTGTTATGTTAAACGTTTAATTAAACTAAACTGTTCATTTTCCGTTTATTTACATTTCATTCACACTTTTTTGCTTTTTCTGAAATGTTTTTGTTTTTCTTTGTCATTTTGATTGATTTCTGTTTCGTTCTTGTTTATATATACCATACTAATTGTCATAATTAAAGTCTGTTATTTTCTATTTACCTATAT